>CDZB01007196.1_pt1 | contig 13822 bp, 10 predicted proteins | sample 554961 | NCBI WGS metagenome assembly CDZB01 (sample SAMEA3182106, study PRJEB8094) | gut metagenome | biome: human; feature: gut; material: Stool; isolation source: human stools | place: Canada | collected 2013-02-26
AACTTAAGGGGCTGCGGCCCCTTAACAACCCCGAAGCTATCCGGCAGGTCGAAGCTATGCTTTCCCTAACCGCTTCTTCATGGTCTTTTCCACCGCGTTGAGTATGTTCTCATAACCGGTGCAGCGGCAGAGGTGGCCGGAGAGCAGCTTGCGCAGCTCCTCGCGGGTGTATTCCTTGCCGGATTCCAGTATCTCCACGGCGGTCATTATGAAGCCGGGGGTGCAGAAGCCGCACTGCACCGCGGTCTCTTCCATGAAGGCCTGCTGAATGTCCGAAAGCTCGCCGTCAGGGCCAAGCAGCCCCTCGAGGGTGCGGATATGCTTGCCCTCGGCCCATACGGCCAGGTAAATGCAGCTGTTGAAGCATTCGCCGTCTATGAGCACGTTGCAGGCGCCGCACTCGCCAACCTCGCAGCCCTTCTTTACGGAGGTAAGGTGGTAGTCGTTGCGGAGCATATCGGTGAGGGAAGCCCGGACGTCTACCATCTTTTCAACGTCCTTGTCGTTTATGTTGCAGTGAATAAGCTTATACTGTGCCATTACAGCTCACCTCCCGCGAGAATTATGGATTCTGTCATGCAGCGCTTGGCAGTCTCTACGGCGATATGCTGGCGGAAGGCCTTGCTGGCGCGCCAGGAATCCCGTGGATTGATGTCGTCGAGAACTGTGCGTGCGAAGGCCTCTACCGTTTCCATGGATACGGGCTGACCGTTGGCGGCAGCCTCGGCCTTTTCGGCGCGCATGGGTACCGGGCCTGCCACGCCGTAGGCTATGCGGGCACGCTCTATGGTCTTTTTATCCGGCGAAAGGCGGACGTTCACGCTGCACCCTAGGGTGGCTATATCCATGGCGTTGCGCATGGAGTATTTGATGTAGTGGCCGTAGGTGTTCTCATAGCTGGCCTTGGGTATTATTATGGCGGTCTGTATCTCGTCCGGGCGTATGTCCACAAGGCCGGCCTTTATGTAGAAGTCGCGTATGGGCAGCAGGCGCTTTCCCTCGCTGCCTGTGAGCTCGACTATGGCCTCCCACGCGTGGAGGGTGGAGGCGGAGTCTGCGGAGGTAACGCCGTTGCAGGTGTTGCCGCCTATGGTGCCTATGTTGCGTATCTGGGGCCCGCCTACCATGTCCACCGCCTGACCCAATACGTTTATGTATTTCTGGATAATGGGATCCCGGGTTATGTGGGAAAAGCTGGTAAGGGAGCCTATGCGGATGCTGTCGTTTTCGTCAATGGATACGCCCCGAAGCTCATCGAGGCCGTATATGGAGATGAGCTCCTTTCCGGCGCGCTTGCCCTCGCGCATCTGCACGAGAACGTCGCTGCCGCCAGCTATTATCTGTGCCTCGGGGTGTTCGAGGCGAAGCTCCACGGCGTTCTGAACGGAGGAAGCCTCATACAGCGCTTTAAGATCGTACATATTATTTTTCCTCCTTTGTCCATTCGTCCTTTATAAGCCCGGCACGGCTGAATTCCGCGAACAGCACATGGGGGGTTATGGGGATGGTATTTATGGCTACGCCGGTGGCGTTATATATGGCGTTGCGTATGGCGGGGGCCCCGGAGCAGGCGGGGGGCTCGCCGAGGGCCTTTGTGCCGAAGGGGCTGGTAGGCTCCGGGTTCTGTATGAACTCTGCCCGAAGGTCAGGGTGATCCATGAAGGTGGAGAGCTTGTAGTCCAGGAGGTTATTGTTCAGCGGCCTGCCGGTCTTAGGATCGAAGAGCAGCTGCTCGGAAAGGCCATAGCCTATTGCCATGCTCATGCCGCCGTGTACTTGTGCCTCGGCCAATGCGGGGTTTATCAGCCTGCCGCAGTCGTGTACGTTTATCATGTCCACCAGCTTTACCCTGCACATGGGTATATCTACCTCCACCTCTGCAAAGGTGCAGCCGAAGGAGTAGGCGTTGTTGCGTATGGTGTAGGTGGACTCGGCGGTTATATGCTCGCTGTGTACGGGGTTGTACTGGGCGGTCATGGCAAGCTCGGACAGGCTCATCAGCACCCGCCCGTCGGGCACGCGCACAATGTTTCCGTTCACTATATCCATGTTTTGTATGGGCTGCCGCGTTACCTCGCAGGCGTATTCCAGTATCTTTTTGCGGAGCAGGTCGCCTGTCTGGCGTATGGAGAAGCCTGCAACGTAGGTCTGGCGGGAGGCGTAGGCGCCGAGGCCGGTGGGGGTTATGTCGGTATCCTGGCAGCTTACCACGTGTACGTCCCGGTAGCTTTTCAGCCCTATCACCTCGGCGGTCATCTGGGCGTAGGCGGTGTCCGCGCCCTGGCCTATCTCTGTCTCGCCGCACTGCATGGTGACGGTGCCGTCAAGGTTGAGCTGCATGCGGTTGGAGCTGGTCTCGAGGGATATGGGGTATACGGCGGTGTTGTACCAGAAGGCGGCAAGGCCAATGCCCCGGCGGACAGGGCCGGTATCCTTGGCGTATTCCTGAACCTTTCTGCGATAGTCTATGGCCTCCGCACCCTTTTCAAGGCACATGCGGAAGGAATCGTAGTAGTTCTCGTTCTTGGAGAAGCCGTCCACAAAGCCCTTGGGCATTATTACCTTGTCCCTGTAATCCATGGGATCCAGCCCCAATACCCTTGCGCATTCGTCTATGTTCGCGTCGTCCGCGAAGGATGCCTGGGGCATGCCGTAGCCCCTCATCGCGCCGGCCGCAGGGCGGTTGGTGAATACGGTGTATGCGTCGCCCTCGAAGTTATCGCAGGGATATATCTGAGGGAATGAGCCCATGGCCTTTGCTACTATGCTGTGTCCGTGGGAGGCGTATGCGCCCTGATTGGAGAAGCACTCTACCTTACGGGCGGCAAGAGTACCGTCCTTGTGCAGCCATGTTACGATATGGAAGCGTATGGCGTGGCGCACCCGGTTGGATACGAAGGTCTCCTCGCGGGCGCAGTCAATGCGGACGCAGCGCCCGCCTACCTGAGTGCAGCACCATGCGCACAGGGGCTCGTAGAGGGCGTCCTGCTTGTTGCCGAAGCCGCCGCCTATATAGGGCTTTACTATCCTTATATCCGCCCAGGGGCGGTCCAGCGCCTGTCCCACAACGCGGCGGATTATGTGCGGTATCTGGGTTGAAGCGACCACGGTAAGCCTGCCGTTCTCCTCGTATGCGAAGCAGCCGTGGTTCTCTATGTGGCAGTGCTGTACGGTGGGCGTCTCATACCAGCCCTCGACCTTGATAAGGCCGGGCTCCTTTATAGCCTCGGCGTAGTTGCCCTTTTGAATGGAGGTGTGCTTGAGTATGTTATTCGGGCAGCTATCGTGGAGCTGTGGGGCGCCGTCCTTCATGGCCTCCTGAACATCGAGCACGAAGGGCAGCTCCTCGTATTCCACCTTCAGGGCGCGGACGCCCTGATTGGCGGCGACCTCATTCTCGGCTATAACCACGGCAACGTCGTCGCCGTAGTAGCGCACGTGGCGGTTGAGCAAAAGCCTGTCCTTAACGTCCTGATGCCCCGGGTCCATGCTCCAGGGATGGCCGGCGGTGGGAAAGGGTATATCCGGCACGTCGAAGCAGGTGAGCACCTTTACGACGCCGGGTATTTTCTCCGCACAGGAGGTATCTATATTCTTTACGAAGCCGTGGGCGATGGTGGAGTGCTTTATGCGCACATACAGCGCGTCGCCCGGCATACGGTCCTCGTAGTATTTGGTGCGGCCGGTCACCTTGTCGAAGGCGTCCACGCGCACTTCACTCCTGCCGACCAGGTGCTCGGCCTGAACGGAATAATTATCCTTATTCATTACTTATCCTCCTTATCATTAAAGCTGAGGGGTCAGACTTCTATGAACTTAAAGCTGGCTGAGTCAAACAGTCCCTTATCCGTAAGGCGTATGGCGGGTATAACGGGGAGCGCCAGGAAGGAGAGGGCCACAAGCGGGTCGCTCTTCTTGTCTACACCAATGTATGCTGCGGCGTCCAGAAGGGCGCGCTGTATCTCAAGCACGCTGTCAACAGGCGCATCAGTCATAAGACCGGCTATGGGAAGGGGCAGGCGGGCCAGGACTATGCCGTGGCTCACCACGCAGAAGCCGCCGCCGCATTCCCTGAGGGATTCGGCCGCAAGCAGCATGTCGTCGTCGTTATCGCCCACCATGACCAGATTGTGTGAATCGTGGGCCACGGTGGAGGCTATGGCGCCGCCGTGAATATTGAAGCCCTGAACTATGCCGAGGCCTATGTTGCCCAGGGCGTGGTGGCGCTCTATAACTGCCAGCTTGTTTAGGCCGTTACCGGATACGAAGTTGCCCTCAGCATCGCGGCAGACGGGCAGGTCCCTGCGCTCTGTGACCAGCTGGCCCTCTATCTGGCATATCACCGGCATTATCTCCTTGGCGGGGAGCCTGAGGCCGTCCTCTGGTATGGGGGCCATGTTCATGCTGGCGTATACCGCCTGGGGTATTATGGGCATGGGGGTGGGCTTGCCGTCATACGGCCTGCCGAAGCGGGTAAATACCTTGAGCACCCTGAAATCCTTCAGATCCTCAAACAGCACCATGTCGCCCTTGTAGCCGGGGGCTATGGCGCCTATGTTGCGCAGGCCGTAGGCGCGGGCGGCGTTGTAGCTTGCCATCTTTACCGCCTGTATAGGGTCCATGCCGCACTTTACCGCCATGCGGGCTATGCAGTTTATGTGGCCCTCACGGCGAATGTTCTCGATGTGCTTGTCGTCCGTGCAGAACATCATGTTGTCCGTTGGCAGACCGTGCTTTACTATCTCGGTTATGAGTTCCTCCATGCCGTTGGCGGCGGAGCCTACCCTGAGGAGTATCCTCATGCCGATGCGGAGCTTTTCAAGCACCTCGTCAAAGTTGCTGCACTCGTGATCCGTGGAGGGGCCGGCCACCCTGTAAGCATTCAGTGCGCGGCCGGAAAGCAGCGGCGCGTGGCCGTCTATGGGCCGCCCGTCAAAGAGACGGAGCTTATCCATCATGTCCTTTGAGCAGTTTATGGTGGATACGGCGTCCATTACCTCGCCAAGGCCCAGTATGCGGCTCTTGCGCATGAACTGCTCCATATCCTCGGCGGTGAGCGTCGCGCCGGAGTTTTCGAAGGGGGTCGCCGGCACGCAGGAGGGCATCATGAAAAGCACCCTCAGCGGCAGGTCATCGGACAGCTTGTATATGGCCCGCACGCCCGCCACGCCGCAGACGTTGGCTATCTCGTGGGGGTCGGCGATTATGGTTGTAGTGCCGTGGGGCATTATCACGCGGGAGAAGGAATCCGGTATGACCATACTGCTCTCTATGTGTACATGAGCGTCTATGAAGCCGGGGCAGAGGTACGCGCCGCCCGCGTCTATCTCTTCCCTGGCGGCGAAGCCCTTGCCCACGCCTATGATGGTATCCTCCGAGAGGGCGACGTCGCCTTCCAGTATTTCGTTTGTAAATACATTAACTACCCTGGCATTCTTTACCACAAGCGTTGCATCGCCCTTAAGGGCCGCAGTGATAAGTTCGGACTGTTTCATCGGTTTCCTCCATTCTTGATTTTAAATGCCGTTGATACGCCAACATGGGCGCCATAGACGCCCGAACAAAAACATTAAGGTTTAAACAAAGTTTGTTAGATAATTGTTTATTGCAGTATAGCACAATCGGGCCTATCAGAAAAGCCCTTTTTTACAGTAAACTATACCATATAAAACAAAAAAATAAATAGGATTTTTTTAAAGTTCGCGTTGCTGTTATTGATTTTTCTTCTTTGGGATGATAATATAAAATCAATAAGAGAGTGTTCATATAATCTCGTGATTTCTATCGGACGGGAGTTTCTACGGGCCACCGCAATGGCCTGCTATGAGCGCCGAGCGTACAGCATGCTGTACAGCCGGGCGCTTTTTGTTTTTTTATGAATCAACAGCCTATACCATTTAGGAGGAAAAGGGCAATGCGCATACTCATCAAGAACGGAACCATAGTAAACGCAAATGGCAGGGAGCGTAAGGATATACTCACCGACGGCGACAGGATAATCGCCATAGGCGGCAATCTTGACGCTGCGGGCGCGGAAGTGATAGACGCTGCGGGCTGCTACGTCATGCCCGGCTTCATAGACACCCATACCCACTTTGACCTTGATGTCGGGCTCTGCGTTACGGCGGATAACTTCAGGACGGGCACCCGGGCTGCGGCGCTGGGCGGTACCACCTGCGTGCTGGACTTCGCAACTCAGGACAGGGACGGGACGCTCAGGCAGGCACTTGAGACATGGCACAAAAAGGCCGAGGGCAGCAGCTGCAATTACGGCTTCCATATGGCCATAGCCCGCTGGGACGCCGAGACCGAAAAAGAGATGGACTACATGAGCGACAACGGCGTCACTTCATATAAGATGTACATGGTGTATGACGGCCTCAAGGTGGACGACGGCCAGATATATGCCGCCCTCAAGACCGCCCGCGATCACGGCGCCCTCATAGGCATACACTGCGAGAACTGGGAAGTGCTGCTTCGCCGCATAGATGAGCTGAAGGCCCAGGGCGTGACGGAGCCTTGGGGACACCCCATCTCCCGCCCGGCAGAGGTGGAGGCTGAGGCCGTCGCGCGGTATATGCGCATAGCCCAGCTTGCGGGCACCCCTGCGTATGTAGTGCACCTTTCAACCGAGGAGGGCCTTATCGAGGCCCAGCGGGCGAGGGCGAGGGGACAGGAGGTATACCTTGAGACCTGCCCCCAGTACCTGCTGCTCACAGACGACAGATACAGGGATCCCGACGGAGTGAAGTTCATAATGAGCCCGCCTCTCCGCAAGGATGCGGACAGGGAGGCGCTCTGGCAGGGGCTCAAGGAGGGCGCGCTGGATACCATAGGCACAGACCACTGCTCATTCACCATGGAGCAGAAGCTGCTGGGAGGCGGAAAGTTCTTCAAGACCCCCAACGGCGGCGCGGGCGTTCAGCACAGGGGCCAGCTCATATACACCTACGGCGTGTGCGAGGGCAGGCTCACCCTTGAGGATATGGTAAAGTACCTTTCCTACAACCCATCAAGGCTTTTCGGCATGCCGGACCGGGGCGAGATAGCCGAGGAAAAAGCGGCGGATATAGTTATATGGGATCCCTCCGTATCCGGTACCATAACCGATACCAACCACGCCTATAACTGCGACAATTCGGTCTTTGCGGGCTTTGACGTAAAGGGCGCTGCCCGCCACGTTATTATAAACGGCGAGCATATTGTTGAGAACGGCAGCATAAAGCTTGAAGGCAGGGGCAGGTACATAAGCCGTACCGGCTATATGAAGTTAAGATGAAGCGCACCAGGATAGGCTGCGTGCTTATGGCGGCGGGTAACTCCATCCGCTTCGGAGGAAACAAGCTGCTTACGGATTTCTTCGGAAAGACCCTCATAGAGCGGGCCATGGAGGCAATACCCCGAGATAAGCTTTGCCGGGCAGCGGTGGTGAGCCAGTATGACGAGGCGCTGTCCATGGCGCTGGACTTTGACTTTCTGACGGTAAGGAACGACAGGCCGGAGGATGGCGTCAGCCGCACCATACGGCTTGGCCTCGATGCATTGGGCGATGTGGACGCCGCCATGTTCATGGTGGCGGATCAGCCCTGCCTGAGCCGGTGGAGCACGGAGAGCCTTGTGAGCTTTTATTTAAAGGAGCCGGACAAGATAGCCGCCATGGCATACGGCGCCCGCCGGGGAAACCCGGTAATATTCCCCAAGGATATGTTTATAGAACTGCGCGACCTTACAGGCGACACGGGTGGCAGCGCGGTTATATGTAAAAACCAGGATAAGCTCAGGCTTTACCAGGTGGAAGACGAGCTGGAGCTGTTCGATGCGGACAGGGCCTCCGAGCTGGAAAGGCTGAAGCGGGAAAAGGAGAGAATCATATGAAAGAGAGGCTGGAGGCCATAAAGGGCAATATAATATACGCCGAAACGCCGGGTGAGCTTACCGTAATGCCCGATAGCTGGATAGTCACGGAAGGCGGCATTATTCGGGGAATATTCAGCGAGCTACCGGAAAGGTATGCGGCAGCGGAGGCGACGGACTACGGCGATATGATAATCACCCCGTCCTTTACCGACCTGCACCTGCACGCACCCCAGTACCCTATGCTGGGCCTCGGCATGGACCTTGAGCTTCTCGGCTGGCTGAACAAATACGCATTCCCTACGGAGGCCATGTTCAGTGACGCCGGCTACGCCCGCAGGGTATATTCAAAGCTGGCCCATGCTCTTATAGAGAGGGGCACCACGCGGGTATGCATATTCTCAAGCCTGCACAGGGAAGCGACCAATATACTTATGGACGAACTGGAAAAGGCGGGAGTCACCGGCTATGCGGGCAAGGTGAACATGGACCGCAACGGTTCGGAGGAGCTTATAGAGACTACGGAGGAATCTGTGGCCGAAACGAGGCTCTTTATAGAGGAGAATAAAGACAGAAAGCTCATAAAACCCATACTCACCCCGAGATTTACCCCTTCATGCACGAATGAGCTAATGGAGGAGCTTGGGAAAATAGCTGCTGAGTATCCGGATATCCCGGTACAGTCCCACCTTTCCGAAAATACCGACGAGATGAAGTGGGTAAAGGAGCTGCACCCGGACTGCGCCCAGTACTGGGAGACATACGACAAATACGGCCTTTGGAAAAACCGCACGGTGATGGCTCACTGCGTGTATTCAGACGAGCGGGAGCGGGCCGCCATGAAGAAGGCCGGCGTGTGGGCGGTTCATTGCCCCGATTCCAACACCTGCATAGCAAGCGGAATAGCCCCCGTAAGGACAATGCTGAAGGAGGGCGTAAAGGTGGCCATGGGGTCAGACATAGCTGGCGGGGCAAAGCTGTCCATGCTGGACGTGGCCACGGAGGCCATACGGGTCTCCAAGCTGCGCTGGCTGTTTGGCGGAAAGCGGGACGAGGAGCGGTTTTTGACCGTTGCGGAGGCCTTCTATCTCATCACCGGCGCGGGGCAGGAGTACTTCGGGGCACGACCCGGCTTCTGCATAGGCGACAGGCTCCATGCGGTGGTGTTCGATGACCGTGGGATGGCCGACAATCCCAGGATGAATCTTTCCGAGCGGCTTGAGAGGATAATCTACCTCGGTGAACGGCAGGATATAAAGGCCGTATACAGCGAGGGCATAAGGAGGATATGATGGGGAGCCTGCTTATAAAAAACATACATTCACTTGTGACCTGCAACGGGGAGGACAGGATACTGCGCGGTGCGGACGTGTACTGCGAGGACGGCTTTATCAGGGCTATAGGCCGCGGTATTGACAGTAAAGCGGACATTACTGTCGATGGCAGCCATATGCTTTGCTATCCCGGCCTTGTAAACACACATCATCATCTGTACCAGCAGTTTTCCCGCAACCTCCCCGAAGTGCAGGGCTTTGAGCTGTTTGACTGGCTCAGGTACCTGTACGATATTTGGAAAAATATAGACGAGGAGCTTATAACCCTCTCGTCGCTGACAGGAATGGGAGAGCTGATGAAAAACGGCTGCACCACCTGCTTTGACCACCACTACGTGTTCCCAAGGGACGGCGGGGACCTTATAGCCGCCCAGTTCGAGGCTGCGGGCCTTATAGGAATGCGTATGCATGCCTCCCGGGGCAGCATGGACCTTTCCAAAAAGGATGGCGGCCTGCCTCCGGACAGCGTGGTACAGACCATAGACGAGATAATGAAGGACAGCGTCAGGCTCATAGAAAAGTACCACGATCCTTCAAAGGGCTCAATGCGGCAGATAGCCCTCGCCCCCTGCTCGCCCTTCTCGGTATCGGGAGAGCTGCTTAAGGAGAGCGCCGCGCTCGCGAGACAGTACGGCGTGCGGCTGCACACCCACCTTTGCGAAACTAAGGACGAGGAAAGCTATACCCTCGAAAGATACGGCATGCGGCCGTATGCATATATGGAGTCTCTGGGCTGGACAGGCCCCGACGTATGGTATGCCCATGGCATACACTTCAATTCGGACGAATTGAAGGCGCTGGCGGATACGGGCACAGGAGTAGCCCACTGCCCCATATCCAATATGAAGCTGTCAAGCGGCATAGCCCGCATACCGGAGATGCTGAAGCTGGGAGTTACCGTTGGCCTCGGGGTGGACGGCAGCGCCAGCAACGACGGCAGCAGCCTGCTTGAGGAGATGCGCGTAGCGTACCTGCTGCACAGGCTAAACTCCGGAGCCGCCGCCCCCACAGGCTATGACATACTCAAGATGGCCACTGTGGGCAGCGCAAAGCTCCTTGGCCGGGATGACATAGGCAGCATAGAGGAAGGCAAGTGCGCGGATATGTTCATGATAGACAGCCGCCGCATAGAGCTTGCCGGGGCCTGCTACGACCCGGGCTGTGTGCTTTGCACAGTAGGCGTGCGGGGAGCCGTGGACTATACTATAGTCAACGGCAAAATAACCGTAAAGGAGGGCCGCCTTGTGAGTATAGACGAGGAAAAGCTCTCGGCCGACGCAGATAGGAAGATAAAAGATTATTTAGACAAATAAGCACAGGATAAAATGCCCGGCGGCGAGCCGGGCATTACTATAACATAAAAACAATAACCCATGCCTGTCTATACGGCTTTTTGATATACGTATATGCCGGATACCGCATCGTACTCGGCAAAAATAGGCAGTTGTTGACGATTATTTAAAAAAATATTCAAATTTTCGTTACTGTGCTATTGTTCACGTTGTGATAGAATGATACAATAATGTAGAATTTGCACCCGTATGTGCACCTATGCGTAGGCATAACAGTCTGAGCGATAGCTTCGCTTGTGGAGGATATACGTTAAATGGGATTTTTAGAAAACAGCGATGTAGGCATTGACCTTGGCACTGCGAGCGTCCTTGTCTATGTGCGAGGCAAGGGAATAGTGCTGAGGGAGCCGTCCGTTGTTGCGGTAGAAAAGATAACCGGCAACATACTTGCAGTAGGCGAAGAAGCCCGCCGCATGATAGGCCGCACCCCCGGCAACATAATCGCCATGCGCCCGTTGCGCGACGGCGTAATATCCAACTACGACATAACCGAGCGCCTTTTGAACCACTTCCTCCGCAAGGTAGTGGGCAGAAGGATATTCTTCAAGCCCCGTGTAGTGGTCTGCGTACCCTCCGGGGTTACCGAAGTTGAAAAGCGTTCCGTAATAGACGCCACCGAAGAGGCCGGCGCACGCCATACTTATCTTATTGAGGAGCCTATAGCGGCTGCCATAGGCGCGGGCATAGATATTTCCGCCCCGCGCGGCAGCATGATACTGGATATCGGCGGCGGCACAAGCGACGTGGCAATACTTTCCCTGGGCGGCGCGGTACTGTCCGATTCCATAAAGATCGCGGGCGACAAATTTGACGACGCCATCGTTCGCTATATGAGAAAGAAGCATAATCTCCTTATAGGCGAACGCACCGCGGAAGAGATAAAGATCCGCATCGGCTCCGCTTACCCGAGAAAGGAGCAGGTATTCATAGATGTAAAGGGCAGGAACCTTGTTTCCGGCCTTCCTCAGACATTGGTCGTAGGTTCATATGAGATGATAGACGCCCTTGAGGAGCCCCTTCAGATGATACTGGAGAGCGTAAAGGGGCTGTTTGAGCGCACGCCTCCCGAGCTGGCCAGCGATATAACCGAAAACGGCATCTGCCTTACCGGCGGCGGAGCTCTGCTTTACGGCATGGATAAGTTCATAGCAGAGCAGACAAAGGTACCCTGCTATGTGGCGGAGGATCCCATATCCTGCGTGGCCATAGGCACGGGCAAGGTACTGGAGAACATCGACGCCTTCTCCTCCGGCGCCATATACGATTACAAGCGGGGCGAGTACTTCGATTTTCCCACACAGCAGTAATAACAATACGGGCAAGCGGCAATGGCCGCTTGCTCTTTTTTGTATAAGGAGCTTTGTATGCTTGTAAACACTCCCATAGCAAACCTCTATTCAGAGCCTTCGGTTGGAGAGCTGGACGACCAGATACTCTACGGAGAGGAAGCCGATGTGCTGGAGAGAAGCAACGGCTTTGCCAAGATACGCACGGAATACGGCTATGAAGGCTGGATAGAGGAAAGGCATCTTGCTATCCCGCGGTATGACGGCGCAATAATGCGGGTCGTAACTCCCTTCTGCACAGTGCTGGATATACCCAAATATCAGGGCAGGACGGTGGTGACGCTGCCCCGGGGCGCTAAAGTCGAAATGACGGGTGAGGATAACAGCTTTGCCCAGGTGCGGCTGATAGGCGGAGAAAAGGGCTACATACGCGGCAGCCATATAGCGGCCCTGCCGGGAAAGCTGAGGGAGGCTGAGCTGCGCCGGGCCGTGACGGAGACTGCCAAAGCATATCTTGGGGTACCATACCTCTGGGGTGGAAGATCGTCCGTGGGGATGGATTGCAGCGGCCTGTGCCACACGGCATACTGGCTCAACGGCGTGGCCATATACCGGAACTCACGCATGGCGGAGGGCTTTCCGGTGAAGGCGATAGACCCGGCCAATATGAATTCGGGTGACCTTCTCTACTTCAAGGGACATGTGGCTATGTACCTTGGCGGCGGCAAATACATTCACGCCACAGGGAGGGCCGGTGACGACAGGGTAGTTATAAACAGCCTTTTTCCGGAGGACGCCGGTTACAGGGAGGACCTGGCCAATGGCCTCGTCGCCGTGGGCAGCGTATTTTGACATGGCAAACAGTGGCGTTATGTTGTAAAATAGACAATATAAACAAGCATTATACGGAGGGTATTTCTATGAAGCAGTTTTCGGATTTTCCCCGTGTGTCATTGGGTATACTGCCCACTCCCCTTTACAGGCTTCCAAACATAAGCGAGGCGATGGGCAAAAATATCTACATAAAGCGCGACGACATGACAGGCGTCGCCCTGGGCGGCAACAAGGTGCGCAAGCTGGAATTTCTAATTGCCGACGCCATGGCGCAGGGCTGCGACTATATGCTTACCACCGGCGGCGCACAGAGCAACCACGCCATGCTGACCGCCGCATGCTGTGACAGGCTGGGCTTGGGCTCCGTGCTGGTGCTCAAAAAGCGGGGCGTATGGCAGAAGCTGGGCAACCAGATAATTAACGATCTTCTGGGCGCGGACGTGCGCTTTGTGGATACCGACGACTATGCCGATGTTTATGCCGAGATGGAAAGAATATGCGGCGAACTGCGGGCCAAAGGCCACAAACCCTACTGCGTGCCAGTGGGCGGCTCTGTGCCAATAGGCTCACTGGGCTACGTCAACGCAGCAAGGGAAGCCATAGAGCAAGGGGCAGCGCTGGGCGTAAGGTTCGACGATATTATCTGCTGCACAGGCTCCGGCGGCACCCACGCGGGCATGGATCTGGGCGCAAGGATATATTCCCCCAAAACCCGCGTCACGGGCATAGCCGTGGACGATGAGCGCTTCAGGCCCATAGTGCGGGACCTCGTAAACGAAACCTCCAAGCTGCTGGAGGCGGGCATACACGTTGAGGAGAGCGACATAAACGTATTCGAAAACTTCGGAGCGGGCTACGCCATACCGTCGTCATCGGGCGTTGCAGCGATGCGCATGATGGCAAGCAAGGAGGGCATAATAATCGATCCGGTATACACCGGCAAGACCTTCGCCGGTCTCATAAAGCTCAACCAGCAGGGCTATTTCGATGGCAGGGACAATATACTGTTCCTGCATTCCGGCGGCGCGGGCGGCCTGTTCGCAATAGACATAGACCATACGGAGGATTAAGCGCAGCGCTTTCTCGAAAGTACAAAAAGGACGGCTTGAGCCGTCCTTTCAGTGTGTCAAAAAAGTGGCTAAACGCCACTTTTTTGAGTTTT
>CDZB01033227.1_pt1 | contig 13771 bp, 9 predicted proteins | sample 554961 | NCBI WGS metagenome assembly CDZB01 (sample SAMEA3182106, study PRJEB8094) | gut metagenome | biome: human; feature: gut; material: Stool; isolation source: human stools | place: Canada | collected 2013-02-26
TCGGTGTTTGTTGTCTGTCTTAGGACGAATATCCTTAATTAAATTTATTGTAGTCTAAGAAAACCTGAATGTCAATTTCTTGACGGCTTGTTTCTTTTACCCAGTCTCAATCAACTGCCCTATAATATAATAAGGTGTAATCAAGACCGCTTCTTGTACTACTTGTCTGTTTATGTGAAATCTTTCAAAGAACTCTTTCTTTAATTGCCCAAGAGAAGTGTATTTCTCAAAAGCGAGTGCAAAAGTACAAACTATTTTCCAAACACGCAAGAGTTTCGACGAAAAAGTTTGAAAATTAACAGTTATTTAACAGTTGAGGTGAGGAATAAGAGACTTTCCTGCCCCACTCTCATTATATTATACACACGGGAGCGCGGGCTGCGCGGGTGCGCGAGGGTGTATTACCGACAAGTTCCTCTTCTCACCCCACGGCAGAATATCCAAGACCAGGGACAAATCCCCCGAAACCGGGATTCATAAACATAAAAAGCCCAGGTATGTGGCTCACTTGCCGGCAATACCTGGGAATATTAAAGAGAGAGAATTGATATTTCTTGGGAGGCAAGTTATTCCTTGCCGCCTCCTCCGCCTTTCACATCGTCGTTCTCGATGCCACGCTCAGCTTTCTTCACACTCGCCTTGAGCGAACCGAAGCGATAGGTGACAGAGAAGTAGAAGCGGCGACTGCTGGTTTTCGACCAGGAGCTCTGACGGAAATTGGTGCTTTCGGTCACGTCGTCCTGGCGCGTGTACTTATTAAACAGACTGCCCGCATAGACGCTCACGTTGAGACGCTTGTTGAGGAATGACTTCTTGACCGTGATGCCATAGTCGAAATAAGAACTGCCCTTGCCCTGAAGGGAAACACTCTTCGTACGGCCGAAATAATCTAAGGAGATGAACCAATCCTTGGGCAACGTCTGCTCGATGCCGGTGAAGGTGTAGCCAAACCATCCGTGGTTGTGCATGGTCTGCCCATTGGAGTAGTCGCTGTACAATCCATACAGATTGGAGTAGATGCGTGTCTTGCTGAAGATGTTCCAGCTGACATAGGCACTCAGAGCCGACCCCTTCATCTTACCGATGTTCTCATAGGTGGTGTAGATGACCTGCTTGCCTGTAGGATGGCTCAACCCTGCGATGGTGCGGTCGTCAACGAGTGAGGTGACTTCCTCGATGCTGTTGTTGACAAAAGCCGTAGCGGCCTTCACGTTCAGACTCAGTTTGCTGGTGTTGAGGTTGAAACCCAACGTGATCTGATGCTTCTTCTCGCTCACGAGGTCGCTGTTGCCCTGGCTGAGGGAAGCTGGATTGCTGTCATCGAGATAAGGATTGAGATACCAGATGCCTGGACGGAAGATGCGCATGTTGTAGGCAAGGCTGAAATTGACGTAGTCGGACACACGCACGCCGAAACTTGCCGAGGGCACAAGGTCGTCGAAGTTCTTGCGGAAGTCTTCGCCACGGCCTAAACGGTACTTCACGTCTTGCAGGGTGTGCTCATAGCGCAGACCGAGACGACCAGACAGCAGTTTCCATTTCACTCCATAGCCCAGATAGCCTGCGAAAATGTCATTGGTATGCTTGTAGTGCGAGCTGTTGGCTTCGTCGTAGACGTAGTCGGCTGCACTCATTGCCTCACGGGTGTAGCGGTCGTCGTTGCTGTGGTTGTCGCGCATGATGTACTTCAGGCCTGCCTCCAGGGTGTGTATTTTGGCAAAGGGCGTGGTATAGTCTATCTGGAAGGTCTGCTCCAACGAATTGCCGTCCTGTTCGTGACGCTGGTCTTTCAGCATGTGCAGATAGTCTTGCCATACAGCCACGCCGTCTATGTCATGATACACGTATTCGTCTTCGTCATCGCTGGGGTTGCTGTTGATCTTGTAAGACAGGGTGAGCAAGCGGTTTTTCACCGGGAAGGAGCGCTGATAGTCGATGCCTCCGTCGATGGAAGACCATCTGTTGCGGGAACGGTCTAAGTTGGAATAATGGTAAAGGGGACTTTCGTCGAGGGGCGATGTTGCCACTACCTGTCGCTCATTAGGTGTGTGGCCTCCGCCAGCCCATAGGCCAAACGAGGCTGACACGAGGCGCAGACTGTCGATCTCGTAACTGGCCTCGAAACTGCCCGAATGGTAGTTATACCAGCCATTGCTTGTGGAATAGCTCTCCACATTGGCTGATGTCTCGTCGATGTTGCCGGTCACCTCGCGACGGTTGCCGCCCCAGTAGCGCTTCGCATCGCTGTGCGTATAGCTGTAGCGTCCGCTGACGGTGAACTTGCCACTCTGTACGGTGCCAAACATGTTGGCACCTATGCGGCCCTGGGTGTTATAGTTGGTACCTACGGTGAGCGAATAGCCCTCCATACCCTTGCCTGTGGTGATGATATTGATGATGCCTCCCACTCCCTCGGCATCATACTTTGGTCCGGGATTGGTGATGATTTCTATCTTCTTCACGCTATTGGCAGGCATGTTCTTGAGCACCTCGGAGGGATTGTTCGACATCATGTTGTTGGGTTTGCCGTTGACATAAACCTTGAACGATGAGCTGTTGTTCACCATGATGTTGTCCTGCCCGTCGACTGTCACCATCGGCACCTTGCGTAGCATCTCCAACACGCTGTTGGCCTGTGCCTCGGGGTCAGACTCTACATCGTAGGTCATTTTGTCGAGCTCGCTCTTTACCAGGGGTTTCTTAGCAACAACGGTCACTGCGTCCAGGTTTTCCGACCACTTGATGCTGTCGTATGCCATCGTGTCGGTCACTTCTATGGGGGCTGTCTTGGTGCCATTGTCCGCCCAACGGGGTGTATTTGCTGCCGAAATTGCAGCAGTATAGGTCAGCAGCATGCCTATACTTGCCAGAACTTTTACCATTTCTCCAAATTCTTTAGGATGATTATTTTATGTTTTTGACCTAATTAAATACGTCTTCATCCTAATAAACGTTATTATGCCACAAAATGTAACAGCAAATGCCAGGTTTTAACTTTGTTTAATATTTAATTCAACTTTCTCAATTGGGAAAGTTGAATTAAACATTCCCACAAAGAAGCGTTACTTTCCGATGTTCCAACGCAAGCCAAACTGGAAATTGAAGTTCAGTTTCTTGTCCTTGAAAACGTTGTCTATATGGCTGCCGTTGTCAAAATAATACTTCGCACCCGGCTCGGCATAAATGCCCAACTGAGGAATCACGTCAAACTGAATGCCCAGGGATGCATTGGCAGACCATTGCATCTTGTCGCGCCCCACATCTTCACGGTTGCCATCCATCAAGGTCTTGTTTTTCACATTTACTGCCCCTTCACCTCCTACATTGACATAGGTATGCAAACGGCTGAGACCCCAGACCTCATAGGAAAGTCCTACAGGAATACCTACATAGTGGAGCGACTGGTTGACAACCATCTGACCGGAGCCATACTGATAAGTGAAATCAGAACTGGTCTGTGTATAGACAACGCCCGTGGTAAGCGAGAGACGTGGAAGAAGTGGCACACCTACCTGCAAACCCACCGAGACGGGGAAATGATGCTTGGAGTCGATAAGAGACTCCTTGTTGTTGAGCTTGACGACCATAAACTGCAGTGTATTGTCGACAGCAGGTCCCATCATGGCGTCGCTCATCACCCAAGAGTCCGAAGACTCGCCGTTGCTGTAACTGCGAGGAATGCCATTCTCGGCATAGAGTTTCACCGTCCAGCCCTCGGAAGCGGCCGACTTGGCTGCAACAATCTGTGGATCGGCCATAGAAAGGGACACCGGACGGACAGACTTTCTCGTCTGACTGCCAGACAAAGCAGCATGCTTTTTCCGATGAGATTCTGATGATGAAGAGGAACGGACGGAAGATGCCTCTCGGGAATCCGAAGACTCTTGAGCCGAACGGGCAGCAGAACCGGCAGGCTCTGTCAATGCTGGCGACAGGTCACAGACTGGCTCTTCACCTCCGTCAGCAGAGAGAAGAAGGGGCTCTGAGGCCTCATTTCCTTGCGACTTTCTGGCTGCACGACTGTTGTCCACTATATTATCTGCCAGCAGAACAGGTTGGCCGCTTTGAGCAGCAGAAAGACTGGCATCTGTATCAAGGGCTGCTATTTGATTTTCAGCAGCATTGCCATGCGCATCATCCTTGGAACTACCAGACGACAAAGCCCCCTGACGGTTCATCACAGAAGACACTACTGCCGTATCGGCAGGCGAAAGAGGTTGCTGTAAATACACATAACTGCCTCCCACCACGAGGGCAGCCAGGGCTGCTGCCATTCCCCACCAACGCAAACCCATGCGACGGGCTGGCTTGGCGCCAAGAGGACGAAGAACGGCAGGGCGATGAACAAGCGATTGCTCGATGTCTGCCCACAAGTCACCGCCGACCGGAGCCTCATAGTTCTCCAGCCTGTCTCGTAGTTTGTCTGTCCAATCAGTCTTGTTCATTTTCCGTATTCTTTAAATAGTTTTTTATTCTCGTTGCCAATAGTTTCTTGGCTCTCAGATACTGAGATGCAGAGGTGCTTTCCTTGATGCCCAACTCAGCGGCTATCTCCTTGTGGCTTTTCTGCTCAAACACATACATATTGAGCACGAGCCTGTATCCATCGGGAAGCGTGCCTATGAGCCGCGTCAGCACATCAGGCGGCACACGTTCCACCTCAGGGTTGTCGGCCTCGGGTTCGTCGGGCACCTCATCGGTAAATACGAACTTCGTCTTTGCCTTGGCGTAGCTGATGGCCTCGTTGGCTACAATACGCAGCATCCAGCCCTTGAGCGAGCCCTCGCCCCGATACTCGAAGCGGGAGATGGAGGAGAAGATCTTCACAAAGCTGTCCTGTACGACATCGCGCACCTCGTCCCTGTCGGGTACGTACCTGAGCCCTACGGCCATCACATACCCGATGTAGCGGTCGTAGAGTCGATGCATCGCATCGCGACTACCACTCAAAATGTCGTCGAGGAGTTGCTTTTCTGATTCCAAATTCTCCTAAATTTATTTATTAAACTACGAGATACAAAAACCTTGCATCTAAAAATGAACTTTTTTCTGCAGGAGTTTTTTTTAAGGAGTTAAGGGAGTTAAGGAGTTATCGCTCCCTCCGGTCGCTGAGGAGTGAAGACAAATGCCTTGGAGGAAACATTATATGTTTCAACTTTCGCAAGTTAGCGCCACACGCCCAGAAAGGGCGTGCTTGGACCACAAGCGAAACTTGAGTTAATACTTAGTGTTAATTTAAGTCCACAAAAGCATTTGTCTTAACTCCTTAACTCCTTTTACTTCTTTAACTCCTTTGAAATCTCCTTAACTCCTGAGAGAACTCCCGAGAACTACTTCACCTCAAACACCATTCCCTCTTGCGCGAGATAACTCTCCGGGAAGACCGCCTTCGCCTCTTCGAGCAGCACATTCTCATTGTTGTATCGGGCGCTGTAATGACCGAGCAACAAGCGCCCTGCCCCGGCCTTCTGGGCGACAAGGGCTGCCTGGCGCGCTGTGCTGTGATAATAGATCTTGGCACGGTCCTCATTCTCCGAGGTATAGGTGCTTTCGTGATAGAGCACCGTCACGTCTTTTACTCTTTCATACAGATCGGGCAGATAACACGTATCGCTGCAGTAGGCATAACTGCGGGGTGCGTCGGCTGGCTCCACCAACCTGCTGTTGGGCACGATGTCGCCCTCGGGTGTCGTCCAGTCAGCGCCGTTCTTGATGTTGTTGATCTGCGAGAGCGGAATGCCGTAATAGTCTATCATGTCGCGACGGATGTGAGGCAAGGTGGGCTTCTCGCGGAAGATGTAGCCACAGCAGGGTACACGATGGCGCAAAGGCACCGTCTCTACGGTGACGGAATGGTCTTCGTAAACCACTTTTTGCTGGGTTGTATCTACGGGAACAAACTCTATTTCATAGGTCATGCCCTGCATAAAGAAATTCATCTGTTGCTCAAACAGGCTGGCGTAACACTCTGGAGCGAAAACCTTTAACCGAGATGTACGTCCCAACATACCAAAGGTGGAGAGCAGTCCTAACAATCCAAAGCAATGGTCGCCATGAAGATGAGAAATAAAGATGGCGCTCACCTTGGCAAAGTGGACATGCGAGCGCCTGAACTGCATCTGTGCTCCCTCGCCACAATCCATCATGAAGCACTTGCCACGCATCTCGATGAGCTGCGCGGAAGCACTGTGCTTGAGGGTGGGCAAAGCGCTGCCGCACCCTAAGATATGAATTCTGAATGGTTCCATAATCTGTCTCTCCAGCTTCTCCTACTGCTGGCGTTTGAATACATAGATGCCTTTATGGTTCTCGAGCAGCAGACTGTCGGGACCCAGGTTGTCGATGGCGAAGGTATCGGTATTGAGCAGCAGTTTGCCGTTGACGATTTTCCACGAGGTCCAGGGGTTGACCTCTGCCTTGACGTTGTTGACGATGTCGCCACCTTCCACGATCTCGAAGTTCTTGTCTATACTGGTCCACTTGCCCAAGAGTGAGGTAAGATTAATGACGCGCTGCGCCACCATCTCGCCGTCGGCAGACTTGTAAGCTATCAGGGCTATGCGGTCGCCAGCCAGGAGCCCGCCCTGTACCACTCCCGGTTCCTCGTCGTCAACAAAGACATCGAGTGTATCGCCATTGTCAGCAATGAGTTGCAGCGAGTGCATGGAGGTTCCTTCGCCACAAACGCCATAAATGGTGGAATCGTTATCCGCCTCCACATCTACAGAATCGTTCATACCCATTACCTTTGCCGCCTTACGGTCGTGGCAACCTGCCATGAGCATCAGCCCCACGACAGCCACTGTAAAAAAGAATAATCGTCTCATCTTTATATGTATTATATTAAACTCCTTACTCTTGACGTTTAGCCTCATCCCATAGTTTATCCATTTCATCCAAGGTCATGTCTTTCAGACTCTTACCCTGCTTCACCGAATGGTCTTCCACATAGTTGAACCTGCGGATAAACTTCTGGTTGGTCATCTCCAGAGCATTGTCGGGATTGAGCTTATACAGTCGGGCGGCATTGATGACAGAGAAGAGGAAATCGCCCAACTCGCGGGTGGAGTTTTCCTTGTCACCCTTAGCCAGTTCGGCCTTCAGCTCTTCCAGTTCCTCGTACACCTTGTCCCACACATCCTCCTTCTCTTTCCAGTCGAAGCCCACGTTGCGTGCCTTGTCCTGTATGCGATAAGCCTTGATGAGCGAGGGCAAGGCATCGGGCACTCCACTCAGCACCCGCTCGTTGCCGTCTTTCTCCTGCTGCTTAATCTGTTCCCAGGTCTTCTCCACAGCCGAGGCGGTAGAGGGACGTGAGGCGTCATCGGGCTCCTCCTGCTGGGTTTCCTTATACACCACCTGTCCTGCTTCGTTGATACACATGTCGGGGTTGGCAACCGTCCAGTTACCCTCCTCACGCCAGTTGATGAACGGATGGCGGAACATGAGCTTGTCGGCTTCCTGGTTGCAGACATCACAGATGTCGAACTCCTCGTCCTCACGCCCTATGATGCTGTAGAACATCACATGCTCGAGCACATCGCCCAACTCTTTCTTGATATTCTTATAGTCGCGCTTCATCAGAGCGTCACACAACTCGAAAGTCTCCTCAATGGTATTGGGTCGAAGACTCTCGAAGGTCTGTTTCCTGTCCCATGGACATTGTATGCGCAGGCGGTCCTGCACATCCAGCAATCTCCCGAAAGCGGCTAATTTTTCTTCCTTGCTATGCACTTGTTGATATTATTTTAATGAAACTATAGTGCAAAGATAATGCTTTTCTTGGAAACCCATCGTTATTTTCATGTTTTTTTTGGTAATAAATAACTTCTAACTTGAGTACACAGTATTTAAATATCGTCATACGAAATAAATATTGCAGCCTGACATTACAGGGCATAAGTATCATACTTGGCACTGCCAAGTGACATACCAACAGATGAAAAGATGGTACTTACGCCCCAGACACACCAAGGTCCGCTCATCGGCTGAGAAGAGGTCATGTAGAGTAACCAGTAGCATAAGTTTGCGCCACTTACGCCAAAGCGCCATGTGGCATTTCAGTACCAAAAGTACCATAAATACTGGTTTTCTCTATATTTTTTTATATATTTGTGCCACTTGGCGTAATGGCGTAAGTGGCGCAAAGTGGCCTGTCGTTCATCACTACTATCCATAAAAATCCCAAGACTTATGAATAGAACAAAACATATAAAAGAAGTATTCTACAAATTTAAAGCTCCAAATGAAGATGAAAAACATAAATGAAGGAAAATAATAAGTAAAGACCTCGCTTATTTCGGCAGAATTTAGTAACTTTGCACCGATTTTATTGAAGAAAAAACAACAAAAGATAATAAAAAATGGAATTAGCAAGTAAGTACGATCCACAAGACGTGGAAGGAAAATGGTATCAGTACTGGCTCGACAACAAACTCTTCAGCTCGAAGCCAGACGGTCGTGACCCCTATACAGTGGTAATCCCACCACCTAACGTAACAGGTGTGCTCCACATGGGACACATGCTCAACAATACAATTCAGGACATCCTCGTGCGCCGTGCACGAATGGAGGGAAAGAACGCATGCTGGGTGCCAGGTACCGACCATGCCAGTATCGCTACCGAGGCCAAAGTGGTGAACCGCCTCGCTCAGCAGGGCATCAAGAAGACCGACCTCACCCGTGAGGAGTTCCTCAAGCATGCATGGGACTGGACTCACGAGCATGGCGGCATCATCCTCAAGCAGTTGCGTCGCTTGGGTGCCAGCTGCGACTGGGACCGCACAGCTTTCACTATGGACGAGACCCGTTCGCGTGCCGTGATTCATGTGTTCTGCGACCTCTACCAGAAGGGACTTATCTATCGCGGCGTGCGCATGGTGAACTGGGATCCTAAGGCGCAGACTGCGCTCTCCGACGAGGAGGTTATCTACAAGGACGAGCACTCTAAACTCTACCATCTGAAGTATTACGTAGTGGAGCAAGACTGCCAGCAGGTGGACGAGGAGAACGTGATGCACAAGGACGAGAAGGGCTACTATGCTGTAGTGGCTACCACACGTCCTGAGACCATCATGGGCGATACAGCCATGTGTATCAACCCAGAGGACAAGAAGAACACCTGGCTGAAGGGTAAGCACGTCATCGTGCCTCTCGTAGGCCGTGAGATTCCTGTCATCGAGGACTCATACGTAGATATCGAGTTCGGTACAGGTTGTCTGAAGGTGACTCCAGCTCACGATATCAACGACCACGCCCTCGGTTTGAAGCACGGTTTGGAGACCATCGATATCTTCAACGACAACGGAACCATCAGTGAGGCTGCCGGCATGTATGTGGGCATGGACCGCATGGACGTGCGCAAGCAGATTTCCATCGACCTTCAGAACGCCGGATTGATGGAGAAAATTGAGGACTATAATAATAAGGTGGGCTTCTCTGAGCGCACCAATGTGCCTATCGAGCCTAAGCTCTCTACACAGTGGTTCCTCAAGATGCAGCACTTTGCTGACATCGCCCTCGCACCGGTCATGGACGACGACATCGAGTTCTACCCCAAGAAATATAAGAACACCTATCGCCACTGGTTGGAGAATATCAAAGACTGGTGTATCAGCCGTCAGCTGTGGTGGGGTCATCGCATACCAGCCTACTACTTCGACAACGAGGGCAAGAAGGACTTCGTAGTGGCTGAGACCGCAGAGGAGGCTTTGAAGCTCGCACAGGAGAAGAATGCCAACATCAAGGCCGAAGACCTGGAACAAGAGAGCGACTGCCTCGACACATGGTTCTCTTCATGGCTGTGGCCTATCTCTCTCTTCGACGGCATCGAGCACCCAGACAATGAGGAGATCAACTACTACTACCCCACCAGCGACCTCGTAACAGGTCCGGACATCATCTTCTTCTGGGTGGCACGTATGATCATGGCTGGCTACGAATATCGTGGCAAGATGCCTTTCAAGCACGTGTACTTCACAGGTATCGTTCGCGACAAGCTCGGCCGTAAGATGAGCAAGAGCCTCGGCAACTCTCCTGACCCTATCGACCTGATCGATAAGTTTGGTGCCGACGGTGTACGCATGGGTATGATGCTCTCTGCGCCTGCAGGCAATGACATCCTCTTCGACGAGAGCCTCTGCGAGCAGGGACGTAACTTCAACAACAAGATTTGGAACGCCTTCCGCCTCGTTAAGGGTTGGGAGACAGCAGATATCAAACAGCCTAAGAGCGCAGAAATCGCAGTGAAATGGTTTGACGCCAAGCTCAAGGTGGTGAACGAGGAGATGCAGAAGCAGTTTAAGGACTACCGTATCTCTGAGGCTTTGATGACTGTATATAAGTTGTTCTGGGATGAGTTCTCATCTTGGTACTTGGAGATGGTGAAGCCAGCCTACGGTCAGCCTATCGACCAGAAGAGCTACGACGCTACCCTCCGTTTCTTCGACGCACTGCTGAAGATGCTGCACCCATTCATGCCATTCATCACCGAGGAGTTGTGGCAGCACATCTACGACCGCAAGGAGGGCGAGAGCATCATGCGCGAGAAGCTGGAGATTCCTGCACCTACAGCCGAGGAACAGAAGTTGGCAGCCGACATCGAGGCTGTGAAGCAGATTATCGCCGGTGTACGTACCGTTCGCAACCAGAAGAACATCGCTCAGAAGGAGCAGCTCTCACTCCAGGCTGTGGGCAAGAACGACTTCGAGGCTTACAACGACGTAACTCTGAAGATGGCCAACCTCGACAAGATAGAGGTCATCACCGAGAAGAGCGCCGACGCATCCAGTTTCATGGTAGGTACCGACGAGTTTGCCGTACCATTGGGCGACCTTATCGACGTGGCTGCCGAGATAGAGAAGGCAGAGGCACAGCTCAAGCACCTTGAAGGCTTCCTGATGGGTGTGCGCAAGAAGCTCAGCAACGAGAACTTCGTGGCTCACGCTCCTGAGAAGGTGGTGGCTCTTGAGCGCAAGAAAGAAAGCGACTCTGTAGAGAAGATCGCAGCCCTCAAGGCTACTATCGAAGAACTCAAGAAGAAGTAACAGACTATTTTTTTTCAATGTTAAATGTTGAATGTTAAGTGTTAGACGAGGCTGCTCTTGCCATCTTAAGAACAAGACTTTACAAGGGCGCCACGACTTAACATTTAACACTTAACATTTAACATTTTTCGTATCATGACAAGAAAGAAGTTTTTCACCTTATTTATATATGTATCCTTCGCCCTGATGGGACTGACGGGCTGCAACGACGAGGCTTTCGACATCGACAGTGTCAACAAGCAGACCTTGCTCATCATGTATCCATGGTCGGGAACCGAAAACTCGGCAGGACTCTACAGCGATATGGTCAACAACCTGAACCAGATAGAGAATGCCATCAAGAAGAACAAGGGACTAAAAAGCACAAGGGTATTTGTGTTTATGAGCACATCTGCCACAGAGAGTTCGCTCTTTGAGCTGACTTACAACTCAAGCACCTTTACTGTAGAGCATCAGATGCTGGAAAACTATACCGGCACTGCCTACACCACTACGGAAGGACTGACAGACATCATCGGGGAGGTGAAACAGCAGGCAGAGGCACTCAACTATGCCCTGATTATCGGAGGACACGGAACAGGATGGAACAACATTTCCGACTGGACCGACTATCCCAACCAGGCCAAGAGAAAAGCTGCACTCAAGACCCGCTCTTTTGGCGGACTCGACAACACCTATGCCATCAACGTATCATCGCTGGCACAAGCCATCGAGACCAACGGCATCAAGATGCAGTACATCCTCTTCGATGCCTGCTATATGAGTAATGTGGAGACGGCTTACGAGCTGAAGGATGCCACCAACTTCCTCTTGGCTTCGCCCAATGAGATTATGGCAAAGGGACTGCCCTACGAGGATATCTGGAGCTATCTCAACACGACAACTCCCAACTACGCAAGCATCATCTCGTCGTACTACTCTCATTACAACAGCACCTCTACCCCATACGCGAGCCTTGCTGCCATCGACTGCCGACAGATGGACAAGTTGGCTGCCATCATGAAGGAACTGAACAGCAAGTACACCATCACCACAGAACGCCTGGCTGGCGTGCAGACAGAAGACGGATACACCCCCAACCTGTATTACGACTTGGGCAACTATGTAGACAGTCTGAAGCCCAACGCCTCTATGAAGGATCAGTTTGCCACTCAGCTGAAAGCCACGGTAAAAGCCGCACAAAGCACCGCAGAAGTGTACAGCAACATCAATGCGACAACCATCACCGTCAAAGACTTCTCGGGTCTTACCATCAGCGACCCCAGTTCGCATCCCGTGGCTCTCAGAACCAAGAAACAGACCAAATGGTGGAAAGCGACGCATGAGGGAAAGTGAAGAGCAAAGAAGTTAGGAGGAAGTTAAAGAAAAACAAAAAACAAACAGACAGAAACAATGGAATACTTCATCGTAGAAAACGGAAAGCAAGCCGGACCATTCAGCATAGCCCAGCTGGCAGAAAAACATATCAAGCCTGAGACTTTGGTATGGAAAGAAGGTATGGCAGACTGGACTCCAGCCTGGAAAATAGCCGAACTGAAATACATTCTCGCCGAAGGCAGTCAGCAAACAGGAACTGCTGTGCCTCCTGTTCCTCCTACAGCCAATCAGGCGGAAGAGATGAGTCAGCCTGCAGCAGAAACAGAGGAAAATGAGAACGGGAAGGACAGCGACAAGAAGCCTAAGAAAAAGAAATCTTACTGGAAATTCTTCGTAGGACTCTTGGTTGTGATTCTGCTCATCCTGGCATTCACCAACCCCGGCAGAGACACTCATAAGCAAGCCGTAAAGGAAGAAGTCGGCAAGGTGATAGACAAGACTACAAACATCAGTGACGACTTCATCTTCGCCGAGGGCCTGCGCTCGTTTGCCAAGATGATCTCGAACAACATGATAGATGTTGCCTTCGACCAGCTTTTCGAGTACCACAACTACATCATCTTCTCGAAAGGCACCGTCAGCTTCAATGGCAAAAGTCACAATGTAAGCTTCGGAATCCTGGGCAAGGTATACACCATCAATGCCGATGATGCCATCAAGGCAATGGAAAATGCGGAACTGCTCAACAGCAACGACTCATCTGAAAATGCTGATGACAATCAGTCGGCAAACAACTCTTCAGACAACACCAACCTGCAGTCACAGCTCGAAAACAAGACCAACGAGGCTATTGACAAAATGTCCGACAAGGTCAGCAAAAAGGTGGAAGACAAACTCAACGAAAAGTTGGAAGAACTCAACGACTCCTCTAATATCGACAAGATAGTAGACAAGATCCTCAGCTTGTTCTAACAGGCCTCCCTCCACGAAGTGGCAACACATATAAAAGCAACAACGCACACAGGCGGCAATATCATAACAAAGCCCTACCCCCTTTGCGGGGCAGGGCTTTTTTTATCTCCATTAAGCACATAACTGCTGTCACGAAACTCATAAAAACGAGATAGGCTTCGGTATTAAACGCAATAGGCTTCATGCTAAAACGCAATAGGCTTCGAGCTTAAACGCAATAGGCTTCATGCTTAAACGCAATAGGCTTCGAACTTAAACGCAATAGGCTTCGAACTTAAACGCAATAGGCTTCGAACTTAAACGCAATAGGCTTCGAACTTAAACGCAATAGGCTTCGAACTTAAACGCAATAGGCTTCGAACTTAAACGCAATAGGCTTCGAACTTAAACGCAATAGGCTTCGAACTTAAACGCAATAGGCTTCGAACTTAAACGCA
>CDZB01007880.1_pt1 | contig 13757 bp, 16 predicted proteins | sample 554961 | NCBI WGS metagenome assembly CDZB01 (sample SAMEA3182106, study PRJEB8094) | gut metagenome | biome: human; feature: gut; material: Stool; isolation source: human stools | place: Canada | collected 2013-02-26
TTGGTATTTACCAAAACAGAACCATAACAAACCTTCTTTAACTTATCGACTCCTATAATAACCAACTTCTTTGGTTTCTGCTTTCTTCCATCCTTAAACACCAAACCCTCGTCAACAGAAATGATGGTTCTGATTAATGAACCTATCTCCAACTTCTCTTCTGTAACTTGACGAAGATTGTCGAGATAAGCCTTTTGTAGTTCCCTTAAATCCATGCCAAAGCCTTTTGAACAGACTGGCGCTCACGGATAACTGCCAACATAGCCTTGCTGGCACCAGCAGCATCAGCCATGTCATACATAGTAATCTTGGTGTCCTCACCCGTTTTGTCTGCTTGACGCTTCGCTCGTTTCCAAGCTTTATCCTCGTGGGACTTGTCCGACAAGTCAAAAGAATCTACATCCTTACATTTGTCAATCCACTTATCAAGCATCTTGACGTCTGCAACTGAAAGTTCGTCCATATCACAAACTGCATTCTTTGAAGCCAAAATAAGTTGATGACCTTCCTTAGATAGTTCAATATCCAAAGAAGCGGCAAAGTCTTTCAATTCAGAAGAAATTTCGGTCTTTCCTTCTACACCACGCAAGACCTTATAGGTCAACGTTGGAACTGGTCCATGCTTTCTTGCCACAAAAGTATCATAGACGATTGGCAAGCCATACTCTTTCAACTGATTCTGCTGGGCAAAATACATTACCTTGAAGAGGTGGATATAATCCACTCCTTCTGGAAATGCCTTTAGAATGTAAAGCACCACTGCCTTAATCTTTAATATTTGATCTATTGTTTTCATTGTCTTATTCTTCTTGAATTTGACAAAGATACAACTTTATTACTAAACCGCCAAGGATTTATCGGATTTTAACGTATCTTATTCCTTAGGTAAATCTGTATGTTTGCTTTTGTATCTACTGTTACGCCGTATCAAATGATCCGGTCAGTAATGGTGGTTCTATTCTTGTTGTTATCATAAATTTTTCGACTCCCCTGTCCCCCTCTTGCGAAGAGGGGGGCCTTAACTCACTCCCAAGCCCTCGCCCTTTCCAAAAGGGCAAGGGATGTAACCGCTCCTACTCGTCGCTCTTAACCGCTACGCTATAAGGTTGGCGGGGCATCAGAGCCCTCGCCAGGTTTCTTATGCGGGATGGGACCGCCTTGCTGAAAGTGGGGCATCAAAGGTCTCGCCAGGTTGTGCGGGATGGGACCGCATGACTATAGGCTTATTCCATCATCAATTTCGGTGCTTCACTTGCAAAATTACAACAAATAATCCTCTAAGATGTCCAACTGAGCTTCATCGATGAACTGCTTAACCAAGAATTTCAACTCAGCATCAGCAATATCTAACTGTTGAAGTGGACCATTCTTGGGATAAATATCCAAGAAAACAACAATCTCATCAGTTTTAGAAACCAAATAAATCAAACGATAACCATCCTTACGAGAAAGATGCTGTTTCTTGTCTGGCAAGCGCAGTTTGATAATAATCAAATCACCCTCCAGCAAAATCATATCGTTGTTTTGGCGAATTTGCTCAATCGGTTTGCCAGCAAATTCTCGCTTGATTTCATTCTCTACATTGACATAAACCTTGCGCCTGACACTCAACAAGCCGGACAAGCGAGAACGGAACGAACTAATGGTCTTGAAACTAATCATGTGCTGCAATCTTCTTTAAAGCCAAACTAGCTTCCGACAATAGTAAAGACCACTCTGCATCCTTGGAAGCCTTGATGCGATAATTCTTAATATCGTTGTTCAATTCTGAAAGAGCGTTATAGTTCATCTTCAGTTTCTCCACTTCTACACTTGCTCCACAATCTTTAATCATTCGCTTACATGAAATATAAAGATTTTTGAGTGTATTAAGCATTGAGGTGAGTTGCTGACCGAAAACATTATAGTCCTGCTCTGTAACAGTGTTGCACTGGCTATAAAGAAACTTATAGAAAGCATCCAAATCTCGATTCAAACGGCGGAGTTGGGACACTCCATATTCGTTTGGAGCCAAAGCTTCCAAACTATGTCTGTAAGATCTGGTTCCCAACCTTACTATACTTTGCGATATAAATGCTGTCTGACACATAATTATGATATGAAATGTTCGTTTTTGCAAATATACTACTTTTCCTTGTATTTCTGTTTCTTTTATTTTTATATTTATATAAATTTAAATCTTTCTATTTGAAAATACTGTATATCACTAATACAGCGTCCTAACTATTTATCACTGAGTTTGGTATATCAGTATATTTCATTCAAGCCACTAAAAATAGATGGGATGCTTACAGATGTCCGTATGCCATGGAACATGCGATTTCGTCCTTGCGCCAACTCTTAGGCAAATCATAACCCCAGATATTGGCTGCCATTAGCATGTTTGCTTTTGTATCTACTGTTACGACCGTATCAAATGATCCCGGTCAGTAATGGTGGTTCTATTCTTGTTGTTATCATAAATTTTTCGACTCCCCTGTCCCCCTCTTGCGAAGAGGGGGTCCTTAACCCACTCCCAAGCCCTCGCCCTTTCCAAAAGGGCAAGGGATGTAACCGCTCCTACCCGTCGCTCTTAACCGCTGCGCTCTAAGGTTGGCGGGGCATCAGAGCCCTCGCCAGGTGGTTATGCGGGATGGGACCGCATGGGCGGCTATAGCTGGTTTTCAAGTTCATCCACTACATCGGCTCTCAGGGTTTGAGGGACGGTGGCTGCACTCACCATGATGCGTAACAGGGAGTCTTTTAAGAGTTGCTCCTCTTCCTTTAGCTCGTTGCCCACAAATTTCAAATTCCGTAATAGTACGAGCCTCGTGTATATATTCGCAATGCTCTCCAAAGTTAATGTGCCATCGTGATGGGGTAACTTCGAAAGGGTACGGGGATTCATCTGTAGAAATTTGGAAAACTGACGGATGGAAGTGAAACCCCATCTCTTCTCTATCTGGCGAATTTCTTCGGCAGCGGTGGCTATCCACCTATTCGCCCCTCCATTCGCCTGCTTTTCCATCTTCCATACCGTGAATTATCGAACATCGCGTCCTGACTAAAACAGAGGGTATGATTTTCCGATGGTTTTTGTTAAAAGCTTTTAAAAGCAGTAAGCAGAAGTTAAGAATGATGCACTCATAGGTGCATCACGTGATTTTCGAAGAAGTATATCTTTGCAGCATAATCAGTTGACTGATAAACATGTTTTACTATATAATATAATATAATAAGGTATATGAAGCTAAAAGCAACTTATACTCGCCGTATCTTGGCGATGATGTATTTCCCCGACTGCGAACCTGCGAATGCCGTGCGCCGTCTGACCAGCGAAATTAAACGCTGTGTGGAACTGTATGAACTCCTGACCGCCAAGGGCAGAAACTTCGACCGCAAGCAGATTCTCACCATCCGTGAGGTGAAACTTATTGAGGAATTTCTGGGCGAACCAGCATGCTCTATTGAAGATGTGCTTTAATGAACTCTCATGATGCGCATTGTTAGGTGCTAATGATGCGCTTTTATAAGTGCTAATGATGCGCATCATTAAGGTGTATAAAAGCGCATCGTTAGGTTGCACTAAAGAACGACATTCAACGACGCACTTCGACAGATGCCCCTGAGCAGATGTTGTATCTTTGCACCAGCTAAACGAAGAACGAAGAGTGAAGAGTGAAGAATTCGACACCTGGGTGCACTCAACAGTCCTTGTTCGGAATGAAGCAAATATATTTAGTATTAATTTTTTAAACAACTTCAAACTATGAGTAAATCTTACAAAGTGTTTCCTCGCACCCTTACCATGGGTGAGAAAAAGGGTCAAACTGTTTATTCTGTTCGTCCTGTAAGTTACGGTACTTTGACTACCGAAGAGGTGGCTAAGCAGATTTCTACGGAATCTACTGCAACCACGGCTGATGTGAAGGCGGTACTCGACCGCTATGCCTACTATGTGGTGGAGAACCTTGCCAAGGGTTACAACATCGAGCTTCTTGGTTTCGGTACTCTTTATCTCCGCTTCATCACCAACAAGGCGGTGTCTGAACCTAAGAAGGCGAATGCCAACTTGGTGAAGAGCATCATGCCAGGCTTCCGTCCTTCGTTCTCCGTGGATCGCAATGGCAAGCGTACCTACGACCTGATTCCTAATCGCATCAGTCTCGTGAAGTACAGCGAAGATAACGACCCGAATGGCGACAACAACCCTACTGACAAGGGGGATAATACTCCTGGTGGCACTACTCCATCCGGCGGTAATACTCCTGCTGGTGGCAACACCGGAAGCGGAACTGACGAGGGGGACTATGACCTCAAGTAAGTACTTTGACGTGCCCGACTTCGTGTCGGGTGCGGCTACCGCTAACAAGTTCTTTTTTTCAAAATGATGTTTCACTAATTAATTAAATATGTATATGAGTTATCAAAATGAAAATTTCAACAATGGTTCCAAGAAGTTTTCTTGGGTTTCTATCATGAACGCTATCGTTCAGGCCCTTATTGCTGCGCTGACAGCGCTGGGAGTAAGTTCGTGCACGAACCTGTTTTAAATGAGAAATGACAAATGACTTTTCTGAAATGGGGATGATTAATGATAAATTTCCTTTGAGTATTGGGGAGGAGCTGGTGCGCAATGAGCGTGCGCTCCTCTCTAAAGTGGAAGACGGCAAAATGATGATGTCTGCCGACTCCGTAAAATTCTTGGTGTTGCATTGTTCGGCTACCCGACGCAATCAGGACTATAGTGTGGAACAGCTTCGCCGTGACCACAAGAGCCGTGGCTTCTATGACATTGGCTACCACTTTTATATTCGTAAGGATGGGACAATGACGCAACATCGCTTCTTGCTCGAAGTGGGGGCGCATGCGAGACCTTACAACCGCTGTTCTATCGGCATCTGCTATGAGGGTGGTCTGGATGAACATGGTAAACCATGCGATACTCGTACGCCTGAGCAGACGGAAAGAATCGGTGATGTCTTGAAGAGGCTTCACAAGTTGTTCCCGAAAGCGAAGATTGTGGGGCATCGAGACTTGCCTGGGACTACACCGAAGGAGTGTCCTTGCTTGGATGCTCATGCACTTTTCGGGTGGATAGAAAATTGTGATTAGAATAGATAGTCATAATCCAGCATCAATTTTTCATGCTCGCTTTGATACCTGTCCCTTGTGTCTTTATCCAATGTTGGACTGTCGAGTATAGAATCTATTTCTTGGAGAATCTTGGCTCCCATCTTCATGATGGGGTCGAGGTTTTCTTTGAACTGCTCGATGAATGGGGCATAGTAATAACCTATCTCTTTGATGATAAAGATATAGGTGCTCCATGCCTTGTTGATGTCCATGCGTTTTTGTGCAAGTTCTGCCAACACATATTCTCGCAGGTAGTCGATGTTCTCGGCTTGGACGGCTACCTCATTAGCTGTTTTCACAGGGTGGAAGTAGCGGTCGATGAGAGCTTCTCGCTCTTGCAGATTACGCTGGTAGAATGGATTCGTATCTGTTGTTGATGTGCCGTCTGGCTCCACTTCCTCGAAATGCTCGACATGAACACCGCTGATGACTACGCTCATTCCGCCAACATCCATTACAAGACGGCGGTCTCGGTCGATGCGGATGACATAGCCTTCCAATCCTGCCAATTCGCCACTGGTGATACGGAGCAGGATACGGTTGCGGGCATAGTAATGGAATGGTTTGAGCAGGAAACGAATACGCTCTGGTTCTGTCTCATTGACACGCATAAAGGGGCGCATCTGTGAGTCTGGTATTTGTGCCACTTTGCCTGTGCTGCAATTCTTGCACAAATGAGCATAGGGAAAATAATTGCCAAGATAGGCTTGTATCTCTTTAGGATGACCTTGAAAGAAGACAAGTCCGCTAACGGTTGGTATCTCTTTGTGCTGCACTTTCTGCTTGCCCATTTTCTTGAAATACCTGATAGTTTTATGCACAAAATAGGTTCTGCCATCTTTGGTCAACTGCGCTTCCATACCCTTCACTTTGTTATGATGCACAAAGAGATATGACCATGTGGTTTCGTCAGATTGATGACACTTCTTTACCTCTGAGCCAGATTTGTTTTCTTGCTCAGTAACGTGGTTGCCCTCTGGAGAAACAAGTTTCTCGTCGGCTGTAGAAAAAGAACTCGTACCATCCGGTTTCATAAATTCTGCTCTACTTTATGTCCTCAGCTACAACCATACATGATGGTTGTGAAAGCCTGATCAATTCGTCCTTATTGTGCATCATCTTAATCACATTTATGAGTATCAGACATTACTGTCTTTGCGCATGTATCTTTATTTTACATTCGTTGCGCTTTCTTCTTATAAGAGTGCAAACTCGCTACAAAAATACGAAAATTAGTTGGATTACGTATCAGATTTTATCATTTTCTGTCTGTAGTTCTTAAAAAATTTCACTTTACTGTTGCCATAATGCTTATATTTTAATGGTGAATCATATTTTCGGTTTACACCTATTATATAATATAAGCAGCAACAGTTCAATTTTATCTTCGTTTTCTGATGGATGAGACAAGTCTGCCTCTCCATCAGAAGATTTTACTTTCCTATTTTTAAATCGGATATTTGATAGCGGCCGACGCCATCTTTTTCTTTTGTCAAGCTGTTGGTTACTCCTGATAGCTTGATATTGCCGACGCCTTCTATCATGGCATGGATCGATTCACAATCTACTTGGGCTTCTACCTTGCCTACACCTTCATTGTCTATCTTTAACCTGCCACCTTTGAAATGACCGATTTTTACATTGCCGACTCCTTCATTGTCGATGTTCACATCATCTGACTGAAGACGAAGGACGGTGACACTTCCTACTCCCTCATTATCTATCCCTACTCGATTCGCCAGGAGATTCTTAATCTCTATATTTCCTACTCCTTCATTGTCGATGTCAAATACATCTGAATTGATGGCATCTGAATGGAAGGTTCCGATTCCTTCTAAGGTGATCTTCACTAAATCTGGTGACGTGATATATACTCGCATACGACTGCCGGAATCGAGTTTACTGACACCTGTTATCTTGCTCTTTAAGCCAATCTTCAGTTTTCCTTCGCGATAGATTGCCACGGCTTTATCCTCAAATTGCTTCCGAAGCTTATCATCCTTGATGTGAGTAAAGTCGAAACGCACACTCTGCTGATCTCCATTATTCTGTACATAATAGACATCTGCTATGGTCTCTACCTCTATTTTTGTAAATGGCTTCTCTGTCAGATCCGCCTCTACAAAATGTAGGTTTCCGTTGTCTATCGTTCCATTACTCATGATCCCATTTGAATAGGAACAAGATATCGTTGCAGTTCCCATCAGAACTGCCAGCATAACAAGTATGCCGCCTTTTTTCAATCTTCTCATCGTTTCCTAAAATTTAAATATGATTCGTAAAGTAAGCCGTTGCTGAAACGACCCATTTTTTAACTCATTTTCCATATAGACGAAAAGGGCGCAACAAAAGTTGCGCCCCTAACTATATTTATTTAAAAAACTTTTTTGCTTAAGATCTTCTTAGCATTCTCTATTCGTTCTGCAGTAGGTGGATTGACATCCTTGAGCGGATAGTCAATGCCTAACTTCTCATACTTATAGATTCCTAAGGTATGATAAGGAAGGACATCTATGCGTTCCACATTATCCAATGTCTGAAGGAAATCACTCAACTGCTCCAGATACTCATCTTTATCTGTAATACCAGGGATGAGTACATGGCGAATCCAAACTGGTTTCCGGATATCACTCAGATAACGAGCACAATCCAGGATATTCCTGTTAGAATGCTTGGTCAGTTTACGATGCTCCTCATCATCAATATGTTTGATGTCCAGGAGTATCGTGTCTGTCACCTCCATCAGTCGCTCAAACTTCTCAAAGAAAGTCCCCTGACGGGTAAACAACTGTGCAGAAGTATCGAGACAGGTATTGATACCACGACGGTGCGCTTTCTCAAACAATTCCAGCAGGAAGTCGATTTGCAACAATGCCTCGCCACCGCTCACCGTGATGCCACCTTTGTCACCCCAGTAAGTACGGAACCGTTCCGCCTTGTCGAGCAAGTCATCTGCAGTCCATTCCTCTCCCACTCCCACTTTCCAGGAATCAGGATTATGGCAGAACTGACAGCGCATCGGACATCCCTGCAGAAATATCAGAAAACGTATGCCTGGTCCATCTACCGAACCAAAGCTTTCTATGCTGTGAACAAAACCTTTATGCATGTTTATAGTCTCTCGTGAGCCTGACGAGCGATTACGTCGAGCTGCTGCTCACGGGTCAAGTCGATGAACTTAACTGCATATCCACTGACACGGATTGTGAAGTTCTGGTATTCTTCCTTCTCAGGATGCTCCATAGCGTCCTTGAGCTTATCTACACCAAATACGTTCACATTCAAGTGGTGAGCACCCTGATTGAAGTAACCATCCATTACACCTACCAAAGTCTGGGCACGCTCCTCGTCATCATGACCGAGAGCACCTGGACTGATGGTCTGGGTATTAGAAATACCATCGAGCGCATACTCGTAAGGCAACTTAGCTACTGAGTTCAATGAAGCCAAGAGACCATTCTTCTCTGCACCGTATGATGGGTTGGCACCTGGAGCCAAAGGAGCACCGGCTGGACGACCATCAGGCATATTGCTGGTGTACTTACCATATACTACATTGGATGTAATCGTAAGGATAGAGGTTGTAGGCTCTGAATCACGGTAAGTGTGATACTTCTTGATGAGAGACATGAAGGTCTTGAGCAACCATACTGCAATCTCATCAGCACGCTCATCATCATTACCATAACGTGGGAAGTCACCCTCTGTCTTGAAACTCATTGGGAAACCGGTCTCATCACGGATGATATTTACCTTCGCATACTTGATAGCTGAAATAGAATCTACTACGTGGCTGAAACCTGCAATACCTGTTGCAAAAGTACGACGTACATCGGTATCGATGAGTGCCATCTCTGCTGCCTCATAGAAGTACTTGTCGTGCATATAGTGAATCAAGTTCAATGTCTTCACATAAACACTTGCCAACCAGTCCATCATATCCATGAAACGTGGCATGAACTCCTCGTATGTCAATACATCACCCTCTACAGCACGATACTTAGGACCACACTGCTCACGGGTTTTAGAATCTACACCACCAGAAACTGCATAGGTCAAGCACTTAGCCAAGTTGGCACGAGCACCGAAGAACTGCATTTCCTTACCGGTCTGTGTAGCAGATACACAGCAGCAGATGCTATAGTCATCACCCCATACTGGGCGCATTACATCGTCATTTTCGTACTGGATAGAACTTGTCTTCACAGAAATCAAAGAAGCATAGTGCTTGAATCCCTTTGGCAAACGAGCACTGTACAATACAGTCAGGTTTGGCTCTGGTGAAGGACCCATGTTCTCCAATGTGTGGAGGAAACGGAAGTCGTTCTTTGTAACCATAGAACGGCCATCCTGACCCATACCACCTACCTCAAGTGTTGCCCATACTGGGTCACCAGAGAAGAGCTGGTTGTAAGAAGGGATACGTGCGAACTTCACCATACGGAATTTCATGACCAAGTGGTCGATCAACTCCTGTGCATCAGCCTCAGTCAAAGTACCCTCCTGGAAGTCACGCTCGAAATAGATATCGAGGAAAGTTGAGATACGACCTACAGACATCGCAGCACCGTTCTGTGTCTTTACTGCACCGAGGTAACCAAAGTACAACCACTGTACAGCCTCACGCGCATTCTGAGCTGGCTGACTGATATCAAAGCCATAGCTTGCAGCCATTTCCTTCAAGCCCTTGAGCGCCTTGATCTGCATAGCAACCTCCTCACGCAGGCGGATGACCTCGTCAATCATCTCACGGTCGCCCATCTGATTCAAATCCTTCTGCTTTTCAGCAATCAAGAAATCAATACCATAAAGAGCAACACGACGATAGTCACCTACGATACGGCCACGACCGTAAGTATCAGGAAGACCTGTAAGAATATGATTGTGGCGAACGAGCTTCATCTCTGGAGTATAAGCATCGAATACACCATCATTGTGAGTCTTGCAATACTTGTGAAAAATCTCGTGGAGTTTCTCAGATGGCTCATAGCCGTATGTTGTACAAGCCTGTTCTGCCATCTTGATACCACCGTATGGCATGAAAGCACGCTTCAATGGCTTATCAGTCTGAAGACCCACTACCTTCTCCAAGTCCTTGGTGCCCTCACCGATGTAGGCTACACCGTATGCTGTCAATCCAGATACTACCTCAGTCTCCATATCCAGCACACCACCCTTGGCACGTTCCTGCTTCTGGAGTTCCTTCAGCATACCCCAAAGAGTATCAGTAGCTTGGGTAGGTTCTGCCAAGAACGTCTCATCGCCGTCGTAGCTGGTGTAGTTGTTCTGAATGAAGTCACGAAGATTGACCTCAGATTGCCACTTGTTTCCTTTGAAACCTCTCCATTCTGTTCTCATAATCAATGTTCCTTTATATTTAAATAGTTAATAATTATAATAATGAATACAAATTTTCAGAAACAAAAAAGCCCAATCACAGAATTGTGACTGGGTTTATTTCTTAAAAGAGCACTTTTTCAGATACGCCGCGCCTTTCTTCTTGCCAAGCCCTACAGCTGCCAAGAATGTAATTCCGATACCAATAACTGCACCAATACCAGCGACGATAGCGATTTTCTCTTTCTTTATCATGTACCTTTTCCTTATTTTTTGTTGATGAATTAAGCCTGATTCCTGCTTGTGGGACCCATCGGAAACTACATAAAAAATGCAGTCCCGATTCCCCTTGTTAGGAATGGGACTGCAAAATTACAATTTTATTTCGAATTAAGAGAAGGATTTGTGTTAAAACATCCACTTTCCCCTCAAAAATCATCATTTATAGGTAGTTGGAGCTGGATTGCGCCCCATTTTACTTCTTGATAAAGAGTTTGAAACTCTTCACACTACCTGGAGCACCCTCTTCGGCTCTTGGCAGATATTCGAAGGCTGATACGGTTACCTCCTTGCCCATATCTACAATACAAAGATGAGGGACATCGGAGCCTTAGGAACAACAGGTAATATTTTTTTCGAAAAAGCCACCTCTTTTTACTTTTCCCGTTTCCGTCATCGGTATCTTGTCAACATGTATGAACTGTTTCGGCACCCAGAATTTAGGAAGTTGCTCTTTACAAACCCGTTCTACTTCATCCAAATCCACATCCTCAGAGACGAGTACAGCCATTTCCCCAAACTTTTCATCCTTCTTCTTCGTTATCATAAACGGAGACTGGAGAAATGGGCGGAGTTTATCCTCCACCTCCTCTATCTGGATTTTCACACCGCCGGAACAGATTACAAAATCTTTCCTGCCCTTGATACGAAAGGCAACCCGATGGCTACCCCATGACTCGGAAGCATCCATCACTTTCAGTTCGGCTATATCATTGGTCACTAACTTTTCTGCACAAACCAAGGGGGCATCAATCACAAGACACCCCTCCTGGTTCACTTCCACCTTTACGCTATCAAAGGGATGATACCACTCACTCGCATCCGGTCCGTTCAGTCGTCTCAAGGCGATATGCGACAGTGTTTCCGTCATGCCATAAGTACTCCAAACCGCTATCTCTTCTGGCAAAGTCATCAATTCAGCAGCGAGTGCCTCATCAATGGCTCCACCCCCAATGATCAGGTTTTTAATTCCCCCCAACCTTTCCCTTTCTTCTGGTACGCTGAGCGAATTGAATACCTGCATCGGTACCATGGCAGCAAAATCGATACCTCTCGCTAAAATCGTAGCAGCAGAACAGGAAGATGAAGTATGGAAATCAACAGCAGTAGCCTGCTGAAGAGCTTCATTGGAGAGTGGATGACCACAGGGTTCGACACAAACGAGCCGAAGTTCTCTCTCGATGCTTCTCACCGTCATCATTTTGCCTGCAATATAATCGAGGGGCAAACAGAGGAATGCAGAGTCACCGGGCTGAATCCCCAAGAAATCACAGGTAATGCGAGCCGAGTTTCTCATCTTATCCTTCTCGACCCACATCTCCTTCGGTTTACCAGTAGAGCCACTGGTATGCACCAGCACCCTGTCCTCCTCATTTTCCCATATCTCTAAAAAATCCTTCAAGTCCATCGTATTCCCTTTTATTGTTTTCAAAAAGAAAAACAGGAGACTTAGGGAAGAAAAAACAATTTTTCTCCCCGAATCTCTAATTGGCTCGGCAAATTATCCTCAAACAATTTTCCGGTTCCAAGACCTTGTGCCATAGGAGCCTCCGCGCCATACGCTTCCTCTCCATAGACCTTAGCACAGAAATGGGCAATCGCATTCAGTCCTACATTGCTTTCCAAAGCGGATGTAATCCAACTCCCAATTCCTCTTTCCCGGGCAAGGGAGATCCATTCCTCACATCCATACATACCTCCATGGAGTGAAGGTTTCAAAACAATATATTGCGGCCGGATGGTATCCAACAGCGCCTGCTTCATCGAACGGACATTGACACCGATCAATTCCTCATCAAGCGCAATCGGCAACGGAGTTTCCCGGCAGAGTTCAGCCATCTTAGGCCACTGATGCTGTTTGATAGGCTGTTCGATGGAATGAATATCGTATCTTGCCAATGTTTCCAGGCGACTCATCGCATCCTCCGGAGAGAAACCACCATTGGCATCCACACGCAGTTGCACCTCCTCCTTGGAATAGCGCTCTCTGATACACTTGACCAGATCCAGTTCTTTCAGGAAGTCGATGGCACCAATCTTCAGTTTCACGCAATGGAAACCCTCTTTCAGTTTCTCATCCAGTCTTCCTAACATTTCATCGTAAGAGCCCATCCACACCAGTCCGTTGATGGTAATCCCCGCTTCCCCGCGTGCAAAAGGCGTATCATACAATTTTCCCAAGCCATTTGCCCAAGCCGGAACTGCAAATGTCTGAAAGGCGACAGAAGAAGGATCAGCAGTTGCAGCCACCTTTACCTGATGGAAAAAGTCTGCAAATGCCGATTCCAATCCAAAAGTAATGCTCGGATAGGCACGAATCATATCATACGGAATATGCCCCATCTGTTCCACCAGTTGACAGACCTGTCGCAGCGTCGCCTCATATTCCGGTTTCGCATCACAGCTCAAATCCGGGAGCGTAGCACATTCGCCCACACCTTTCACGCTCGGAACTTCATCCGAGGATAGCGTGAGGAAGAAACTATGCCGGGTGGTATAAACGCCTCTTGATGTTCCTGCCGGCACCTTGAAATGGAGCGTCCGCTCCGATATCTCTATCTTGTACATTATTTCTTTTTCAATTCATAAAGATCCTTGCGTCTGTCGCGCATATTGCGAACAGCACCATACGTATGCAACTCATTGAGAAGATTCAAATCCACATCCGAAATCAGGATCATTTCCGTATTCGGTGTCGCCTCCGAGCGCTTACCATCATTAGGGAAGGCAAAATCACATGGTGTAAATACGGCACTCTGCGCATACTGGATATCCATATTATGCACACGAGGCAAGTTGCCCACACTACCTGCAATCGCCACATAACACTCATTCTCGATAGCACGCGCCTGTGCACAGACTCTCACACGAGAGTAGGCATTCTGCGTATCGGTCATAAATGGCACAAAGAGAATCTGCATACCATCCTGTGCCATCAGACGAGAGAGTTCAGGGAACTCCACATCATAGCAGATGACAATACCAATCTTGCCACAGTCGGTATCAAAAGTCTGGATATTGCTACC
>CDZB01043675.1_pt1 | contig 13747 bp, 8 predicted proteins | sample 554961 | NCBI WGS metagenome assembly CDZB01 (sample SAMEA3182106, study PRJEB8094) | gut metagenome | biome: human; feature: gut; material: Stool; isolation source: human stools | place: Canada | collected 2013-02-26
GTGAAGGAGATCGCCGTGTGGTTCGGGAGCCGTCTCACGCTGCACCTCACTGTCGAAACGCCCGAGCGGATCGTCATTTCCAAAGCCCGCGTTCCCGAATTCAAGGCGTGGCTGCGGTCGCTTCACCCTGTCGAATAGGCGGTTGACCCCGCCGTTCTGCCGTTTTACCCGGGGCCTGGCTCCGGGTTTTCGTTTTGGCGTTACCTTTGCATCAGGAACTCCGGGAAACCGGATTGCCGGAAAACAAAAAAAGTGATGCACAACCAAATTCGAAAAATTATGAAAAAGAGGATTTTTGCAGTTGCCGCAGCCCTCTGCCTGATGGCGGGAACGGGCGCTTTCGCACAGGAGGCCAAGCCGGCCGCCGCTCCCAAGGAGCGTCCGACCGTGGAACAGATGGCGCAGCGCATGACCGAACGCATGCAGAAGGAGCTGAAGCTCACCGATGCGCAGGCCAAGGAGGTTTACAACCTGAATTTCCAGCAGATCAAGGAGATGCAGGCCATGCGCGAGAAGATGCGGGAGGCGCGCAAGGCCGAGGCCGAAAAGATGAAGTCGATCCTGACGACCGAACAGTTCGTGCAGTGGTCGCAGATGCAGGCTCCGCGGCCCGGCCAGCGCGGTCATGGTCCCCAGATGATGAAAAAAGGTGACCGTCGCGGAGGCGGCAAGGAGTGCTGTGACAAGCCCTGTCCGAAGAAGGACAAGAAGGGAAAGGAGTGAGGTTAGGTCTCTTGAGGCTTGTTACGGCCGGGGCGTCGGTTTGGTCGACTGACGCCCTTTTTTTGCCGATTCGCCCCGTGCGGGGCGCAAAACAAGCATAAAAGAATTAACTTTACGCCCGTTTTCAACGCCGCCCGGGCTTAAGAAGCCCGACTTACGGGCGGATGGGACGGGAAACGCTATCGGGCCGGTTCTGCGCCCGGACTTGAGAAGCCCAATTTACGGGCGGATGAAACGGGAAACGCTATCGGGCCGGTTCTGCGCCCGGGCTTGAGAAGCCCGCTTCATGGGGCGGGCGGAACGGACGCGCGTTTTCAGCCGGTTCGCCGCCGAAAAAGAGATACACACAAACAGAAGATATGAAACGAACACTACTGACTACCCTGCTGACGCTTTTCGCCGCCGCGGCATTCGCCCAGAGGGGCGGCGTCACAGCCACGGTCGTCGACGCCGACACCGGGGAGAGCGTCGTCGGAGCGGTGCTGACGCTCACGCCTGTGAAAACCCCGGAGAAGAAACAGTATTTCACCTCGGCCTTCAAGGGTGCGGTGTCTATTCCGTCGCTCGCCTACGGCGAATATTCGCTTTCGGTGGCTTTCCTGGGCTACAACAACCTCGACACGACCTTCCGGGTCTCGGCTTCGAAGGTCAGCCTCGGACTGCTGAAACTCAAGCCGGGCGTGCAGATCGAAACGGTCGTCAAGGAGGCCAAGGCGCTGCGCACCTCGCAGAAGGGCGACACGGTGAGCTACAATGCCGGAGCGTTCAAGGTCGTGGCCGACGCCGATGTCGAAGGGCTGCTGAAGAAGATGCCCGGCATCACCGTCACTGACGGCACGGTCGAGGCGCAGGGCGAGACGGTCAAGAAGGTCTTCGTCGACGGCAAGGAGTTCTTCGGCGAGGATGTCACCACGGCCATCAAGTCGCTTCCGGCCGAGGCCGTCGATCGCGTGGAGGTCTACAACAAACTCTCCGACGCGGCCGAATTTTCGGGCATGGACGACGGCGAGGGCTACAAGGCGCTCAATATCGTCACCCGTCCGGGCATGCGGCAGGGCCAGTTCGGCAAGCTCTACGCCGGATTCGGCTACGACGCCGACACCGAGACCGAAGACAAGTTCAAATACATCGCCGGCGGCAATGCCAACGTGTTCAGCGGCGACAGCCGTATTTCATTCATCGGCCTGTTCAACAACGTCAACCAGCAGAATTTCTCGTTCGAGGACATTCTGGGCGTCTCGGGCGGCGGTGGCGGACGTCGCGGCGGCATGGGCAATTACATGGTGCGCCCGCAGAGCGGCGTGGCGTCGGTCAACGCCATCGGCGTCAACTACTCCGATACGTGGGGCAAGCGCAATCAGGTGACGTTCCAGGGCAGCTATTTCTTCAACAACACCAATACCGAGAACCGTTCGACGGTGGAGAAATGGTACGAGGCCCCGATGATCCCCGATACGCTGTCGACCAACGGCTATTCCGACACGAAGGGCTACAACCACCGGTTCAACGCCCGTCTGGAGTGGAAGATTTCGGAGAATCAGAACCTGATGATCCGTCCGCGTTTCAGCTACCAGTCCAACGACCCGTGGAGCGAGACGCTGGGCTGGCAATACGGAGAGAGCGGTTACAGCCGCACGGACAATTTCAGCGACGCCCTGCGCCACGGCTACAACGTAGGTACAAGCGCCGTCTACCGCACCAAACTGGGCAAGGATGGCCGTACGATCACCCTCGACGGGTCGTTCAGCTACTCGGACAACACGAACAATTCGAATTCGTGGTCGAACGTCAAGCCCATTTCGGACGTTCGTCCCGGCGCAGGCGACGATCCCCTCGCATGGGATCCCGCTGACTACACCGACCTGCGCTACCTGCGCTCCGAGGCCCCCTCGTCGTCGTACAGCCTGCGCGGCAGTTTCACCTACACCGAGCCGGTGGCCAAATACGCGCAGGTGAGCCTCCAGTACCGGATTTCCTACAATTCGCAGGAGCGCGACAAGCGATCGTTCGTTACCGACGACGACACCTTCACGGGCGGCGTGCTTAATCCCCTGCTGTCGAACTCCTACGAGAGCGGCTACCTGACGCAGAGCGTAGGTCCCGGATTCCGTTTTTCGAAAGAGCGCAACACCTTCATCGCCAACGTCTACTACCAGCGTTCGGCCCTCGACGGACAGATCGTGCGCGACGATGCCGAGAAGATCAAGCACGCCTACAACAACGTGACCTATTTTATGATGGGCCAGCTGAACATCAACCGCGAGAACTCGCTGCGGCTCTTCGTCTCGTCCTACACCGACAGCCCGTCGATCACCGACCTGCAAAGCGTTTACGACGTATCGGACGCCCAAAACATCAGCCACGGTAATCCGAACCTGAAGCCGACCTACTCGCACCGGGTGAATTTCCACTACACCAACTCCAACGTCGAAAAGGGCCGGACCTTCATGTGGATGTTCTCGATGAACACGACGCTGGATTACACGGCCCAGCATCTGGTGCAAAGACCCGGTGACATCACCATCGACGGACAGGCCTATTCGCCCAATTTCTACTCGACGACCGAGAATCTCGACGGTTACTGGCAGTTGCGGACGCACTTGAGCTACGGCCTGCCGATCGGGTTCCTCAAATCGAATTTCAACGTCATGGCGGGCGTCATCTACACCAAGACCCCCAGCATGCTGGGCGGCACGGTGGACGCGGCGACGGGTATGATTTCGGGCGGCGAGCGCAACGACACCAAGAATATGGGATACGACTTCCGGGCCGTGCTGGGCAGCAACATTTCGGAGAACGTCGACTTCACCCTCTCGTGGAACGGCACCTACAACGAGGCCACCAACTCGCTGAACGCGGACAAGTCGAAGAACCGCTATTTCAACCACACGGCGCAGGGCAACCTGAAGGTGGTCTTCCCGCTGGGCTTCACCTTCACGGCGAGCGCGGCCTACTCGCAGTATATCGGCTTCACGAACGATTACTCGGAGGATTACCTCCTGTGCAACGTCTGGCTGGGCAAGAAGGTCTTCAGGAACAAGCGCGGCGAAGTGATGGTCGGCGTCAACGACCTCTTCAACCAGAACCGGGCCTTCTCGCGCTCGACGGGTTCGGGCTACACGCAGAACTCGACCAACAGCGTCATCGGCCGCTACTATATGGTGCAGTTCAACTACAACCTGCGCCGTTTCGGCAAGAAGGGTTCGCGCAATATAAAGGATTACGACGGTGTCGAGTCCTCCTCCGGTTCCCGCCGCATGGGACCCGGCGGGCCGGGCGGACCTCCTCCGGGGATGTTCCACGGACCGCGGTAAACCGGTCCCGGGCCGGATTGAGCAGGTTGACGAGAGCGATCTTCGTCAACCTGCTTTTTTCAGGCCTGATATGATTTATACCAATGGAGAGGTTCTTAATGAACGAGATCTTTCAGGGGCGCTTTTCTTGATGATAGGATGCTTTTTCTTGACGGAATAAGCTGCGCCACCGACAAGGCGACGGTGGATAGATACCTGTCGTATATCTCCTACGAGCAGTATAAGGAGGAAAATCCCGATAAATTTTAGACTGCCGTTTACTCACAAAAGAGACGCCGGACCAAAATCCGGCGTCTCTTTTTGCGTGTGTACGGAGCCGTTAGCGCCCTTCGTCCCCGTTTTCCTTCCGGGCGGGATGTTCCCGCTGTTCGCGGCCGATCACCTGGTGAATGCCGATGCAGGCCAGTCCGCCGTAAACGACCGTGAGGATGATGAGCCACTTGATTTCGGCGAAAACCTCGGGGATCGAGGCCCCCATGGTCTGGATACGGATGAAGCCGTTGACGCCGTGGCTGCTCGGGAACAGCTGTCCGAGGTTGAACAGCCAGTCGGGAATGCCCTGGCGCGGGTACGACACGCCGCTGAGCATCAGCACCGGGATCGAGGTCCACAGCAACAGCAGCAGCGAGTTTTCGCGGTAGCGGAACAGCGTCGAAACGGCGATGCCCATGGCGATGCAGGCCGCCAGATATGCCGCCATGAAGAGCATGACGGCTCCCGTCGCGCCGTTCATCGGGAAGTGGAACAGCCGGTAGTGCAGGCCGAGGATATAGGTGCAGGTCACGGCGTAGATCAGCGCGTAGACCAGTCCGCGTCCCAGGACGATGGGCAGCGTCGACATCCGCCGCCGCCCTGCGGGGCAGAGTTTGCGGTAAAGTCCGAATTCGCGCCACGTGCCGCCGATCATGCCGATGCCGATCAGCATCGTCTGCTGGATGATGACCATGATGATCGCCGGCATGACGAACGTGCCGTAGCCCAGATAGGGGTTGAACAGGTTGTGCGACTGGTAGATCACGGGCTGGGTGGTGGCCTGCGCCTGCGGGATGTTGGCCCCCTTGGCGATCAGGCGCTGGAATTCGACCATCGCCCCCGTCTTGCCGATCGAGGTCACGACCTCCTGGAAAACCTGGCGGTACATCAGGAAGTAGCTGGCGTCGGCGTAGATCGCCACGTTGGCCTGCTCGCCGCCGTAGAGTTTCTCCCCGTAGTCCGACGGAATGTAGACCACGCCGTAGATTTTGCGGCCGTAGAACAGCTCTTTGGCCTCTTCCATCGAGGTCGGATTGTAGGCCACATAGGTGTTCGGCCCGGCGTTGAAGGTGTCGATCAGACTGCGGCTGGTCGGCGTGCGGCATTCGTCCACCACGCCGATCGGCACGTTGCGGAGCACCTGCGATCCGTAGGCCAGCGAGTAGGCCGTGGCGTAGATGATCAGGGCGAAAATCAGAATCAGCATCACGCCACCGTCCTTGAAGATCGTCCGGAACTCGTTGCGGACGACCGATCCGAGCTGTTTCCAGTAAGAGGCTGTTTGTTTCGTAAATCGGTTCATATCACAATCTCCCCCAGAATTTTTCCTCCGTGCAGACCCTTTTCAGGCGCGGCAGGCACAGGAGCGGTAAAACGATGAACAGCGACATGTAGCAGAGGTCGGGCAGCGAGTAGACCCACGGCGTGCCGCGGAGCATCTGGTCGACGAAAATATCGGTGTAGAAGGTGAACGGGAAGATCTTGCTCACCCACTGCATCGGCTCCCACATGGCCATGATCGGGAACGTCAGTCCCGAGAAGGTGAAGGCCAGCACCGAATATCCGCCGCCGATCGAGAGCGACAGGCGCAGGTTGGCCAGCAGCGAGACGATCAGCACCGAGATCGACTGGTAGCTCAAAATGAAGAGCAGCGTGCCGGCGAGAATCACCGCAAGACTGCCGTTCAGCGGCGTTCCCACGATTTTGAAGTTGATCACCAGCATCACCAGCGAGATCAGGAACATCACCGCCGTGATGGGCAGCACCTTGCCCGCGAGCGCCGCCGCGACCGAACCGTTTCCCGTGCCGAGCCATTCGCGGGCCGTGGCGTGCTTGAGTTCGGTGCCGATGGCGAAAACGGTCACCATCACCACGAAGATCATCAGCATCATGGGCATGAAACTCGGCGAGAGGTAGTATCCGTAATTGATGTGCGGATTGAAGAGCACGTGCTTGTCGAAGCGCACGGGCATCAGCTGCGCCATGGCCTGCCGCTGCGTAAGCCCCTGCTTCATAAGCACCTGGAGCTGAATGCCGGCCGTGAAGGTCGTCACGGCGGTCTGGATGTCCTTCGACAGCAGTCCGTTGACCGTGATGTTCGTTCCCGAGACGTAGTTTTCGAGGCGGGTCTGGCTGTTGCTCAAAATGTTCTTCTCGAAGAAGGCCGGAATCTGCACGATGGCCATGATCCGCCCTTCGCGCATCAGCCGCTCGCCCTCGTCCATGCCCTGAATGCCGTAGGCCACCATCGCCGTCGGGGTGTCGTCGATCATCTGCACGGCCTTGCGCGAAAGCGTCGTGTTGTCCTGGTCCAGGACGGCGATCGGGATGTTGCGGATTGCACCCTGGTTGAACAGCAGGGCGAAAAACGCGAACGACACCACGGGCAGGACGATCATCAGCACGAAATACATCGGCTGACGGGTTATCCGGCCCGTCTCGCGGCGCATCACGGCGCAGGTGTTGTGCAGGAATCCGGGCATCGCTTACTTTCCGATTTGGTCCCAGTCGACGAGCACGCTCATGCCCGGGCGCATGTTCGCGGCCTCGGTGACGGCCTTGGCCTTGATGGCGAAGGTGCGGATGTCGAACCCGCCCTGCGTGCGGGTCGCCGACCACGTTGCGAAATCGGCCTGCGGGGAGATGTAGGTCACCTCGAACTCCACGTCGCTGTCCAGCGCCGGGACGTAGCCGTTCATGCGGGTCCCGATCCGAAGGCCCGGAAGCAGCGTCTCCTTCACGTTGAAGGTCACCCACAGGTCGCTCATGTCGAGGATGGCCACCACCGGATAGCCGCTGCCGACCAGTTCGCCCTCCTCGGCGATGATCGTCGAGATCTCGCCCGTCACGGGCGAATAGACCATCGCGTCGCTGATGTACGACTCCACCTCGCTGACAGCCCCTTCGGCCTGGCGGACGCGGGCCGCGGCGGCCTCCTTGTCCTCCTTGCGGGCGCCGTCCGTCGCCATGTCGTACTGCGCCTTGGCGGCCAGTGCCGTGGCCTCCATGGCCTTGTAGTTGGCCGTGGCCTCGTCGAGCTTCTGCGCCGGAACCACTCCGTCGTTGTAGAGGTTCTGCACGCGCTCGTAGGTCTTGCGGGCCAGTTCCAGCCCGGCCTGCGCCTTCTGCCACATGTTCATCGCGGCCTCGATCTGCTGCACGCGGGCGCCGGCCAGCGCCATGGCGTCCAGCGCGGCGGCGGCGCTCTTCACGGCCTCGGCCTGCCGGAGCTTGGCCTCCAGTTCGGGCGTCGAGAGCGTGTAGAGGAGCTGTCCCTTCTCCACGCGGTCGCCCTGGGCCACTTTCATGTCGTCGATGCGGCCCGGAACCTTCGACGAGGCTTTGTAGGTGGTGCACTCCACCGTGCCCTGAATCAGCGTCGGGGTCCGTTTGGTGAGGTACCAGCTGATCAGTACGACCGAGAGGACGATGACCGCTGCGGCCGCCAGAATTCCGATTACGTTGCTTCGTTTCATATCGTTTGCTTGTTATCTATTTCGTATTGTTTGCGGGGGCCGACGGGCCGTAACGTGAAGCCCGCCCTTTCCCGATCTAATTTCCGCTTCTTGAGCCGTCGAAGAGAACCGCCTGCGCGTCGTTGCGGCGCGCGTAGGACGGATATTCGTCGCTGATGCCCGCGGCCTCGAGCAGCCGGGCCAGCAGCAGGTCGTAGTTGTAGGCCGCTTGCAGCCGCTCGGTGCGCACTCCCGCGAGGTTCAGCTCGGCGTCGATCAGGTCCGACGAGGAACTCATCCCTTCGAGGAACGCGGCGTTCTTCATCCGGAGATACTCCTCGGCGAATTTCAGCGACGCGTCGATCGAGGTCATCTGGTTGTGGTAGTTCATCATCTGGTTGTAGAGTTTCTCCACCAGCACCGCGATGTCCTTCCCGGCCTTGTTCTGCAACTCGCCCACGCGGCGCACGGTCTGCTTGGCGGCCGAGTACTTGTATTCGCGGTTGAGACCGTCGAAAATCTTGATGTTGACCCCCACGCCCACGGCCCAGCGCGGCACGAGTCCCGCCACCTGGTAGTTGTAGAACGAACCGCCGCCGATGGCCGCCACCTGCGGCAGGAAATCGGCACGCTGGGCGCGCACGCCCTCCTGGGCCAGTTCGCGCTTGAGCGACACCTGGCTGAGCAGCGGGTTGCGCGCCTGCGCGAGGTCCTGATAATAGGCCAGATCCTCGACCTTCGCGAGCAGGAACATCGCCGTCACCGGACGCCAGTCGCTCTCGCGTCCCAGGGTGTTCGACAGCGCGCTGGCGATGGTCTCGGCCTGCAATTTGGCGTTTGCCAGCTCCCGTTCGGCCTCGGCCATCTTGAACTCCACGTAGAGGCGTTCGGTCTGGGCGATCATGCCGTTGCGTTCGAGCGCCCGGGCGTCTTCGAGATGCCTGCGCACGCCGTCCACCACCTGCTGACGCACGGCGACGACCTGCGTGGCGAGGGCCAGTCCGAAATAACGCTCCACGAGTTCCGAGATCAGCGCGTTGCGGGTCTGGTTGCCCTGCGCGACGGCCGTCTTCTCGTTGATCCGCGCGGCGCGGTTCGCGGCGTTGATCTTGCCGCCCATCCAGATCGGGACGGTCACCTCGCCTCCCACGAATCCGAGGCTCTGATCCTGCACCTTGAGGAACCAGTCGGCATCCATCATCGGGTTCAGAAGCCCCTGGAGCGTCGGAATCTTGTCGGCGGGGATCAGTCCGTTCTGCACGAGCGCCGTCAGTCCGCCCGCCACGCCCTCTTTGACCGGGCCTTTCAGGTCGTTGAAGTCGAATCCGATGTCCTTGGCCATGTAGGCGTATGCGCCCGTGACGTTGATCTGGGGCATGCGGAGACCGATGGCCGCGCGGCGCTGCTGCTGTGCGGCGCGCTCCTCGTAGGCCGCGGCTTTCAGCGCAGGGTTCTCCGTGAGGGTGACGGCGACCGCCTCGTCGAGCGAGAGCATCCGCCCGGCCTCCTGCGCGGACGCCGCCGCCGGGATCGTCGCCGCCGCCATGAAGGCGATCTTGACAGCTATTTTCATAGTATTCATGCGTTTATTCGACAAAGATAGATTTTCTTGCAATATCTTCTTCAGCCCGGAGGGCGTTTAGGCCATTTTTAGGCCCTTATGGACACAAATCACGCCCGTTTCACCTCCCGAGGTGGGCGTTGGCCCGGCGCACGCCTTCGGCCAGTTCGGGATAAACCCGCACGTCGACACCCGCTTCGCGCAGCGTCTGCGCCCCGCGGCAGCAGACGAACCGGTCGGGTTCGTACAGCGCAAAGACCACGCGCGCGAATCCGTGGCGCAGGATCAGTTGCGTGCAGCTCTCCGGCTCGCTCTTCCGCTGCGAGCACGGCTCCATCGAGGAGTAGATCGCCGCCCCGCGCAATTCGGCGCCCGCGTCGAGCGCCTTGCGGATCGCCTCCTGCTCGGCATGGTGCGTGGGCGAAGTCTCGTGGGTGTAGCCCGTGAAGCTCCTCCCGTCGGGAAGCGCCACCACGGCCCCGACGCAATAGGAGGTCCGGCTGGGCACGCACCGCAGTCCTTCGGCCACGGCCTGCGTCAGGTAGCGGAGGTCTTCGTCCCGGGTGTCGGGACGAAGCGTGCAGGTCGCAACCTCCATGCCGCCCAGATTTTCCCGCCGGCATGCGGCCCCCTCCGGGACCTCGAACCGGAACTGCGCGCCGCCCCGCTCCGGTCCCAGCGTCAGCTGCGGATTGACCGCCCGGCGCACCGTGTCGGCCATCCCTTCGGCGAGGAACATGCGCAGGACGGAGGCTCCCCCCTCGACCAGCAGACGCTCCACGCCGCGCTTTTCGAGTTCGGTGACGATCGCTGAAGCCGTAATTGAACCGTCGCTTGAAATAACCTCTGCAACGCCTTTCAATTCCGGAAGTTCCTTTTCTGAAAACACGTAGCGGTCTGCGTCGCCCTCCGTGAAGAAGCGCATCGACGGCGAGAGCCGTCCCGAGTGTGTGAGGGTGACTTTCGTCAGGTCGGGCCGCATGCCCCGGGCACGGCGCAGTTCCCGCGCCGCGGCATCGCGCAGGAGCAGGGCGGGATCGTCGCGCCGCAGCGTTTCGGCTCCCGCGAGGATCGCGTCGTGCGAGGCCCGAAGGCGCAGGACCGCCTCCCAGTCTTCGGGCGTCGAGATCATCAGCCGCCGGGGGCTGTTGTCGTCCAGGTAGCCGTCGGCCGTCGTGGCGAAAGATAGTGTTATCTGCATCGTTTCAAGGTAAACAGGGTGACTTCGGGCCATGCGCCCAGCCGCATGGGATATGCAACATATCCCGTGCCGTCGTTGACATAAAGTGTGTGGCGGCCCGTGTCGTAGCGTCCGCTCCAGTGTTTGTAGATCCATTTCGCGGGCGACCATCCGCGACCCCAGGGCCTGATTTTCAGCTGCATCGAATGCACGTGCCCCGAGAGCGTCAGATCGCCGTAGCCGGCCTCGACGATCTGTTCCCAGAGCTGCGGGATATGTACGAGGGCGATGTTGTAGAGCGAATCCGGAACTCCGGCGTAAGCCTTGGGAATGGCCGTTCCCGGCAGGTCGCGGTCGTGGCGGCGTTCGCGCAGCGCGGGGTCGAACGACAACCCCGTGAGCGAGATGCTGTCCGCGCCGCGCCGCAGGTAGACGGTCGTGTCCTCCAGGACGGTCCACCCCATCGCCCGCTGGCGCGCGACCACTTCGCGGGCCTCCCCGGCCGCCGGGAAACGCAGCGAATCCTTGATGTAGGTTCCCACGTCGTGGTTGCCCGTGACCGACCAGACCGGGCCTGCGATCCGCCGCAGGAGCGCCGTGGTGCGTTCGTCCAGCTCTCCGGCGCGGATGTTCACCAGATCGCCCGTGAAGAACACCGCCTCGGGGCGCTGCGCGTTCACGCTGTCGGCCAGTCGCGTCAGTTCGCGTTCGGGACGGACGAGGGTCCCGACGTGCATGTCGGTGATCTGCACGAACCGGAAGCCGTCGAAGGCCTCGGGAATGCGGTCGGAGCAGATCTCCACCCGGTTGACGCGGATGGAGGTGCGTCCCCGGGTCGTGCCCCAGAGGGCGAACAGCACGAACGCGCAGGCCGCGACGTAGCCCGTGCGGCGCAGGTTCACGAAGTTGAACGCATAGAACGCCAGACGCGGCGGAACGGTGACGATCCACGCCCAGAACAGCCACATATAGAGGTACATCAGCTCCGGACCGTTGTCGCGGCTCAAGGCGCCTATGAGCGACGAGAGAATCGGCAGGGCGTCGGTCGCGGCGACCCACGCCACGAGTGCGCGGCGCACGGGCTGCTTCCGGCGGCGGCGACGGCGGAAATGGATGAAATCGGCGGCGATGGCCGTCAGGGAGAGTATCGACGTCAGAAAAAAGAGCATATACCTTTTATTTATATTCGGCAAAGATACGAAAAATTGCTTTTCCCGCGGTTTTCTTTGGCATACAACTTGCTGATTTGTCCGATGAGTTACAACTCTTTGAGAACGAGCAAGAACATTAATAAAACCAAATTCATTCGGCTTATGAAAACATTTCGACTTTTAATCGTGGCTCTGCTGCTTGCAGCTTCCGCGTCGGCGCAGCGTTACGAGCGCAGGGCCATGCGCGGCGAATATTCGCCTACGGTCTACCTGATCTCGGTGCAGGAGGTGGACACCATCTACAACTACGGGCCTTATGCGATGCAGCAGGCGGCGGTGCTCAACCGCATGGCCATGGACAACGCCACGCAGGACTACATCGAGACCCACCGTCCGGGCTTCCAGCAGGTCGAGAAACCGCAGTTCGTCTTCGCCACGAAGAACAACCGTTTCTCCTTCTCGCTGGGCGGTTTCGTCAGCCTCCGCGCCGGGTATGACTTCGACGGCATCGTCGACAACATCGACTTCGTGACCTACGACATTCCCGTTCACGGCAATTACGATACCAGGCAGAAGCTGATGATGGACGCTTCGACCTCGCGTCTGTTTATGAAGGCCATCACCAACACCCGTGCGCTGGGCCGCGTGGTCGTGTTCATGGACGCCGACTTCCGCGGAGGCGCCGAGGGCAGCTACACGCCCCGCCTGCGTTCGGCCTACGTGTCGTTCCTGGGCTTTACGCTGGGTCGCGACGTGACGACCTTCTGCGACCTTTCGGCAGCCCCGACGACCATCGACTTCCAGGGTCCCAACGCCTATAACTTCAACTTCGCCACGATGATCCGCTACGAATACGCCTTCGCCGACAACCACCTCAAGTTCGGCGTTGCGGCCGAGATGCCCTCGGTCAGCGGCACCTACAACGACAATTTCGCGACGCTGAAACAGCGCGTTCCCGATTTCCCGGCCTACTTCCAGTATGCCTGGGGCGCCAACCGCGACAGTCACATCCGGGCTTCGGGCGTCGTGCGCAACATGTACCTCCACAACCTCCGCACGGGCAACAACACCTCGCTGCTGGGATGGGGCGTGCAGTTCAGCGGCACGATCAAGGTGGCGCAGCCCCTGCGGCTCTTTATGAACGGCGTCTACGGCAAGGGCGTCACCCCGTATATCCAGGACCTGACCGGCTCGGGGCTCGACTTCACGCCCAATCCGGAGAACGCCGACCAGATTCAGACCATGCCCATGTGGGGATGGCAGGCCGCGGCCCAGATCAACCTGACCCCGCGTCTGTTCATCTCGGGAGGCTATTCGACCGTCCGCGTGCAGCGCAGCCACGGTTTCTACTCCGACGACCAGTACAAGCAGGGCCAGTATATCTTCGGCAACATTTTCTATTCGATCACCCCGCGCTGCAAGGTGGCCGGCGAGTACCTCTACGGTTCGCGCAAGGACATGTCGAACGACAAGGGACACGCCAACCGCGTGAACGTGATGCTGCAATACAGTTTCTGACGACACCATATATTAAATAGTATTGAGTATTTTCGGGCGGCTTCTTCGGGAGCCGCCTTTTTTGCGGACCCTGACGTGCGGTTTCGTTCGCCCGGTCCCATCCCGACGATCCGGGATTATGCCGCTTTTCGGTCGGCGGTTAACCGCGGCCTTCGACTGCGGGGCATTTTGTACTTTTTGGCCGCAAAAAGTAGTAACGCCGCGGTCTTCGCCCGCGGGGCATAGCTACCTTTTGATGGCAAAAGGTAGCACCAAAACCATCCGCATGTCGTTCTCCGCGGGAGTCTTCTCCGGCCCGCGTTGAGCGGGCGCAGTAAGATCAAGCCTTTACAGCCTCCCGCTCCGGGCACGCGGGCCGGAGAATGCTCTTTTTTTCCGCTCCGAACGATAATGCGGCGGTTTAAAACCGCTTCCAGGGGCGATCGTAGGCTTCTGTGCTTCTTGCTTGTTCCGGACGCATCCTTCCCGCCGCTGTGGCGGCGAATGAATCCCGCTTGGCGAAAAAGGCGTCAAGAAAGAGGCGGACTAAAAGCGCGAGCGGAGGGGACGGTTTGTTTACAAACCCGCGAATAGTCGCCCGGAGCCAGCGTTAG
>CDZB01055140.1_pt1 | contig 13573 bp, 13 predicted proteins | sample 554961 | NCBI WGS metagenome assembly CDZB01 (sample SAMEA3182106, study PRJEB8094) | gut metagenome | biome: human; feature: gut; material: Stool; isolation source: human stools | place: Canada | collected 2013-02-26
GCTGAAAGCTGTGATTATTTTCTCAAGGATTACGGCAACGACGGCTGCTGTGAGGAGGGTGCCCAGTATTACCGCCATGCAGGGCTGTGCCTCTACGGTGCCATGACAGTGCTTAACACCGTTACGGGCGGACATTTTGCCTCACTGTTTCAGTTGGATAAAGTAAAAAACATTGCGGCATATATTTTAAATGTTCACGTAGATGATAAATACTATTTTAACTTTGCCGACTGCTCTCCCATCGCCGGTCGCGCCGGAGTACGGGAATATCTCTTCGGCAAAGCTACCGGGCAGGAGGATCTGTGCCTATTTGCTGCGAAAGACTTCCAAGCGGGCCAGGGGCAGCTGATTACCGATGAAATCAACGGCGGAAATCTGTTCTATCGAATGCAGACCGTCTTCCACTACAATGAACTGATGCGGCAGGATACGTCGCAACCGCTGTCCCATCGGGATGTCTATTACCCCAGTGTCGGACTGTTCCTCGTTCATTCCGCTACAATGGACCTGGCGGTTAAAGCCGGTGACAACGCCGACAGCCACAATCACAACGACACAGGAAGCGTCACATTATACAAAAATGGGCACCCTATCCTCGTAGATATCGGTGTGGAAACCTATACGCAGAAGACCTTTTCTCCCAGACGCTACGAGATCTGGACCATGCAGTCCGGCTACCATAATCTGCCTGCGATCTGCGGTACAGATCAGAAAGATGGTGAAGAGTATCGTGCAGAAAATGTCGTCACAGAGTTGACCGGGACAGAACCTTCTATCTCCATGGAACTGGCTGCTGCCTATCCCGATGCAGGAGCCATTGTACCGGGTCTAACCTATAGCCGCAAGGTGACATTAAAAAAGCCTTCCAACACTGTCGTATTGGAAGACTACACAAATGCGCAAGATGTTATTCTTAATTTTATTACTTATGAAAAACCTGTTTTTCTTTCTGACGGTAAACTCTCCATCGGAGAAGCATCTGCCTCCTTCGAAGGGGCTGATCTGCTTGCCATAGAAACTTTACCGATCACGGACGCACGCCTGAAAACGGCATGGGATCATGATCTGTACCGGATTCGGCTGAAGATGTCGGGTACAGATTTTCAACTTACCGTAAAATAGCAGAAGCTGACTTCGAGAACCTCCGATTGGCTGCCTATCGGAGGTTTCTCTGTCTTATTGATTGGTATTATTCTGATAAATGCTTGTTTTTCCATTCTATTGAATTATTGAAGTGCACTCAGATCAATTGAGTAAATATATTCTTCTATTTTCTCTTTTTCCAGAAAACCGATCATGTAAATCGGCAGATATGTGATTTTCTCTTGCGTACTGATATTCTCGTTGCAGAATACAAACGCCTGCGGAATTGCATATCTTTCCTCTTTCAATACATTATCCAATGCATTATGCCTTGTATATGCTTTTCCAGACTTTATCTCCAGTGGGAGCACATTTCCCTGATATTCTATGACAAAATCCAGTTCTCCCTGCTTTTTACTGTTAAAATAATACAGCTCAAATCCGTGCGCCTTTAATTCCTGTGCCGCAACATTTTCATAGATGGCACCAAAATTGATATCTTTTTCTCTGCTCAATATCTTAAGCTGCAATCCATCCACATACATGGATGCCAGTAATCCGACATCTGATAGGAACAATTTAAACAGGTTCGTTGATTTCGACAGAAGTAACGGTAACTCCGGCTCCTGCACACAATATACGGGGAGCGCAACCCCTGCCTCTTTCAGCCAGATGAAGCTGTTTTCATATCGGGAGAACCGGAAATTTTCATTGAGATCCTTCATGATGAACCGCTTATTTTTGTTATTCAGCTCACTGGGAATCAAACTAAATATCTCATCCAGATACAGCTTATTATCTTTATCATATTTTGCAATGTCCTTGTAATACAGCTGTACAATACCTTGCTGGATCCGCAGCACTTCTTTTAGATTATTGGTTCGTATATAAGCATCTACCACAGCCGGCATTCCGCCCACGATCAGATATAACCGGAACAGTTCCATCATTTTCTCATGGATCAGTTCATCCACTGGCTGCTTTTTTTCAAAACACTCCTTCAGCTTATCCATGACTGTCTGTGACACCCTGTTTGCCTCACAAAATTCCCGAAAATCTAATGGATACATTTCCAGAATAGATAAATAACCCACCGGTACCGAACGGATATCTTTTAATTCCACGCCAAGCAGCGACCCGCTCAGTATATAACGATATTGCCCGTCTTCCACCAGGAACTTTATTGCCGTTACGATCTCCGGGCATTCCTGCACTTCATCGAAAAAGATCAGAGTCTCTCCAGGAATCATCGGTACATCCGTCAATGCAGAAAGCCGCAGCAAAATATCCTTACTGCCCGTAATATTTTCAGGTAGTGAGCACTAATTCATTGACTTTACGCAAGCCATATGCTAATGTTTCTGTAAAGAAATTCTTATGACCATTCGGTCATTTTTCCCATTTATTTTTTACTAATTTTTTTTTGCATTTGACAATATGGAATATATTCCATATACTAAGGAGGTAACATGACTTCATTTGAAATTGTTTTTTACAAAACATCAAATAATATTTGCCCGGTAAAAGATTTTTTATTAGACACAGATATTAAAATGAGAGCAAAGATTTCTTCTCTCATGGAAATTCTCGAAGAATATGGAAATCTTTTACGGGAACCATACAGTAAATACTTACGTGACGGTATTTTTGAATTAAGATGTCAGTCCGGCAATAATATTTCACGTATTTTATATTTTTTCTATTGTGACAATAAAATCATAATGACCAACGGATTCATAAAAAAGACAAACAAGACACCTAAAAAAGAAATCGAATTGGCAAAATTAAGAAAAGCCGACTATATAGAAAGGATGATGAATAAATGAGTGATTTATCTGCATTTCTCAATGAACAAATGAACAATCCGGAATTTGCGCAGGAATATAATGCTGTTCAGCCGGAAATGGATGCTATCCGTTCTATGATCAAAGCTCGAAAATCTCAGAATCTCACGCAAAAACAATTAGCTGAACTCGTCGGCATTGATCAGGGTGATATCAGTAAATTGGAAAATGGGCTGCGGAATCCTACCATTCAGCTGCTAAAGCGAATTGCCGACAGCATGAATATGACCTTAAAAATTGAATTTACCCCTAAGCCGCAGAACAATAAGAAAAAGATATAATGATGGTACAACCTCTTTCGTTGTGATATGATGGAACAAGACAATGTTCGACATTTTTCCACGAAAGAGGTGCCCTTATGACAATATCCTGGTTATCCCTGTTCTGGCTGTTTTTCTTCTATTCTTTTATAGGATGGTGTATCGAGGTATGTTCTGCCGCGGTACAGCATCGGAAATTCGTCAACCGAGGTTTCGTAGCGGGTCCCCTATGCCCGATCTACGGTTTCGGTGCCATGCTGTTCGAGATCTTCCTGCCGGAGCTGACGGAATATCCGTTCTTCCTGTTCCTGGGCGGCTTTGTACTGTCCTCTCTTTTGGAATATTCCACGGGAATGTTTTTTGAAAAAGTCTATAAGAAAAAGCTGTGGAATTATTCCCGCTTCCGCTATAATGTGGGCGGTTATATCTGCCTGCCCTTTTCCCTGCTGTGGGGCGCATTAAGCGTTGTGACCGTGATGTTCGCGGATCCGCTGCTGTGTGGGCTGTTTGACCGCATTCCGCATCTTCTCTCCGTAATACTTCTGTTAGTCCTCGGAGGGCTGCTCCTGTTAGACACCATCGGTTCCGCCCTGTCAACGATAAGCTTACAGCTACAGGCGAAGCACCGGGCGGACTATGCATTAGAAAAGCAGACCGCCCGGCTGGATCAGATCACCGAAGGATTAGGACAGACTTCCCGTTTCCTGGAAAATGCTCTGACCAGGCATATGCAAAAGCGTCTGCAGAAGTCTTATCCTTCCATCAGTCTGGATGCCCTGGTAAAAGCAAGAGCTGAACGCAAAAAATCCACTATTTTTGCCGAGGGCTGCTGCTTTTATAAATTGTTTTCCCTCTTTTTCATCGGTGCCTTTTTAGGTGATATCACAGAGACGATCTTCTGCCGTATCACAGCCGGTGTCTGGATGAGCCGCAGCAGCGTGATCTACGGACCTTTCAGTATCGTATGGGGACTGGGTTGTGCCTTTCTGACTCTGCTGCTCTATCGCTACCGGAATAAAAGTGACGGTTCCATTTTCCTGGCAGGAACATTGCTTGGTGGTGCCTATGAATATATCTGCAGTGTCTTCACGGAAATGGTCTTTGGCACGATTTTCTGGGATTACAGTGGATTCGCCTTTAACTTAGGCGGTCGTATCAACCTGTTGTACTGCTTCTTCTGGGGAATTGCCGCTGTGGTATGGCTGAAGTTCATCTATCCGAAGCTGTCCTGCTGGATTGAGAAGATTCCGAAAAAAATGGGTACGATCATTTGTAATATTTTAGTTGTATTTATGATTGTCAACATGCTGATCTCCGCACTGGCACTTGCCAGATACACCGAACGTAACGATGCCTCCTATTCTGTGGAAACCACAGAGCTGAACGGATTGCAGCGTTTTCTGGACGACCATTATCCCGACGCACGAATGGAACGCATCTATCCGAATGCGAAAATGGTGGATTAATTTGGATTTATTAACGATGGGAGACTGACCGAACCATGCAGATTGATGACTTGACCGCAGGGTTATCCCTTAGCTTTATCATTCATCTGAATAACGAAGAGCTTCAATTTGAATCCCGCATTTTGGAAGTCTATTCCCGCAGACATACACTGTTGGCTGAGGGTGTGTTTACTGATGATAAAATCATCTCTTTCCGGGGAAAAGGGCTGCTCGTCGATCTGCTGGTCACTCTCCCAGACGATAAACCTCAGCTGTTCAAAAATGTCACCACCAACGTGGTGAAACGCGCTGACGGAACTCTCTGTTACACTGTCTTCAGCATCGTCGGAAGCAAAACTTACAACCGCAGGCAGAGCTACCGTTGCTATGTCGGCATCGAAACTGCAATTCAATGCGGTCTGAACCGTTCTGCCCACGATGTTATTATCAAGGATATCAGCTACAACGGATTCGCCGTAGTCAGTAAGGAAGACCTGGAACTGGGTGTCAATCAGACCGTGCACGCTGTCCTGAATGATCATCTGGAGGAGACTGCGGAGAACTTTAATTTCCATCTGTATGGACTGGTCGCCCGTGTGCAGGAATTAGAGAACGGGCTGTTTCTCTACGGCTGCCGGCTCAGCAATCCGGTCCCCGGGCTGGAACAATATATCGTAAAAAAAGAACGGGCTGTCTTACGGAAGAGACAGTTATCCTAAAATAGTAAAAGGTACTCTGAATTCAGAACAAAAATCAGAGTACCTTTTACTATTTCACTTTACTAGTTACCATTCTGCAATAGATCCATCCTTATGTCTCCATACAGGATTTTTCCAATGATGAGGCGTCTTGTTTTCCTCCATCACCAGTTCTTTATTGATGTCTACACCAAGCCCTGTCTTTTTCGGAAGTTTTACATATCCATCAGTAAATATAAAATCATCTTTATTTGTAATATAGTCAAGTACACTCTTGCCCACATTATAATGTATTCCAATACTCTGTTCTTGGATAACCGCATTATGACAGGTTGCATCTACCTGAAGGCATGATGCCAGTGCAATGGGACCTAAAGGACAATGCGGTGCAAGTGCAACATCATAAGCTTCTGCCATGGAAGCTATTTTCTTGACCTCTGTGATACCGCCTGCATGCGACAGATCCGGTTGAATAATATCTATTCCTCCGGCATGAAGTAGTCTCTTGAAATCCCAGCGTGAAAACAAGCGTTCCCCGGTAGCTATCGGGATATTACAACTAGCCGCAATATCATGAAAATCTTCCATATTTTCACATAAAACCGGTTCTTCTATGAACATGGGATCAAACTCTTCCAGCTTTTTCGCCAAAATTTTTGCCATGGGCTTATGAACTCTTCCATGAAAATCAATGGCAATTCCAAAATATTTTCCGGTTGCTTCTCTGATTGTTGCCACACGTTCCAGAACCGCATCGATTTTGTCGTAACTGTCGATATACTGCAGTTCTTCTGTCGCATTCATTTTGATTGCACTAAATCCTGCATTTTTACGTTCCAGTGCCGCTGCTGCCACATCGGAAGGGCGATCTCCTCCGATCCAAGAATATACCTTCATTTTATCACGACATCTTCCGCCCATCAGATCATACACCGGCGCATTATAATATTTTCCTTTAATATCCCACAGTGCTTGATCAATACCGGATATTGCACTCATGATAACAGGACCACCACGATAAAATCCCGCACGATACAGTGTATTCCATATATCCTCAATATGCATCGGATCTGCATCTGTCAGATATTCTGTCATTTCCTCAACACAGGCTTTCACGGTAGAGGCCTTACCTTCTATCACCGCTTCTCCCCATCCACACAGACCTTCATCTGTCACAATTTCTACAAAGCACCAGCGTGGACGAACCAAATATGTATTTACTTCCTTGATTTTCATAATGTTTTCCTTCTTTCCGTTCTACCGTCAGGAAACTTTCTCTTCTTTCAATTGTCTACATAACGTCAAATAAAACTGTTTTACATCTTCCGTTATCTTGTCCCAATTCTTTTCTTTTAAATCTTTCTTATCCACTAATGCACTGCCTATTCCCACACCACAGTATCCATGGTTAAAGTAGTCAATGGCATTCTGCGGAGTAACACCGCCTACTGCCACATAACTGGTTCCCGGAAACGGTCCTTTCAAACTTTTGTTATAATTCATAGGCAGTTCTCCAGCTGGGAAAAGCTTTAATGTAGAAAATCCGTATTCCTGGCATACACTCACGTCTGTCGGTGTCATAACTCCCGGCAAAAGTCTGACCATATTTTCTTTGCAGTATTCTAAGACTGCCGCATTTGTCGAAGGAGATAAGATAAAATCCGCACCGGCTGCCAGTACTTTTTCAGCTGCCTGCACATCCAAGACCGTGCCAGCTCCAATCAAAGTGTCTTCCGGCATGGCTTGCTTCATATTATGAATTTGTTCTATGGCATTCCCATGACTGATAGATATCTCAAAGCACCGCAATCCTGCATGATACAAGCTCATCATATATGGTAATATGTCAGAATCAGAAATATTTCGAATAATAGCAATCACAGGATATTTTTCAACAATGTCTTTCATAATGTACTCCTATCTTTTTACACCTGGTAAGATGAATCAGTTTACTAACGACAAATTGGAGAAACATTATTCTGTGATTCTAATAGCTCTTCTTCGTATATCAGTCCTTCAATATCCCCGGATGTTTCTATGGCTCTCGCTCCACAGATAGCACCTATTTTACCGCTCTCGGAATAAGAATAGTTATGCAATATTCCATACAGGAATCCGGCGTTGAACGCATCCCCAGCTCCGATCGGATCTACACAGATTGCATTTTCTGGCAAAATCTGTAGCATATTATCACCGTCATAGCACCAGGCTCCACGGCTTCCATCCTTAAATACTACACATTTCATATTTCCAGAGTGGTAGAGTTTATCTCCCAACGTATTTATATCAGAAGTTCCGTAAATATACTCAGCTTCTTCCATTCCTAAAAATAAATATGTAGTTTTCCGGATCAGGTCCTGCATAAGCGGTCGATAATCTTCCTGTTTCCAAAGTTTTCTCCTGATATTAGGATCAAAACTTATTCCTGTCTTATGCTTCATTGCCTGTTCCATAGCAGCATAAGTCAGTTCTTTACAGGATTCACTTAAAACAGGCGTTATTCCGGTCAGGTGTAATATATCTGCCTCTGCCAGTTTTTGTTCGGGAATATCACACTTTGTCATGTGCGCTGCTGCTGATCCGTTCCTGTAATAATAGACACGCGTCTCCCGGTTTGCATGCATTTCCTTAATCATGAGACCGGTGGGATTCTCCCTGTCTACACATACATCAGAAGTATCTACTCCTTCTGCCCTGATCATCCGCAACACATATTGTCCAAGAGTATCATCTCCAAGCCGACTGACAAAAGCTGTGGATATGCCTAATCTTTGTAAAGCGATTGCCGTATTGCTCTCAGCTCCTGCTATCCTCATTTTCAATGATGGTCCATAGCTAAGAGACACTTGCTCCGTAGGGACAAATGATACCATTGTTTCACCTATAGATATAAACTGGGGCATAAATTCCCCCTCCTTTCGGATATCTCTTATATGAGATGTTCCATATCCATATCTACATTATTAAGGATGGTTTCTATCTTGTTCTTGGAATCAAATAAAAGTGTTCTGACCAGTTTTGCCCTTTCTTCTGTATATCGGAATATGGGAATTGCCACGCTAATTGCTGCAACGACCTTTCCCTTCTTCCGTATAGGTACCGCAAAACATCGGATGTATTGTGTGGATTCTTCCATCTCATAAGTATATCCTAAAAGTCTGGCTTCACTTAATTGATTTGCCAAATCGTTAAAATCCGTAATGGTATTTTCCGTTAATGCCTTCAAACCATTGGGATAAAGTCTTTTTAGCTCCAAAAACTCCGTATCCATTAACAATGCTTTTCCTATTGCAGTTCCGTATGCCGGAATTCTCATTCCTACACGAGATGTCATCCGAATAGGCTCCGGAGAATCTATTTTTTTCAAATACAAAACATCTCCGCCTTTCAATATACCAAAATGTGAAGTCTCCATACATACATTTGTCATGTTGGTTAAGATCTTCTCTACTTCATCCAGGAAATTCAACTGACTCAGATAAGAATTTCCCACCTGGTATAATGAAAAATCTACCTTATAGCGACCATTATTATCTAATGCCAAAAAGTGTCTTGCCGTTAATGTATACAAAATAGGATACAGGCTGCTCTTTGGTGCTTCCATCAGATTACTGATATCTGTAAGGTTATATTCGGAAGGGTGTTCTGCTACTAATTCCAGTATATCCAGAACTCTGCTTGTGGAACGATGGATATTTTTGTCTTCACTCATTAATAGTTCCTCCATAAAACGGATATAAGATTATAATTCGTATATAAGAACAATTGAATTATAACACTCCGTTTTTCCATATGTCAATATTGAAACTTTAGTTTCCATATATTTTCTTTCTATTTATTCTATTTTTGTGAATTTGCACAGTTTATTATTAAGCTATTTAGTATTTATCACGAAATATAACTATGATATTTACAAATTAGTTTCTCCATGCTATTATTTGAGCATGAAACGGATATAAGTACACAGTTCGTATATAAGAACACGATTCTATTTTACTTATTTATTCAAAGGAGGATTAACTTATGAAGAAAAAATTAGCAGTCATTCTTATGTCATCTATCTTAGCAGTTTCATCACTTGTGGGTTGTGGTAATACCCCTGCTTCTGAAAGCGGAACAGAAAACGCTAATACCAGTGCAGCGGAAGCAAACACTTCCTCCGATGCTAAAACAATTACTGTGTGGGCCTGGGACGACAACTTTAATGTAGCAGTAATGAAAGAAGCTGCAGAAGTATATAAGAAGACAAATCCCGATGCTAGGCAGATAGGATCTCATGATTCTGCGGAATAGGAATATTCCGCAGAATCTTTTCCATAAAACGTCTGTAATATCTTATATCCTAATATTTGTTTTTATAGAAGGAGTCATTATGAAGCGAAAAAAGAAAGCGGGCCCTAATTATAATATTTACGGCTGGATATTTATTTCACTTGCATTTTTGTTATACATAATATTTACGATTTATCCTGCAATCGATTCCCTTCTTCTTGCTTTCCAGAGTTTTGAAGGAGGCAAATATACCTTTGTGGGTCTGAAGAATTTCAAGAGAATGTTTGGTGATGCCATCTTTTTAAAATCTCTTGGCAACACTTTCCTTTATATGGTCATTCAAGTACCTATCCCTGCCCGATACAAATGGGCGGAAAAAATGCAAATGGTCAAATGTTATCCATCGGAAATTACTATCTTTCTCTGGATGGAAAACCTTTCTTCGGGATTTGCGGAGAAGCCCATTTTTCAAGGATAAACCGGGAATTATGGGAAGACGAAATCATTAAAATGAAAGCCGGCGGCTTAAATATGATAGCCACTTATATTTTCTGGATACATCATGAGGAAATTGAGGGCACTTTCGATTTCTCCGGCAATAAAGATCTTCGACTTTTCCTGGAATTATGTAAAAAGAATCATATGTATGTCATCTTGCGTATTGGTCCTTTTTCTCACGGAGAATGCAGAAACGGCGGTTTTCCTGACTGGATCTATGGTCAGCCTTTCGATATTCGCTGCGATGATCCTTCCTATTTGTATTATACCAGACGCTTTTATGAACAGATCTATCAACAGGCTAAAGGACTATTATTCAAAGACAATGGTCCTGTCATTGGTGTCCAGCTGGAGAACGAACATGAGCACGCTTCCTGTCCCTGGGAAATGACGACAGAGAACAGCAAGGAATGGGTCGTCAGCGGACACGATGGCAAAAATCATATGAGCACACTGAAGAAAATAGCCAAAGAAGTGGGATTTGATGTTCCTCTTTACACGGCTACCGCCTGGGGAGGTGCCTGTGCTCCCGAGGATACCGTTTTTCCTCTCTGGGGCGGATATGCATTTCGTCCCTGGATGTTTTACGACGGAAAATTAAAAGAGCATCCTGCTACCGCCGAATATCTCTATGGAGATTTTCATAACAACAGTGCTCCGAAATATTATAATTTTGACCCTGAGTATGCACCGGAAGACTTTCCTTATGCCTGCTGTGAAATGGGGGGCGGAATGAACGTCTACTATCCTTATCGTTTTCAGTTGCCCTACGAAAGCGTCGCTGCACTTTCTCAGGTAAAATCCGGAAGTGGCTGTAATTTCCTTGGATATTATATGTATCACGGTGGCACACATCCTAAGGGAAAGACCGTTCCCTACATGAACGAATGTGATGTTCCAAAGTTTTCCTACGACTACCAGGCTCCTTTAGGTGAATTTGGACAAGTCCGGCTTTCTTACCATCAGCTAAAGCTTCAACATCTGTTTTATCAGGAATTTACCTCTGAAATTACAGCTGCTAAGACCGTTCTTTCCAAGGAAGCCGAAGTTCAGACTCCGGAAGATGTGGAAACCTTGAGATATGTTGTACGTGCAGACGAACAGGGACACGGTTTTCTCTATTTAAATAACTATCAGGACCATGTGGAAACGATCGATCAGACGGATTTCTGCGTTACTATCCAAAGTGACCTCGGAGAAGTACGTTTTCCTCAAAATGGAAGTCTAAATCTCGCCAAAGATGCCTGTGCAATACTTCCCTACTGGTTCTCTCTGGAAGGACATTTGTTAAAATACGCTACCGCGCAATTAATCACAAAAGCTGTTTCCTCTCATGCGACATACTATTTTTTCAGTAAGATTCGCGGGATGTCCGGCGAATTTGTATTTCCAGAAGACGAAATTATCCCTGTCAGCGGATGCAGCGTTCAGAAGCACAAAGTCATTCTGAGTAATTCCGAAACATCTGTATTCACATTTGGTCAGGGGAATCGCTGCATAGTTACCGTTTTAAATGTAAATGATGCAGAGCGTTTATGGCAATACGATACTCCCGAGGGACGTAAACTTTTCCTATGTGACTGTCCTGTTTTATATAAGGATAACGAATTTGAACTGGAATATCCCATGGGAGAAGAAGTCGCCCTTTCTGTTTTCCCGTCCGAGAAGGAAAGTATTGTCATCCACAACCGGGAGCTTTCACGGTCGGGCAACATTGGTCCTTTCATCACTTATACTGCTTTTCAAGACAAAAAGGAATATCATTTTTCCGTAAGAGATGCCAGTTCCGTAAATTCCGATGAAGAAAGCACTCTGAAGCGCCCTGTTGTCGGAAGCCCTATTACATCTTCAAAGGTTGTGAATGCAAGAGCTGTTCTGCAGTTTGAGCCGGATGTATTTACCGGAATGAAGCAGGTGATGCTTCGCATTCGCTACCGGGGCGATATCGGATATGCTTTTTCCAACGGTGAAATGTTCCATGATAATTTCTGTAATGGAGCTCCCTGGGAGATAGATCTGCTACCTTACAAGGAAAAACTGTTGGATAAGGGCATGTATATTTATGTTTCTCCCAAAAAATCCGGCGGCTTTATTGACTCCAGTTCAGCTATGGCAGCAATGGTAGAAGTATTCAAGGATCAGGTGGCTCATATTGATTCCATTGAACTTCAGGGCATTAAATCCCTGCCTGTTTCTCTTTGATTTTATTCTCTTTACCTGTTACAATTTAATTTATAACAGGTAAAGAGAAATTATCTGATCTGATTGCGAGGTACTTATTATGAAATGTTTTAATGTAGGAATTCTTGGTACCGGCAGTATTGCACAATCTATGGCATTCACATTAAATGTTCTCAAGGATAAAGGTGAGGTTGTTCCTTATGCAATTGCTTCCCGTTCCCTTAAAAAAGCGGAAAAATTCGCCCGGGAATGGCATTTTGAAAAAGCATATGGCAGCTATGAGACTCTTGTCTCTGACCCTGCCGTGGATCTTATCTATATTGCTACTCCACACTCTTTGCATTATGAGCATGCTCTGCTTTGTCTTAATCACAGTAAAAATACTTTAGTGGAAAAATCTTTTACCGCCAATGCCAAACAGGCACAGAAGCTCCTATCCTTAGCGGCTGATAAAAAAGTGTTTTTGGCAGAAGCTGTATGGACTCGTTATATGCCCAGTCGTAAAATAATAGCAGATCTCTTAGATTCTGGTGCTATTGGTCGGTTTACAACCTTGGATGCTACATTTTCCGTTCCAATTCACGAAATTCCCCGTATGCATGATCCCTCTCTCTGTGGTGGTGCACTCTTGGATCTGGGAGTATATGTTTTGACAACAGCTTCCATGTATTTTGGTGACGAAATTATAGAAACTGATTCTTCCTGCTCCTTATATCCTACCGGTGTAGATGCTACGGACAATATCATCCTCACTTATAAAGATGGAAAAAAAGCAACCCTGCATGCATCCATGACGGAAGAATCCCATAACTGTGCGAAAGTTTGCGGATCCGCAGGTTATCTTACATGGGAAAGTAATAATAATCCTCGTAATATTGAATTACACAGCCCTGACGGTACCCTACTTCAGAAAATATCGATTCCCGAACAAATCAATGGCTACGAATATGAAATTCTTGCCTGTAAAAGAGCCATTGAAGACGGAGAAGCAGAATGTGAGGATATGCCTCATGCAGAAACGCTGACAATCATGAAGCAAATGGATGCATTACGCCAAGAATGGGGAATTAAATACCCTTTTGAGGTATAAAACGCTAACGCAAAAAACCGCTGCCCTTACGGGCAACGGTTTTTGTATTCAAAGATTATCCCTCAATGGCGATGTATTTATTGGTCTCCACTGCAGGTTTTGCTTCCTTCTTAGGAACATTCAGGGTCAGGATACCATGTTTGAACTCACCCTTGATATCCTCCTGAGTCAGGTTGTCACCAACATAGAAGCTACGCTGGCA
>CDZB01010533.1_pt1 | contig 13502 bp, 16 predicted proteins | sample 554961 | NCBI WGS metagenome assembly CDZB01 (sample SAMEA3182106, study PRJEB8094) | gut metagenome | biome: human; feature: gut; material: Stool; isolation source: human stools | place: Canada | collected 2013-02-26
GTTTTTCTGTCAACCGGTTGTGCCCGGGGCGGCAAAAGACAACAAAATGTGCCGTTTCTCGCCCGCCGATATGTGGAAAACCGTGTGGAAAACTTTTTTATTATTTGAGCTCGACTATCGTCACTCCGTCCTCGCCCTCGCCGTAGACTCCGAGCCTGAAGCGCTTGACATACGGCGACTTGCGCAGATATTGGTTGACGGCACTCCTGAGCGCGCCCGTGCCCTTGCCGTGGACGACGGTGAACTCGCCGAGTCCCATGCGCAGCGTGTAATCAATATATCTGTCGAGCTCCATAATGCAGTCGTCGACAGTCAGTCCTCGGACATCGAGGCGTGCGGAGGCATCCATGTTCATCTTGCTCTCGACTCCCGTGCGGCGAGCGCCGGAGTTGGGGCTGCGTTTTTTGGGCGCGTTCTCTATCAGACGCAAGTTCTTGAGCTTTACACGCGTCTTTGCGGCGCCCGCAAGAACCTCGACATTTCCGTTTCGGTCAACGGGTGAGAGTACGGTTGCTTCCTTACCGAGATCCGCTATGAGCACGGCATCGCCCTTTTTAAGCTCGCGCGGGAGGACATAGCCGTCATCCTCGACGCCCATCGCCACCACCGGATCAACCGCCTCGTCTATCGCGCCGAGTCCTTTACGCACAGCGGCGCGTGCGCGGCGTGCAAAGTCGGCGGCGTCCTTCGTCTTTTCCTTTTCTTTTTTTAGCCTGTCGAGCTCGTCGAGCAGAGCGTAGCTCTCGCGCTTCGCCTGCTGGGTCAGCTTCGCCGCCTGCGCCTTGGCTTTCTCTATCTCCGCTTCGCGCAGAGAATCGACTTCGGCGAGCCGCTTTTCGGCTTTCTCCAGCTCGGCGCGCGCCTTTGCGGTCAGCTCCTTGGCGCGCTCGTGCTCCTCCTCCATGCGTCGGCGGTTTTCCTCGAGCTTGTCAACAACATCTTCAAATCGAACATTCTCGTTGTTGACGAGCTCTTTCGTCCTGTCCACAACGCGCATATCCATGCCCAAGCGTTCGCAAATCGCAAGCGCGTTCGAGCGTCCGGGGACGCCGATAAGCAGTCGGTAGGTCGGGCTGAGAGTCGCAACATTGAACTCGCAGCAGCCGTTTTCGACGCGCGGAGTCTCGAGGGCATAAGCCTTGAGCTCGGCATAGTGTGTTGTCGCGGCTATTTTCGCGCCCTTGAAATGCAGGTCTTCGAGCACCGCCATTGCAAGAGCCGCGCCCTCGACGGGGTCTGTGCCCGCTCCGAGCTCGTCTATGAGCACAAGACTGCGGTCGCCCGCCTGACCCATGATATCTATTATATTGGTCATATGCGCGGAGAAGGTCGAGAGCGACTGCTCTATCGACTGCTCGTCGCCGATATCGGCGAGGACTTCGTCGAATACGGAGAGCCTGCTCCTGTCGCCTGCGGGAATCATAAGTCCGCACATCGCCATGAGCGTGAAAAGACCGACAGTCTTTATCGAGACGGTCTTGCCGCCCGTGTTCGGACCGGTTATAACAAGCGTGTCAAAGTCCGTGCCGAGCCTTATATCAACGGGGACTACTTTGTTTTTGTCAATGAGCGGATGGCGGGCGGCGCGCAGCTCAATCTCGCCGTCGGAGTTGAGTAGCGGCACCGTCGCGCCTATCGAATAGGCATACTGCGCCTTTGCGAAGATGACATTGAGCTCAACGGCGCACTCATAGCTGTTTTTTATCCCCTGCTCAAACTCGCCGACCATCGCGGAGAGCGCTGTAAGTATGCGTTCAATCTCGTCCTGCTCTTTAGAGCGCAAGACTTTTATCTCGTTGTTCGCTTCGACGACCGGCATCGGCTCGACAAACACAGTGGCACCCGATGAAGACGTGTCATGGACAAGTCCCTGCACCTCGCCGCGGTATTCCGCCTTGACGGGCACGACATAGCGCCCGTTTCGCTGGGTTATGATATTCTCCTGCATGAACTTCGAATAGTGCGCAGAGTGGGTCATCTTGTCGAGCTGGTCGCGAACTTTCGACTCCTGCACACGAATCTTGCGCCTTATTTCAAAGAGCTCGGGCGAGGCGCTGTCCGCAATCTCCTCCTCGGAGATTATGGCAGAGGTTATCTTAGTTTCGAGATATTTGTTCGGCTGAAGCGCCGAGAAAAGCGGGTCGAGAACGGTCTCGACTCCCGCGTTCGTGCTGCGCCACTGAGCGAGAGCGCGCACGGTTCTGAGCACCTCGGCAACATCGAGCAGTTCGCGCATGGAGAGCGTGCTGCCCGCGCCGGCTCGCGCTGCGGCGTTATTGACATTGCGAAGCCCGCCGAAGGACGGACCGCCGAAGCGAGCAAGGAGCATATGCGCGTCGCGCGTCTGATTCATCTGCGCCTGCGCGAGATCAATATCGCTCTCCGGGCGGAGGCTCAGCGCAAGCTCTCGCGCGTCGGGGCACGCCGTGAACTGCGCGAGGCGCTCCAATATTTTATCAAATTCCAAAGCCGTTAAATGGCGGTTCATATTTTCGGGCATCTCTATTCCTCTCGTATGTTATGGCTTGTCTTACATTGATATAAACTTATCACATCTGCGCCGCCGTGTAAAGTGCAAAAAACAAAAAGACCCGACAAAAAGCCGAGTCTTTAAATGCTTCTAAGCTGTTTATCAGTCGCTCGTGTAAGGAAGAAGAGCAACGTGACGGGCACGCTTGATAGCGGTGGTAAGCTCTCTCTGGTGAGCGGCGCAGTTGCCGGTGACTCTTCTGGGAAGAATCTTCGCTCTGTCAGAGATATACTTATGAAGTTTGGCTGTGTCCTTGTAATCTATGCACTCAACCTTGTCGACGCAGAAAGCGCAAACCTTCTTGCGGCCCTTGCGGTTGGGTCTTCTGTCGTTTTTCTCATATGCCATGATGTTAACCTCCTCTTTGGCTAAGGTGGAAGCCGAAAGCCGTTTCGCGGCTCGGGGCTATTCGTTCGGCGTCAGACGCCGAGTTCAAGTTTTTTCTCAGAACGGGAGATCGTCGCTTATCGGGATCTCCTCAAAATCGTCCGCTCCGCCTGTGGCGAAGGACGCTGCGGGCTGAACGCGCGCGGGCTGCTCATTCTGGCGGGCACCCGTGCCGGTCTCTGCCTTTGATCCGCAGAAGCTGACTTCCTCGGCAACTATCTCAAACGCAGTGCGCTTGTTGCCGTTCTTGTCCTCGTAGTTGCGCTGCTGGATACTTCCGCGAACGGCGATCATAGATCCTCTGTGGAAGTAGCGGGAGACGAACTCTGCAGTCTGTCTCCAGGCGACAACGTTAATGAAATCGGTCTGCTTCTCTTCACCCTGTCTCTGGAAGCGGCGATCGACCGCAACGGAGAAAGTGGTGACTGCGACGCCGGAAGCGGTGGTACGCAGTTCGGGATCGGCAGTGAGTCTGCCCATAATTATTGCAACGTTAAGCATCTTTGTTTCCTCACTTTCTGACAACGAGTGAGCGGAGAACGCCGTCGGTTATACCGGCGATACGGTAGAACTCCTCGGGGAACTCAGGTGCAGCGCTGAAATTGAACAGAGCGTAGAATCCCTCGGGCTCATCGTCGATAGCGTAAGCGAGCTTGCGCTTGCCCCACTCATCAATGCTGTCCAGAGTGCCGTTCTGCTCGATGAGAGCCTTGAACTTCTCGATGAGAGCGGGAACGCCCTCCTCACCGTTCTTGACGGAGAAAACCATCATTGCTTCATAGCTGTTGTTTGCTGACATTCTTAAAGCACCTCCTTCTGGTCTTTTGGCTGCGGTTCGTCCGCAGCAAGGATTAGCCGCCTTTTTCCTGCGGCAATTAGTTATTTTAACAGTGTTTAGCACTTTTGTCAACATATTTTTTTACATGAGTAAAATCGCGCTAACTCTTGTCAATCAGGCATATTAGTGGTAATATTTATATGAATCAGAAACGAACGCAGGTGATTTTCATGACAAGCCCGGCAACCGGAAGGCCCGTGCACAACAGGCGCACGGCATACACAAAAACGGCAATACGCCGCACCTTCTTCGAACTGCTTGAAGAAAAGGACTTCGACAAGATCAGCGTGCGAGAGATATGTCAGCGCGCAGACATCAACAGAAGCACCTTCTACCGCCACTATGACGACATCAACGCGCTGATGAAGAGCATCGAGGCTGAGTTCGTCTCCGATATCGATAATCAGATCGAGAGAATGGATCCCGAGGTTTTCGATGCAGTATTGGTCGGTCTGTTTGATATTGTCAGGGATAATTCCGACCTGTGCTGCTACATGATGAGATGCGGCCCGCGAAAGGGCTTCATCAATTCATTGTTCGTAAAGAACTACGACAGGACGCAGATAAAGTGGAAGAAGTTTTTCCCCGAGATCACGGATAAGCAGTTCCGCTGGATGTATATAATGTTCTTCAACGGCATCGTCAGCGTTATTGCAGAGTGGATAAACTCCGACTTCCGCGAAGATCCATCGACTATCGTCTCTTTCACCACAAGCATATATTTCAACGGCTTCAGAAAATATTTCTAAACTGTTTATAATTTTTGGCGACACAAATCACTTTTTGTGTCGCTTTTTGCACATGCTTCCAGATACTGTTCCTTGTTTTTAAGTTTGAGGACAATATATACTTTTATTAATGCGGCATAACCGCTAAAATGAAAGGAGTCCTCAGAATGAGACAGTCACTCACAGTCAGAAGAGCTGAGCACTTCGGCATAAACAGGAAGATAATCGCAAACATGACCGCGCAGAGCTGGCACGACATTCCCCATGTCGTTGTTACAAACGAGCCTGAGGCGTCCGAATTTCTGAAAGTTTTCAAAGAAATCAACGAAGGGCGCGCAAAAGAAGATAAGATCACGCTCAACGCAGTTATATTAAAAGTAATAACAGAGGCGCTCAAGAAGTGCCCCGCGATGAATGCACATATCGATTTCAAACCCCGCCTTGTCCGCGGATGCGTGACGGAGTTCGACGAAATAAATATCTCGATGCCCATGCTTCTCGACTCAGGTGAGATGATGACAGTAAATCTGCACAACATGCAGGACAAGAACCTCAGGGATATCAGAGATACGCTCGCCGATGTTCAACGCAGAGCGAAAAATTCAAACATGTCGCAGGTCATGTACGACGTCTCGCTCAACGACACGCTGCAGGGGCTTGCAAAAGGCAAATTGGTTCAGACGATATCCCGCCTCATCGGCTCAAAGACCGGAAAGTACAAAGTAAAAGCCCTCTCCGGCAAGAGCAAGAAAGAATATTATGATATACCCGAGTACGACAGGCTCACAAAATACGACATTGAGCAGGGCACGATAACCGTATCGAACCTCGGTTCGCTCTACAAGGACTGGGACGGCATCTGCGCACTGCTTGAGATAATCCCGCCGCAGGTCGCCGCGATAGGCGTCGGCGCTCCGCGCGACACGGCGATTGCAAACCCGGACGGCACGGTAACAGTCGGCAAGAAGCTCGTCTTCACCGTCGTTTTCGACCACCGTGCGCTCGACATGGGCGATGTAGTCCCCTTCCTGAAGTCTATAGATGAGACTTTCAAGCACCCGGAAGTTATCAAGGAGTGGATCTGACAGAGCCTTTTAAAAAAGAAGAAAATATGGACGAACAGAACAGATGGCTCAGCTGGGCTATTGAGCTCCAGAGTCTCGCGCAGGCGGGACTGACCTATCCGTTGTCGGCGGCGAATTCATTCCGAACATCGAAACAACCGAAACAAAATATTTCGGCAGAGACGAACTGCCGGAGAATCTCGCGGGCGAAAAGACCTCGCGCGAGCAGATACTGATGTGCTTCGACGCAAATGAGAGCAAACATTGGGAGACAAAGTTCGATTAAGTGATAAATCCATATGTAAAGCGATTTAACTTTACATATGGATTTTTGTTATATCAGCGGATTTTATATAAAATCGTCTCTGAATCGCAGCAATATCAAGTGTTCTGCGATATTGACCCAAAAAGCGTATTTAACAGTTGAGCGCTGTGTAAAGTCATATAACTTTACGCTAAAAATTGCAAACCCGACCCAAAAAATTATATCCTCGGGTCGGGTTTCATTATAAAATTCAGGCTATTTCTATCTCAAACGAAACCGTCAGCGACTTCTCTGCGCCGTTGCCGCCGTCCCATTTGAAAGTTGAAGTTCCCGCGCATTTTCCCGCACCGTAAGGCACGGCATCGGCGGCGCTGCTCATGCCGGAGTCCATCTCGGCGGCGACGAGATACATATCCTGGACATAGCTCTCCCCGTTCCTGATAATAAATTGTCGCGTGGCATCCTCGGTCATTTCTACAGGATAATCTTTGTCGTAGAACACTTTTCCACCCTGCGTCAGAATTTTCGTGCGTATCTCATAGTGCTGCTGATTATATATCGGGAGCGTTGAAATTATATCTTTTCCGCTGTTGTTCGTGACGGTCGCCGTGATATGCACTTCGCCGCCCGATTTGACTTTCGGATTTTCGATATAAACTTTCAGCGTCACTCCGTCGAGAGTTTTTTCGATTGTCTGCGGAGCTGAACTTATTTCGGCTGTACTTTCTGCCGTGGTGTTCTCCGGAACGGTCGTTCCCGCCGTCTCCGGCGTATCCCTGTTTCGGCACGCCGCAAAGCTCGTTATGAGCAGAACCGATATTAATATAGAAAGTATTGCTTTTTTCATAGCTTTCGCCTCCGGGCTTGATATTTATTCCGCGCCCTGTTCCCTTTGAAGATTGCGTTCAATCGGCTATAGGCATCCCTCCGTATATCTCTTTTTATTTAATATTATCAGACATTATTGTCATTGTCAATTTTCCGTCCACGATCTACTTTTCTTTTAAACAGTGCCGCCGTTGGCGGCATAGGGTTGTCGAGGTCGCCAACCCCTACAAATTATAATAAAAAGCAAAACACCCGAAGCTATTTTTTCACAGCTCCGGGTGCTCTCGCGTATTCATTTAGTTGACTTTCGTCTCAGTTATCTTCACTCCGGGCTCGATAACATCGATGCACTTGACCGGGCACGCCTCGTGACATTTGCCGCAGCCGACGCACTTCTCGTAATCGACCTTAGCGCAGAAGTTCTCGACCGTGACCGCGCCGTATTCGCAGGTCTTGACGCACTTCATGCAGCCAATGCAGCCCGCCTTGCACTCTTTTCTGGTCTGGGCACCCTTGTCATGGTTCTTGCACATGACGGCGGCCTTTGCCTCGTGCAGGGGCATAAGATCGATAATGCCCTTGGGGCAGGTGTTGACGCACATCTTGCAGGCGTGGCACGCGAGCGGATTTATTCTCGCAACGCCCTCACAAATATGAATCGCGTCATAGGGACATACCTCAACGCAGTCGCCGAAGCCGATACAGCCGTAGACGCACTCTTTCGGTCCGCCGAAAAGCTGAGTTGCCATTTTACAGCTCTTGACTCCGACATAGTTGAGCTTCGTGTCCGTGTTGTGCATGTTGCCCTGGCAGAGGACAACGGCAGTCATGGGAACGACATCCCCCGCCGCGAGTCCGGTTATTTTTGCAATAGCTTTGCTGACCTCCGCGCCGCCGGGCATGCAGCGTCCGGTGTCGGTGGTCTTGCCCTGAGAGAGGGCTGCCGCATAGCCTGAGCAGCCGGAGAAGCCGCACGCGCCGCAGTTTGCGCCGGGCAGCGCCGCCTGAATCTCCTCAGCCTTTTCGTCGACCGGGACAGCCATAACCTTTGACGCAACGGCGAGACCGAGACCGGCTATAAGTCCGATGACGGAGACGATGACAACCGCAATTATAATAAGATGCATATTATCCCGTCCTTTCTCAACCGAATATGCCGTCGACAACGCCCGAGAATCCGAGGAAGGAGACCGAGGTGAGCGATGCGGCAATGAGCGTTATGGGCAGACCCTGAAGGAATTTCGGCACGTCGCAGCTCTCGAGGCGCTCTCTGACGCCCGCGAACATGACCATGGCGAGCATGAAGCCGAGACCGCCGCCGAGCGAACGCATCATCGACTGGCCGAAATTGTAGTTATTCTCAACGTTTATAAGCACGACGCCGAGCACCGCGCAGTTCGTTGTTATCAGCGGAAGATAGATGCCAAGCGCGTTATAAAGCGCGGGCATATACTTCTTGAGGATTATCTCGACGAGCTGAACGAGAGCCGCTATGACGAGAATGAATACTATCGTCTGGAGATATTCGAGATCATTGGGCACGAGCAGCTTCGCGTTGATGGGATATGTAACGGCAGTCGAGAGCAGCATGACGAATATAACGGCGGCACTCATTCCGACTGCGGTGTTGAGCTTCTTCGACACGCCGAGGAACGGGCAGATGCCGAGGAACTTGACGAGCACGTAGTTGTTGGTAATCGCCGCCGTCAGAATCACAAAAAGTACCGTTTTCATTCAGCGCTTGCCTCCTTCCCGCTGCAGGAGCCTGCCTTGCCGCAGCCCGGGCATGCCGCACAGCCGAATTCCTTCTTGGTAATTGCCTTGCCGTGGGTGATCTTGTTGACCAGCGCGATCATGCAGCCGAACACGAAGAAGCCGCCGGGCGCCATGGTAAGAATGCCGATGGGGTTGTCGTGAAACCAGGGAATGGGCATACCGCAGAAGGTGCCGGCGCCGAGAATTTCGCGGATGGTCGCCATCGCGCACAGCGCCAGCGTAAAGCCGAGACCCATGCCGAGACCGTCGATCGCGGAATCAACCACACCGTGCTTGTTGGCGTACATTTCGGCTCTGCCGAGGATGATGCAGTTGACGACGATCAGCGCCAGATACACACCCAGAGACTGATACAGCTCATAGGTATATGCCTCCATGACCAGCTCAACGATGGTCACGAAGCCGGCGATGACCGTGATGTAGCACGGAATGCGGACCGTGTCCGGAATGACTTTCCGCAGCGCGGAAATTGCCATGTTGGAAAGAATCAGAACCACCGTCGCCGCAATGCCCATGCCGAACGCCGCCGTGACGGATGTGGAAATTGCCAGCGTCGGGCAGGTGCCGAGCACCAGAACCAGAACCGGGTTTTCCTTGATGAGGCCCTTGAGAAGATTTTGAAGCTTCGTCATTTTGCTGCCTCCTTACATGTTTCATAGGCTTCAAACGCCGCTTTGACGCAGCTCTCATAAGCCGTCGATGTAATGGTTGCACCGGAGATGGCGTTCACGCCGGAAAGGGAGCTGTCCTGTCCTTCATACTGACCGTAGTAGCTCTCGTTTGCCGTCTGACCGCCGAGCGTCTTGGTTTCGCTGGAGACATCGAGTGTCTTGCAGCGCAGAATCGTCCCCTCCGGGGAAATGGCAACCATGACCTGAATCGTACCGCCGAAGCCCTTGCCGGAGGCTGTGATGACGTAGCCCGCGACGCTGCCGTCGGACGCTTTGCCGACATAGGCGCTCAGCACGTTTTCCGGAAGTCCCTCCGTGACCTGCTCAAAGTCTCCTGCCTCGGGAATCAGCTCCTGCCGCGCGGCAGTTTCTCTTGCCTCGGCGTTTGCCTTGGACACGGGCGCCGTGAACGAATTGACAACGGCGAGCGCGCCGGAAATTACGAAACAGATCACAACCAGCACGACGACCGCTTTGATGATACCCTGTTTTTCACTCATGCCGCTACACCTCCAAACGGTTTCGTCTCCGTCCAACGGGACAGATAAGGCGTGAGGATGTTCATGAAGAGGATGGCGAACGAAACGCCTTCGGCGTATGCGCCGTAGAAGCGAATCAGCACCGTGAGTAAGCCCGCGCCGATGCCGAAGAGAACTCTGCCCCAGTCGGTGGACGGCGTCGTGGAGTAATCCGTTGCCATGAAGATTGCGCCCAGCATCAGACCGCCCGAAAGGATCTGACCCACGGCGTCCTGCCCGAGAATCAGGCTCATGACAAACACAGTGCCGACGAAGCACACCGGGGTATGCCAGGAAATCACGCCGCGGATGAGAAGATAGGCAAAGCCAATGAGAAGCGCCAGCGCGCTCGTCTCGCCCAGGCAGCCGCCATGGTTGCCGAGCAGAAGCGTCAGATAATCGACCGACTCCCCGTTTGCCATCATGGCAAGCGGCGTCGCGCTCGACACCGCGTCTGGGAAGACCCACGCGGTCATGCTCTTCGAAAATGCGAGGAACATGACGATACGAGCCGTGATGGCGGGGTTGGCGAAGTTTTTGCCGATGCCGCCGAACAGACCCTTGACCGCGACCATCGCAACCAGTGCGCCGAAGACCGCCTGCCACAGAGGAATCGATACCGGCAGGTTCATCGCCAGCAGCACGCCGGTGACTGCTGCGGAAAGATCACAGATGGTGCTGGGCTTGCCGCAGAGCTTTTCATAACCCCACTCGAAGAAGATACAAGCCGCCGTTGTGACCGCAACTACCAGCAGCGCGCGCAGCCCAAAGACGACGCAGCCCGCGATCAGCGCAGGACACAGCGCAATCAGCACATCGCGCATAATCACCGCGGTAGAATTTTTCGTTGTTACATGCGGCGAAGCCGCAACAATCTGACTCATTTTGCCGCCTCCTTCTGCTTTTCGGCTTCCGCCTTTGCCTTGAGCGCATTCTTATAAGCCATAACCTGCGCCTTTGCCAGCTTGTTGGTCTGGACCAGCGGTCGGTGCGCCGGGCAGATGAACGAGCAGCAGCCACACTCCATGCAGAGGTTGACCTTCAGGTGCATCAGACGCTCAATGTTGCCCTTCTTGTAAGCCGTCTCCATCTCGCATGGCATCAGGCTCAGCGGACAGTGCGCGATGCACTTGCCGCACTTGATGCAGGCAGTGGGCTCGGGCGGGGTCGCCTCGGCTTCTCCGAAAGCGAGAATCGCGTTGGTATTTTTGAGAATCGGCTGCTCCAGATCCGGCACCGCGATACCCATCATGGGTCCGCCGTAAAGCACCATCTTCGGCTCTTCCTTAAAGCCGCCGGTCGCCTCGAACACGTCCTTCATCCGCGTGCCGATCGGCACGAGCACGTTCATGGGATTCTTGACTGCCGAGCCGTCGACCGTCACGCACTTTTTGACGAGCGGCAGACCGGTTCTGCAGTATCTTGCGATGGACGAAATCGTCGTACAGTTAAGAACCACCGCGCCGACGTCCAGCGGAAGCTTTCCTTCGGGGACCTTCTCGCCCGTCACGTGGTAAATCAGAACCTTCTCGCCGCCCTGCGGGTACATCGCCTTGAGCGGCATGACTTCCATGTTCTGCTCGTTTTTCACAAGCTCTCTATAGCGCGCGATGCACTCCGGCTTGTTGTCCTCGATGCCGAAGACGATGCGCGGCACCTTCAAAAACTTCTGCAGCAGCCGGCAGCCCGCAATCACGTCGAACGAGTAGTCGATCATCGCGCGCGTATCGGAGGTGATGTACGGCTCGCACTCGGCGCCGTTGATGATCACGCATTTGATCTGGTCGAGATTCTTGACCGTCAGCTTGACGACCGTCGGGAAGCCCGCGCCGCCCAAGCCAACCAGGCCGCTGGCGCGCACGGCGTCCAGGAAGTCCTGCATGGTATCTAACTTCGGAGGTGCAATGCCCTCCCAGCGGGCGTCGAGTCCGTCGGACTCAATTTCAACTGTCTGCATCATCCGTCCGTTCGAGCCCAGCATTTCGCCGATTTTCTTCACGGTGCCGGAGACGCTTGCGTAGATCGGTGCGGAGACAAAGCCGCCCGGTTCGCCGATCAGCTGGCCGGTCTTGACATAGTCTCCGACCTTGACCACCGGTTTTGCCGGCGCGCCGATATGCATAGCCATCGGAATGACCACCGAATCCGGCAGCGGCAGCTTGACCGCGCTCATCTGTGCCGTCGACTTATGCCCCGCTACATGGATTCCATGTAAGTACCGCTTCAATCAAATTCCTCCCTCAAATGCTCATTTTGGAACAAGCTGTTACTTGCTGAAAAGACCTGCCTGCCGCGCGCGTTTTGATACGAGCTGCGCGCACAGACCGGTAAAAATCCCGGTCACAATGCCGGAAACCAGCAGGACCGGAAGATAATACAAAATTGCGCTTGTACGGCTGATGAAGACCGCCGCCGCCATCTGCCCCAGATTGTGCCCCATCGCGCCGAACGCACTGAGCACCCAGAGCTTCTGTTCTCCAAGCGGCTTGCAAAGCGCCCACATGACGAGGAATGCCGCAAAGCCGCCGGATAAGCTGTAGAAAAATGCCATCGTCTGACCGGTCAGCAGGCTTCCGAGGCTCACCCGGACGAACATCGTCCCGAGCGCCCAGCCGGGTCCGACCCAGAAAAGCGTCAGCATCGTAAATACATTGCTTAAGCCCGGCTTGATGCCCGGGATTGCGGTCAGGGGCGGCAGCTGCGCTTCAATCACGAAGACCACCAGTCCCGCGGCAGTCAGAAGCGCCGCGAGCGTGAGCTTTTGCAGCTTTTTCATCTCTCAGCTCCTCCCGCCGGCAACCACGTCCGCGCCGTCTGCGCGCGTATCGTCTGTAAACGCAATCACCAGCCGGTTCGGCAGGCAGATAATCGGTCCTCCGCCCGCCTTCAAAAGCCCGTGCGCCACACAAACCCCGTCCGGACAGCCCGCAGCGCTTACCCTTACGCCCTCGGCGGAAACCTCGATCGTGTTGCCGCCTGCCGGTCCCGGAACCTCAAAGGTCTCGGTCTGCCCCGCATGCGGCAAATAAATCGTCCGGATCAGCCTGCCGTCCTGATACACACCGGCTGTCTGCCCGCTGCCCGCCGGAAGAAGCTTCCACACAAGCAGCAGCGCCGCAATCGCAGATACAAATACCATTGCCCAAGTCCGGTTTTTCATCGCACAAGCACCTCGAAGCTCCGCTCGGAGCGGAAGCTGTCCTCCAACCCCTGCGTCACATAAATCTCGCCGGAGTCCAGCAGGAATACCGCCTCAAAATCGCGGCTTTCGCGCCAGAACTGCGCCGCGCGGTCGAGCCCCATCACGAAAAGCGCCGTGGAGAGCCCGTCGGCAAGCGTATCGTCTGCGCTCACAACCGTTACGGAACGAATTCCCGTATCGGCGGGCATGCCGGTTCTTGCATCCAAAATGTGCCAGTAGCGTTTGCCGTTTTCCTCAAAATACCGCTGATAGCCGCCCGATGTTACAACGCTGACGTCCGACGCGCTGACATAGCCGAAGCAGCCGTCCGTCTGCGGGTCCTGCAGCCCTACGGTCCAGTCCGCACCGTCCGGCTTGCTTCCAAGCAGCGTCACGTTGCCGCCGAGCGACAAAACCGCCGATTGGATGCCCTGCTCGTGTAAGCACTTTCGCAGCGTTTCGGCCGCAAAGCCCTTTCCGATGCCGCCGAGATCAATCGCCATACCCTCGGGCAGCTGGTAGGGCGCCTTCACCACCGGGAGCTTTTCATAGCCGACCGCCTCCAGCGCCGTCTCGATTGCCGCCTGCTGCGGCACCTGTGCATGATCTGTTCCAAAGCCCCAGAGCTGCATCAAGGGATACACCGTCGGGTCATACGCACCCTCGGTAAGCGCTGCAATCTGATACGCGCTTGCCAGCACGCGCAGCGTCTCCCC
>CDZB01082577.1_pt1 | contig 13499 bp, 10 predicted proteins | sample 554961 | NCBI WGS metagenome assembly CDZB01 (sample SAMEA3182106, study PRJEB8094) | gut metagenome | biome: human; feature: gut; material: Stool; isolation source: human stools | place: Canada | collected 2013-02-26
GGCGGCATCCACGAGGCCATCGAGCAGTATGAGGACGTGGTGTTCTATGAGATCCTGGCGGAGGAGCTGGCCCTGCGGGACATGGATGGGGAACCCCTGACCCGTGAAAACTATGGGGAGCTGATGGAGCGGATCGACGCTTATCTCTCCGAGTTTGACGAGCACGGCACCGACAACATCTCTGTGGACCTGCCGTAAGGCGGAAGGCACGCCGCCCCGGCACCGGAGAGATTTCTCTCCAGGCTTGTTTCAAAGAACAGAAAGAGAAAAAGGAGCAACGAGATCATGGCTGAAAAATCCAAAGTCTACTTTGCGGACTTCCGCGCCCCCAGCTGGCGGGAGAACCTGCCCCAGAAGCTGGCCCGGCTGATGATGACCGCCGGCTTCGGCGATATCGATATGGACGGCAAGTACGTGGCCATCAAGATGCACTTCGGCGAGCCGGGCAACCTGGCCTACCTCCGCCCCAACTGGGCCCGGGCTGTGGTGGACCTAGTGAAGTCCCACGGCGGCAAGCCCTTCTTGACGGACTGCAATACCCTGTATGTCGGCGGCCGGAAAAACGCCCTGGACCACATCGAATCGGCTTATATCAACGGCTTCACCCCCTACTCCACCGGCTGCCACATCCTGATCGCCGACGGCCTGAAGGGCAACGACGAGGTAGAGGTTCCCGTGGAGGGCGGGGAGTATGTGAAGTCCGCCAAGATCGGCCGTGCGGTGATGGACGCGGACGTGTTCATCTCCCTGACCCACTTCAAGGGCCACGAGCAGGCTGGCATGGGCGGCGCTCTGAAAAACATCGGCATGGGCTGCGGCTCCCGGGCCGGCAAGATGGAGCAGCACAACTCCGGCAAGCCCTTCGTCAAGCAGAAGAAGTGCATCGGCTGCCGGGCCTGCGCCAGGATCTGCGCCCACGGCGCGCCCCAGTTCGGTGCCGACGGCAAAGCCACCATCGACACGGACAAGTGCGTGGGCTGCGCCCGGTGCCTGGCGGTGTGCCCCAAGGATGCCATCCAGTGCCTGTATGACGAGGCGCCCGCTATTCTGAATAAGAAGATCGCCGAGTACACCAAGGCCGTGGTAGACGGCCGCCCCTGCTTCCACGTGTCCCTGGTGGTGGATGTCTCCCCCAACTGCGACTGCCACGCGGAGAACGATGTCCCCATCGTCCCGGACGTGGGCATGTTTGCCTCCTTCGACCCGGTGGCTCTGGACCAAGCCTGTGCCGACGCCGTGCTGGCCCAGACTCCCGCGCCCAACTCCGCCCTGTTTGACGAGGGCTGCGACTGCTCCTCCGGTGACTACTTCCACGCCGCCCATCCGGACACGGACTGGGCCGTCTGCCTGGAGCACGCGGAGAAGATCGGCATCGGCACCCGGGCATACGAGCTCATCAAAATCTGATCTGAACGAAACGAAGCAGGACTTAAAAAGTCCTGCTTCGTTTTCCGCATTGCGGGACCCCACTCAGGCGAACAGGGCGTTGAACTGCTCCACCACCGCGTCCGCGCCGGTGTGCGCCACCAGCATCACAAAGTTGCCATTGGAGACAATCCGGGACTCGTTCCGCCACATCTCCGTGGGCGCGGGGTACCAGGCACCGCCGGGGCTTGTGCCGTCCCCCACCTGATAGTCGATTCGGGCCTGGAAGATGTCCTTCACCGCCTGGACATCGCCGCTGTTCTCCACCTCTACCAGGGCAATCTCGTCACCGGAGGCGGAGATCATGGCCATCTGCACCAGACACTGCTGGGTGGCGATGGCGGAGAGTCCCGCATAGAACGTATCCAGCGTCTCACCCTCCACGGCCATCAGGGCGGGCCACGTCTCCTGGTCCCCGGTCACGGAAGCGCAGAAATCCGCCAGATCCACGCCGGAAGCAGACTCCACTGGAGGGGCAGGGGCGGGCTGGGCCGGCGTCTCCGGCTCCTTGTCCGGCTGCTGGGGCTTTGTGTCCTCCACCGGCTGGTATACCGGCTTCTCCGCCGGGTCTGCCGGACGGCTCCCCGTCTCCGGCTCCTTCGCCGGGTCCGCGGGGCGGGAGCCCAGATCCGGCTCGTCCTCCTGGAGCTGCTGGGAATCATCCGCCGTCTCAGGGCCCTCTATGGTCACAGGGACGCCGTCCTCCCCATCGGTTTCCGAAGTCTCTTCCTCCTGGGGCGGCGCAGCTTCCTCCATCTTCTGGTCCTGGGCGGCGTCCTCCTGCGCCTCCGTTCCTCCACAGGCAGCCAGCGCCAGTATCAGCGCCAGAGCCAGCAATCCTGCAAGTCCTCTCTTTTTCATGTTTTTCTCCTAACCTCTCACGGGATTTCACGGCGCTCCGCCGCGGTCTGAGAGGTTAGACGGGCTCTACGGAAAAAAGTTCCCGCTCCGGCGATTTTTCTCCGTTGCTCCGCCCATGACCGCCCCGGTGTGTATAACATTGACTTTTTTCGGAAATTCAAATATAATTGTTTCAAGCATAAACATCAAATAAATACACAGGCCGCGCGTCGTCCGCGCGGCCGCTTTGCCCTTATTCAGCGGACATCCGTCCACCTGCAAGGCAAGAGGAGGTCTCCTATGAAGAAACACCTTCAGGACAGCTTGGTCATCGGTTTCGCCCTGTTCTCCATGTTTTTCGGCGCAGGTAATGTCATCTTCCCCCCTTATCTGGGACTGGAATCGGGTCCGGAGTGGCTGGCCGGCTTTTTCAGTTACTTTATGGCCGACATCGGACTGGCCCTGCTGGCTATGTTTGCCATTCTCCGGCAGGGAAGTCCCGACGGGATCACCGCCCGCATCGGCAGGATTCCCTCCACAGCGCTCATGTGCGCCATTGTGCTGTGCATCGGCCCCATGCTGGCTATCCCCCGGACCGCCGCCACCACCTACGAAACCTCTCTGGCCCCGCTGGTGTCCGGCTTCAGTCCGGCGCTCTTCTCCATCCTCTTCTTTCTGCTGATCCTGCTGCTGTGCGTGCGGGAAACAGCGGTGGTGGACATCGTGGGAAAGATCCTGACCCCCGCTCTGCTGATTGGCCTGTTGATCCTGATCGTGGTGGGTGTGGTGAATCCCATCGGGCCGGTGGGTGAGCAGCCGCTGGTGGAGAATGTGGCCGCCACCGGCGTGGAAGCCGGCTATCAGACCATGGACGTGCTGGCGGCCATCGTGTTCGGCTATATCATTCTGAAGAGCGCCCGGGAGAAGGGACACACGACTCCCGGCGCCCAGCTCCGGGTGGTGTCCGGCGCCAGTCTGGTGGCAGGCATCGGCCTGCTGGCGGTTTATCTGGGGCTGACTTATCTGGGCGCCACCACCGCCCGCTTCTTCGACATCACCGTGGACCGCACGTTCCTGGTGGTGTCCATTGTCCGGAACCTGCTGGGGCAGGCGGGCATCATCCTCTTTGCCGTGGTGGTGGCTCTGGCCTGCGTCACCACCGCTGTGGGGCTGGTCAGCGCATGCGCCGATTACTTCTCCGGCCTCTCGGGGGGCCGCGTTTCCTACCGCACGCTGGTGTGCGTCATCTGCGTGTTCAGTGCCGTGGTATCCAACTTTGGTCTCAATGAGATCATCGCCATCGCCTCCCCCATCCTCAGCGTGGTCTATCCCCCCACGCTGGTGCTGATCGTGCTGGCCCTGTTCGGCAGCCGCATCCGCCGGGACTGGGTGTTCCGCCTGGCGGCCCTGGGCGCCCTGGCAGTGAGCCTGCTGGAGGTAGTCCGCACCTACACCGGCGTGGAGCTGGCCTTTCTGGACCTGCTGCCCCTGGCGTCTCTGGATTTCGGCTGGGTGTTGCCCGCCGCTGTCTGCGGCGCAGTGGGCGCCCTGATTCCCGGCGGCCGGACTGCCGCCTCCTGATGCCATATTTTCATTTTTCACATACTGGAGGACTGATTGTATGAAACAGCACTATCAAGGTCTCGGCCACATTGCCGTGTATACGGCGGATATGGATGCCAGCATCGCCTTTTACGAGAAGATCGGCGGCAGCCTGCATCTCCGGGCCCCCGCCTGCCCGCCGGAACAGCAGCGGGAGCTGGCCCTTGTGGAGTTCGGCGGCTTCCTGGTGGAGTTGATCGCCGCCCCTGTGCCGGAGGGTGCGGGCTGCATCCCTCATTTCGCCGTCTATGTGGACGATGTGGACCAAGCCGCCGCGGATCTCCGCGCCGCCGGCGTGGACACCTTCCAGACCGCAGAGAAGTGCGTGATGCCCAACACCTTCGGCGGGTTGGAGAACTGGTTCTTCACTGGCCCCTCCGGGGAACAGATCGAACTTTTGAAGATGCTTTGAGTCCGCTTTGGCTGCGGAACAGGGAGACCGTCCATTGGACGGTCTCCCTGTTTTTCTGTGCAAATACACCGCAGATATGGAAAATCGAGCTCTCTCCTGTGTCTGCGGCGGCCGTCAGCGCATGGGGATTTACAGTGTTTCGGCCTGCCCTGCCAGGGGCAGGCACACCACCAGCTCGAACCCGTTGTCCCGGACCCCGGCGTCCAGGGTGCCGCCGTAGCGCTCTGCGATTTCCCGCATCCCGGGGATACCGAAGCCGTGGGCGGACTTGTCCGTCTTGGTAGTTGCAAGATCCGGCTGCACCGCGCCGCCCAGGGTGTTCTCCACCCGCAGCATGAAGAGTCCCTTGTCCGCCTTGCAGCGGATGGTGATTCGCCGTTCCCCGGCGCCCCGGCTGCCCTCGATGGCGTTGTCCAGAGCGTTGCCCAGCAGGGCGCACAGATCCATATCCGCCACAGGCAGGTCCCGGGGCAGGGAGACGGCGAAGTCTGCGGCGACTCCCTCCCGCTCCATGGCCTCCGCCTTGGCGGTGAGGACGGCATTGGCCGCCTCGTTTTCACAGAGCCGTCTGGTTCCCCGCAGGGCCGGGGAACCGGCTATCTGGTCCAGATAGCCGATGGCCCCCTGTTCATCTCCCTGCTCCAGAAAACCCCGGACCGCCGTCAGGTGATTCCGCAGATCGTGGCGGAGACGGCGCACCTGGGTCTCCTGCTGCCGGAGGCCCTGATAGTAGACCTCCCGCAGACCTGCCAGGCGATTTGCCTGCTCCAGCCGCTCGTGATCCGCCAGAATCAAAATGGCGAACAACAGGACCAGAGAGGTCAGAAATACAAAGGGCAGCACCACCATGCCCTGGTACATCGCCACGGTATTGACCTCGATAGAGTCATACCGCCGGAAGGTCAGCAGCACCACGGCGATCAGGGCGCACAGGGGCATGGCCGCTAGACCCAGCACCAGCTTCCACAGCCGCCGGGAGAGCACCACCGGCTCCCGGGGCAGGCGGCGGCGCAGCAACAGCCACAGCGGGCCGAACACCAGCGGGCGGGCCAGGCGCACCAGCACGTCATAGAGCGCATTCCTGTTGATCCGCTCCACATAGGTGTCCAGCAGGGCACACACGGACATCTCCAGGCAGAAGAGGATGATGCACACCGCCACCCGCCCTATCCGGTCACCCCGGGTAGAGAGGAGGAACAAGGCGAAAAACGCCGGCAGCGTATAGAGCAGGTTGGGGTCACCGATCCAAATCACCATGCCGGTGGACCCAGCCAGGGTCAGAAAGAGCAGCACCCTCCAGAAGCGCCCATTCCGGGGGCGGACAAAGGGGGCACAGAGCTTGTAGAGGAAAAAGCCGCTGGCCGCCACGGTCAGAAAATAGCCGCAGTTGAGCCAGATCTGCCAGAGAACATCCCGCATCCTCATCCCTCCAGCTCCGCCCGGGTAAAGGCCAGCAGGGCCGAGGGCTGGCAGGACCGGCTGACCGGCAGCCGCCGGCCGTCCCGCAGCACCACCTCGCCGCCCTCCATCCGGTCCACAGCTCCTGTCCGAACCAGATACCGCTGGTGGATGCGGACAAAGTCCGCCCCCACCTCCGCCGCCACCGTGTCCAGCTTGCCGTAAAACGTGTACTCCCGTCCGGCGGTGACGCAGGCCACCTGCCGCCGGTCCGAGACGAAATACAGAATGTTGGCAATGGGGATCCGGTAGTGGGTGTCCCCGCTGCGGCAGATGTAGGCCCGGTCCAAATCCCGGACCAGCGCCGCCTGTGCCCGGTCCAGCACCTCCTCCAGCTGTTCCGCCTTCGGGGGCTTTAAGAGATACCCCAGGGCCCCCACGGAGTACCCGTCAAAGACGTGCTCTGCATACCCGGTGACGAACACCAGCTGCAGTCCGGCGTCCGCCGCCCGGAGCCGCCGGGCGGTCTCCATACCGTCCAGCTCCCCCATCTCCATGTCCAGAAACACCAAGTCCAGCTCCCCGGCGTGGCTCTCCAGCCAGCGGAGCAGTCCCTCGCCAGAGGAGAACTCCCGGAACTGCCCTTGAACGCGCCGCTTTTCCAGGACCCGCTCCAGAGCGGCCCGAAGCACCAGCCTGGCGTCGTAGATATCGTCACAGATGCCGATCCGCAGCATCCCCATCACCTCAAACCGAAAACTGCCCGCCGGGGTCCGGCAGGGGGCGCTTTTCGCCCTAAACTACCTGCCCATTCTACCACAGGAACCGCCGTCTGCCAAACCAAACTTGACGGCAAATCCGCCAAACTTGACATCCCCTCCCGCCCCAACGCAAAACTTGACATCCAGGCCGCCGCAGATGACACCCCCGTTTGTGGCGGCTCTTTTTTCGCGGTACGCTGGTGTCAACAAGGAGGGAAACACCATGACAAACGCCACTGCCATCTCCCGCTCCCGTGTGTGGAGCGTGCTCACCACTCCCGCCGCCATCCCCCAGACGGGGCCACGGCTGAAAACCAATCTGGACACGGATCTGCTGAAGCTCATCGCCATCGCCGCCATGCTGATCGACCACATCGGCGGCGCCTTTTTCCCGGAGGTGGGCGTGTTCCGCTGGATCGGCCGACTGGCCTTCCCCATCTTCTGCTACTGCCTGACGGTGGGCCTGCTGTACACCCACGACGTGCGGAAGTACCTGACCCGGCTGGGCATCTTCGCCCTCGTCAGCCAGCCCTTTTACATCCTGGCCTTCCACCCGGTCGGCGAATTCTGGGCCAACCTCACCAACTGGAACATCTTCTTCACTCTGTTCCTGAGCCTGCTGGGCATGTACGGCCTGAAGGAACGGAAATGGTGGCTGTTCGCCCTGGCGCTCTTCACCGTCAGCTGGTGGAACTTCGATTACTCCGGCACCGGCATCCAGCTGATGCTGATTTTCTACCTCTGCCGGAACCGGCCCCGCCTGGGCGCGGCCCTCTACCTCCTCAGCTATCTTCCGGCCCTGATGAACGGCTGGCCGGAGGATCCCCTGTGCCTGACGGTGGGCGGCCTCTGCATCGACTGGTCCATTTTCGCCGTGTTCGCCGCGCCCCTGATCTTCTGCGCCACGCACTCCCGCATCAAGATCAACCGCTGGTTCTTCTACGCCTTCTATCCCGCCCATCTGGCGGCCATCGCCCTGGCGGGGAATATCCTGTGAGACAGAAAGGAAGAGTTTTATGTTAACAGTCAAAGATCTGCACAAATCCTACCAAGTGGGCAAGACCACCTATGAAGTCCTCAAGGGCGTGTCCCTCACGGTAAAGAAGGGGGAGTTCGTGGCTGTCATGGGCCCCTCCGGCTCCGGCAAGACCACGCTCTTAAACTGCATCTCCTGCTACATCCCCATCAACAGTGGGGAGATCATGCTGGGGGATCGGCAACTGGCAAATCTCAGCGAGGACGCTTTGGCAAAGGTCCGCAACCGGCAGCTGGGCTTTGTGTTCCAGGACTTCCTGCTGCTGGACGGTCTGACGGTCCGGGAGAACATTCTCCTGCCCGCCATCATCGGCGGCGCCGTCACCGGCCAGACGGAGGCCCGGGCGGACCAGCTGTGCGATGTATTCGGTATCTCCGCCATCCGGGACAAATACCCGGCGGAGATCTCCGGCGGTGAGAAGCAGCGTACCGCCGTGGCCCGGGCGCTCATCAACCATCCCCTGCTGATCCTGGCGGACGAACCCACCGGCAACCTGGACAGCAAGTCCAGCCGGGCGGTAATTCGCTCCTTTGAACAGGCCAAGGAATCCCTGGAGGCCACCATCTTCATGGTAACCCACGACTCCTTTGCCGCCTCCTTCTGCGACCGGGTGGTCATCCTCCGGGACGGAGTGGTGTGGCGGACCCTGGAAAAGGGCGCCACGGACCGCACCGCCTTCCAGGACCAGCTGTTGGACGCCATCCGGGACATGGGGAAGGAGTGAGACCATGCGGCACTTTTCCGACGCCTACGCGGCCCTGCGCCGCAAAAACAGGGGCCAGTACGCCTTGCTGGCAGGGTGCAGCTTCTTCTCCGTGCTGCTGATCACTGCCTATGTCTGCATGATGCGCTCCCCCACCATCCTCTCCGTCTTGCCGGAGGGCGGCGACAGCCGCAAGCAGGTGATGATGGTGTTCGTTCTGGCGGTCATCGGCTGCGCCGTGTTCACCGCCTATGCCGCCGGGCTGTTCTTCCGGCAGAAGTCCCGGGAGACCGGCGTGTTCCTGGCCCTGGGGGCCACCCGGCGCCAGCTGCAGCGGGAGATGGGCAAGGAGCTGGCGGTGATCTCCCTGGGCTCCTGCGCCGCCGGGGCGGCCTTAGGCGGCCCTCTGGCTTGGGGCGTGTGGCAGCTGTTCCGCCTGTTCCTGGTGGACTCCCAGGAGATGGCCCTGTCCTTCGATCCCCGGTCCTATCTGCTGTCCATGGTCTTTGCCGCCTACGTGGTGGGGATGCTGTTCTTCCTGGGCGGCCGGTCCATCCGCCGCACCAACATCATCGACATCGTCCAGGAGTCCCACAAGTCCGAGCCTATCCGCGAGGTAAAGCGGTGGTACGGAAGCGTGGGCATCGTCCTGGTGGTAATCGGCGCCCTGGCAGGGTTTCTGATGCCGTCGTTCTTTATCACGGTTCTCCATTGGTATTCCCCCTCTGGGGTGGACGCCGTCTTTTACATGCCGGCGCTGGTCGGCATGTACATGATCCTGCTCCACACGGTGGTGAACGGCTGGCGGAAGCGCCATAAGTACCGGGACATCATCGCCACGTCCATGATGAAGTTCCAGGGCCGTCAGACGGTGCGGAACATGCTGGTGATGACGCTGCTGATCGCCGGTGCCTATTTCGCCTCCTTTTACGCCCCCATGCTGAATACCAGCTCCACCTACAGCTTCTCCACCCGGCCGGTGGACTTCGAGTACCACTGGCGGAATGATCAGAACTGGCCGGAGCGGGGCGAGGTGGAATCTCTGGCGTCGAAGCATGGTGTTGACATCACCTCCTGGACCCAGGTGGACGCCGCCACCCTGGGCTGTGACGGCACTGTCTCCATCGAGCAGAGCTCCGGGGCTCTGGGCACCACCTACACCCAGGAATACCGGGAGGTCCAAGGCGGGGCCACCTATTTTTCCGAGAGCGCCTGGAACGCCCTCACCGGCCAAGCTGTGGACCTGGCCCCCGGCACCTGTGCCAATGTGCTGGATGATGAAGGCGGCAGCGACTACCTCTCCGGCGGCGACGTGACGCTGGTCACCAATATGGTCACCGGGGCCAGTCTGTCCGTTACCCCGGCGGAGCCTCTGTGTTTCACCATGCTGCTGGGCTGCTACGTGCTGGATGACGCCGACTACGAGATCCTCACCGCCGGACTCACCGACCTCTGGCGGGAGACCTGGGTATTCTTCAATGTGGCGGACTCGGAGGCCAGCTATCCCTTTGCCGACGCCCTGTTCAACGAGATCGTGGACCGCTCCGGCGACGATGTGCTGCAGATGGACGCCTACGACCTGGTAAGTGCGGCGCTGGCAGAGGAGGCCGGCGAGGTCTATGACTACGACCGGGCACATATCGCCGCCCATGGCTTCCCGGTGATAGAGCGGGAGGACCGGGACACCTCGGAGTTCCGCAACTACTGGCTCTACATGCCCCAGTTCCGGGTGCTGGATCAGAACGACTTCGTCACCACCATGGCGGTGTTTTTGGTGCTGTTCATCTTTATCGCCCTGATCTGCTTCGCGGCGGTCATCGTCATTGCCTTTACCCGGTGCATGACCATCGCCCTCACCAACGCACGGGTGTACGACGACCTGCGGCACCTGGGGGCGCCGAACCGCTATCTGTTCCGGTCCGTAAAGGGGCAGGTGTCCAAGGTGTTTCTTGTGCCCGCCATCGTGGGCACGGCAGTCATCTCCGCCTTCTACCTCATGATTATGTACTTCAATGATAACCGCTTCACCCCCGGCGAGATGGCCGGCATGGCCGTCTGTGCTGCGGTGATCGCCGTGCTTTCGGCGGTGCTCTATGGGGTATACCGCATCACCCGCCGCAGCGTCTGCCGCGCGCTGGGAATCCAAGGCAAGTGAAGCTTCCGCGCTGCCGGAAATTTGGTCCGGGGGCACAGGGATATTCCCTGTGCCCCCGGACCTTTTTGTTTATTTTCCGCCGCTGCCGGCGATCTTTCTCCACAAGGTGCTTCGGCCGATTCCAAGCCGCTTGGCCGCAGCGGACTGATTCATGTTCTCCTCCCGCAGCACCTGTTCGATCACTCTCCGCTCGATGTCCTCCAAGGTCCCGGAGAGATCCACCGCCGGCGGAAGGGCACTCACTTTCCGCATCTCGTTCTGCAGGACCGCGGCCACCTCAGCGGCAGTGATATAAAATCCCGAGGACGCCGCGATCATCTGGCGCAGCACCTTTTCCAGCTGCACCAGATTCAGCGGCCACTCAAATTCCACCATCAGCTCCATGGCATCCGGCTCCATGCCCACGGTGGATTTGGCCAGCGCGGTATTGTACTGGGGAATCATCATATTGACAAAGGCGGGGATATCCTCCTTCCGCTGGGCCAGAGACGGCACATTGATGGTGAATCCGCTGAGCTGCAGATAGAGCCGGCTGGAGAACTGTCCCCGGGCCACCTCGGCAGACAGGTCGCAGCAGCTGGAGCTGATTACCCGATGGCGGTGGGTCATCTTGGTATCCTCAATATAGGTCCCCACCTGCTGCTGCAGATCCTTCGGCAGCGTATCCACGTTTTCCAGATATACCGTGTATCCCGTGGCGTGAATGGGAGACGCGGCATTATTCAACAGCATGTCCCAGTTTTTCTCCGTCAGGTCCCTGCATTGCAGGCGCATCAGCGTGGTCCCCTCCGTGGCGCTTTTGGTGTGAATGCGACGGGCCACCACGCCCTTGTGGGTCCCCACCGCCCCCTGGATCAGAACGGGCAGTGCGGAACTGCCGGCAGTCTGGATGAGCTTGTCCATTGGGCGCAGATACAGCTCGCTGGAAGCCGGCAGGCTCTGCGCCTGGCGGATGTCCTCCGGGTCCTCCAGCTTGGCGAAGGAGGATACCCGATAGCCAGCGGCGCGGAAGTGTACCTCAAAGAGATAGCGGATCTCCTGGCGGACCTGAAGAATACCGCCCGTGATCTCATAAAAATCATTGTTCAGCTTTTTGATTAGGTGCAGTGTCCCTGTATCCTGCAGCGTGGAGATCCCCCGGGAGAGGAACTGCTCCATCCGCTCCACGTCGTTCAGCATTTTTCGCGCCGCTACATTCGTATACTGGAGCTCCCGCTGTTCCCCGAAGATGAATACGGCGGAGCCGCTTTTGTCAATGACGCTCTGAAACAGTCGGTTCTTGTCCAGCACATCGTTGATGAGATGGTGCTGTTCAATGGCCTGCTGGATACTGGCCTCTACACTTTCGCGGCTGGAGGTAATCAGCAGGAACTGCGCCCCCTCTGCCACGGCGTAGTCCCTGGTCGCCGCGCCGCCCACGATTAGATCATATCCGGCCCGGGCACACTGTTTAACCGTATCTTCGATCTGTTCCGGCGTCTCAAAAGAAAAGGTCCGGATATCCAGCCGGAGGAACTTCGCCAGCATCTCCACCCGGTCAGTAATATATGAATAGCTGACCACCGCCGCCCGGGAGGAGCATTGCAGCGCCTGGGTGATCACCCGCAGCAGGTCCAGGGTGGATACTTTGATTTTTACCACCGGCGTGTCATTCAGGGAGCGCACCAGATCCGCTGTTCCGCCGCGGGAGACGATCACATCAAACTCCTTGTCCGGAAACGCCTTTGCAAACTGAATGGCGTTTTTATAGAAGCCGGTAAAGGTATAGAGCTCCAGATTGTCATAGGATTTGGCGATGTCCCGCATCAACGGCTCCATTTCCTGATACGGCGCGATTCCCAAAATTTTTATTTTTTCCATCTTCCTCACCTCATCTCCTCAAAGTGTATCAAAACAAAACACCTTTTGCAAGAACACTCTCTCGTGCCAAGCCGTGAAGTCTTGCCCCTACTCAACAGTCCTCTGTTTCAAAACGCTTCATTTCTTGTTTTTCTCTACCAAATACACATTTGTTTCTTTTGGATTTTTCTCCCAAATTGTGTCAAATTGAACAAATTTCTATTCAAATTTTAATCTCGTTAAAATATATTGTTCCATATTGAATCGTTTTTAATCTTTTTCTATGTTGATTCCGCTCCAGCGGCTCGCTAAACTACAATCATCCGGATCCCGAAGCACATGTGTTTCATTTTCGCAATAGCAGATGAGTCCGCCCGACTGCCGGCAGCTGCACAAAATACGGACCCCGTATCTGGATCCATCATTTCCTGAGAAAAACCGTGTTTTTAGTCTTTCCATATCGTGCTGATCGTTACATTTTTAGGAGGATACACAATGAAGATTTTAAAAACCGTGCAAAAGGTTCCTGGCGGCATGATGGTTATTCCGCTGCTGCTGGGTGTGATTCTGAATACCGTCTGTCCCTCCCTGCTCCAGGCCGGAGGCTATGTCACGGCGCTTTGGTCCAGCGGCGGCGCCAACACAGCCATTGCCATCTTCCTGTTCTGCGTGGGCGCGCAGATCCAGCTGCGCCAGGGCGGACAGATTCTCAAGCGCGGCTTTGTTCTGCTGTTTGCAAAATTCCTGGCCGGCGCTGTACTGGGCTGGGTGATCGGTGCCATCTTCGGTACCGCCGGTGTTCTCGGTCTTTCTACCCTGGCCATCATCAGCGCGGTCACCAACTCCAACGGCGGCCTGTTCATGTCCCTGGCCGGAACTTTCGGCGATGATACCGACATCGCGGCCCAGGCCATTCTGAATATCAATGACGGCCCCTTCCTGACCCTGGTTGCTGTGGGTGCTTCCGGCATGGCCGATATTCCCCTGCAGAGCATCCTGTGCGCTGTGGCCCCCATCCTGGTCGGCCTGATCCTGGGCAATCTGGACAAGGATATCGCAGACTTCCTGAAGCCTGGTTTGAATGTTCTGATTCCGTTCTTTGCCTTCTGCTTGGGCGCCGGCATCAGCCTTGGCAACCTGGTGACGGGCGGCCTGTCCGGAATCCTGCTGGGCGTCATCTGCGTGGCCTGGTCCGGTCTGTTCTGCATCCTGGCGGATAAGTTCATCCTCAAGCGCCCCGGCTACGCCGGTGCCGCGCTGTCCTCCGCAGCCGGAAACTGCGTTGCGACGCCTGCGGCTGTTGCCGTGGCGGCGCCCGCCTTTGAGCC
>CDZB01038921.1_pt1 | contig 13489 bp, 6 predicted proteins | sample 554961 | NCBI WGS metagenome assembly CDZB01 (sample SAMEA3182106, study PRJEB8094) | gut metagenome | biome: human; feature: gut; material: Stool; isolation source: human stools | place: Canada | collected 2013-02-26
ATGGGCGCCATCCAGGGCATCTTCGCCGCCCAGTACGACACGCTGCGCGCCAACGGCCACACCCCCTCGGAGGCCTTCAACGAAACGGTCGAGGAGCTGACCCAGTCGCTCATGCCGCTGGTCTCGGAGAACGGCATGGACTGGATGTACGCCAACTGTTCGACCACGGCCCAGCGCGGCGCGCTGGACTGGTGGAAGAAGTTCCGCGACGCCACGAAGCCCGTCTTTGAAGAGCTGTACAGGGAGGTGGCCGCCGGCAACGAGGCCCAGCGTTCGATCGACCTGAACAGCAAACCCGACTACCGCGAGAAGCTCAACGAGGAGCTGCGCGAGATGCGCGAAAGCGAGATGTGGCAGACCGGCGCCGTCGTGCGCAAGCTGCGTCCCGAAAACAACTGACACAAGGCAAGGCCCTGAAAAAGGCCGGCGGCAGCAGTCGCCGGCCTTTTTCGCGCAATTCGGTTTTGCACCCGTTCAATTTTTATGTATCTTTGCCTGCCGGAACACCGACAATCCAAACAAAACTACTCAATATGTACAGCCATGACAACCGGGTGGTCATCACCCTCGACGCCGGCGGCACGAACCTCGTTTTCGGCGCCATGCAGGCCAACAAATTCATTGTGGAGCCGATCACCCTCCCGTCGCATGCCGAGAACCTCGACAAATGCCTCGCGACGATGGTCGAAGGGTTCCAGGCCGTCATCGACCGTCTGTCCGAAAAACCCGTAGCCATCAGTTTCGCATTCCCCGGCCCGGCCGACTATCCGAACGGCATCATCGGCGGTTATCTGCCCAACTTCCCGTCGTTCCGCGAAGGCGTGGCGCTGGGTCCGTTCCTCGAAGCGAAATTCGGCATCCCGGTATACATCAACAACGACGGCGACCTGTTCGCCTACGGCGAGGCGCTGGGAGGCGCCCTGCCCGAGGTCAACGCCCGGCTCGAAGCGCTGGGAAGCCCGAAGAAATACAAAAACCTCGTCGGCTACACCTTCGGCACGGGACTCGGCGTGGGCCTTGTGATCGACAACCGGCTGAACCGCGGCGACAACTCATGCGTCGAGACGTTCTGCCTGCGTCACAAGAAAATGCCCGAAATCATCGTCGAGGACGGGGCGTCGATCCGTGCCGTGAAACGCGTCTACGGCGAAGCTTCGGGCGACGTGAACCACACCTTCGAACCGAAAGATATCTGCGAAATCGCCGAGGGTAAACGCCCGGGAGATGTCGAGGCCGCGAAGAAGGCTTTTGCCGAAATGGGCGAGATCGCCGGCGACGCCATGGCTACGGCCGTGACGCTGGTGGACGGCCTGATCGTCATCGGCGGCGGCATCACGGCGGCCCGCAAATGGATCATGCCCAGCCTGCTGAACGAGCTGCGTTCGAAGATGCACCAGCTCAACGGCAACGAGTTGAACCGCGTGCAGATGAAGGTTTACGATCTGGACGACGAGACTGAATTCCGCGAATTCGCCAAGGGCGCGCAGCGGCCCCTGAAAGTCTACGGCACGGACCGCTACGTGGCCTACGACCCGCAGAAACGCATCGGCGTGACCATTTCGAAACTCGGCGCGAGCCAGGCCATTTCGGTCGGAGCATACGCTTTCGCCTTGAGCCAGCTCGACACGGAAAACGCATAAAATAGATCGACCATGTATAAATTTCAACCGATTCTGAAATCCCTGATCTGGGGCGGCGAGAAGATCGCCCCTTACAAGGGAATCGCCACCGACCAGCGCAACATCGGCGAAAGCTGGGAGCTTTCGGGCGTCAAGGACAACGAATCCGTCGTCGCCGAAGGCCCCGAAGCCGGGACATCGCTCCCGGAACTGATCGCCCGTCACGGCGCGGCGCTGTTGGGCAAAGCCAACTACGAGCGTTTCGGCGAGGAGTTCCCGCTGCTGATCAAGTTCATCGACGCCCGGCAGGACCTCTCGATCCAGGTGCACCCGAACGATGAGCTGGCATGGGAACGCCACAAATCCAAGGGCAAGACCGAAATGTGGTACGTGGTGTCGGCGGATAAGGACGCGCACCTGCGTTCGGGCTTCTCGAAGCAGGTAACGCCGGCCGAGTACGAGGCCAGCGTCGGAGACAACACCATCACGGACATCCTGGCCGACTACAAGATCGCACCGGGCGACGTATTCTTCCTGCCCGCGGGACGTGTGCACTCGATCGGCGCGGGGTCGTTCATCGCCGAAATCCAGCAGACCTCGAACATCACCTACCGCATCTACGATTTCAACCGCCGCGATGCCAACGGCAACACCCGCGAACTGCACACCGAACTGGCGAAGGGCGCCATCGACTACACCGTGCTGCCCGATTACCGGACGCATTACGAGCCGGCGCAGGACACGCGCGTGGAGCTGGTGTCGTGCCCTTATTTCACCACGTCGCTCTACGATCTGACCCGCCCCGAGACGCTCGACCTCGCGTCGCTCGACTCGTTCGTCGTGGCGATCTGCATCGAGGGCTGCGGCACGCTCACCGACGACAGCGGCGCAGCGGTTCCGGTGCACCAGGGCGAAACGGTCCTGATTCCGGCTTCGGCCCGTTCGCTCGCCTTCACGCCCGACGGCGGCATGAAGATTCTGACAAGCTGGATCGGCTGATCCGCCTCTTCGGCTCAACGAAAAAAAACTCCGGCCTGCATTTTCGCAGGCCGGAGTTTTTCGTTACGGCAAGCCGGAATTACTCCGCCTTAAACCACGCCTTCGTGTCGTAGGTCGCTCCCGCACCCGTCTTCACCACCGAAGCGTCGACCGGGAAATACCCCTTCGCCGCATCCATCGAAGAGAACGGAGCTTCCACGCCGTCGCCCATCTGGTTGTTTGCAGGCGTGTAGCTTCCGGTATGCTTCGCCGACCAGAAATTCGTATCGCTGACCGGCGCGGTGTAGAGGTAATTATAGGTTACCTCCGCCTTGTCAGCCGTAAATCCGGCCGTGTCATACACACCCGTCAGATAATTTTTCGCGGTAACACCGGTATAATACCCGACATTCTTGGTCACGGTCAGCCCTGCGAGGACATAAGCCCGGATCATAATGTTCGGCTGGTAAATGTTATAAATCGTATTGTTCGTCACCTCGACCTGAAGCCGGGTCGTCAGGAATGCCTGCGACCTGTCCCCGCAGTTGATCAGGTAGTTCTGCAAAGGCGTTTCGGCATAAAATACGTTGTTATCCAGACGAATCAACTGCTGCGTATGCGCGTCCTTCGCCTTGGTCGAATAGAACGGTTTGTTGGCGACGGTCATCTTCACGATCGAATTCCCGAAATAGATCTTCTGGAAATTCTGCGTATTGTGCGAATCGTAAACCACATTGTAGGCGGCATCCACGGTACAATCCTCGACATGCAGCGTCGGATCATAGGTGGCATTGGTCGTCGTAAAGAGGTTGTAATTGCCCGAAGCCGCGATATGCAGGTTCTTGAAAGCCGCATTGTACTTGCAACGCAGTTCCGGCCCGGAGATCGTCGCCTGCGCACGTTCGGGATAACGGCCGATCAGCACGATGTCGCCCATATTGATCGACGCGCCCGAAATCGTGAACGACAGATCGGCAGCATCGGAGTTGTCGACGAAAATCAAACCTCCGGCCGTAATGATCGCAGCGGTCAGTTCGGAGGGCTTGAGCAACTGCGCTTCCGGATAGACCGTCTTATTGATCGTCAGGTCGCCCAGCGCGATGTCTTTCCCGTCCTGATAATCCCGATAGTAGTCCGCCTCGGCGGTAACGGGAGCCTCCGCCGTCGTGTTCCCGACGCTTGCCACCTCGCTCGTCAGATCGCCGGCATAGGCGACCACGTAGATCGTATAGGCCGTATTGGCTTCGAGGTTCCCGACCGTCACGCCCGTACCCGTACCGGCCGTGCCTTCGGCAAGAACCCTGGCGGCGTCGGGAGCCGTTTCCGTCGATTTGAGGCAGAGGTATTTCCAGCCGTCGGCATTGGCCGAGGGCGCAACGTCGAAGGTCAGCGCCGACTGCGTGGGTTCGACCGTCGCGGAGTTGGTCACCGCAACCGTCGGAGCGGCGGGAGCCGTTCCGGTGCTCTCGACCTGGATTTTGGCCACCGTCGAAAGCCCGCCGGCCGCAAAAGCCTCGATCGCCACGTCCTTCGACGTGTCGGCCGTGGCGCGGGTCACGGCTGCGGGGGCCGTCACGATCAGTTCGGCCCTCTCATCCACGGCATCGGTCAGGCGTGCCGACCAGCCCTCGGGAGCCGACAGTTTCACCTGCTCGACCCCTCGGATCTCCACCACGAAACGCTTGGTGGCCCCGGCGTCGAACGTCTGCACGCCCTCGGTCGGCGTGACGATCCGGCAGAAGAAATCGCTCACGATCGGAATGCGCAGTTCCTCGCCGCCGAGCAGCCTGATATAGAGGTCGCCGCCGTCGACCTTCACCTCCTCGAAGAACTTGTCGGTCACCGTACCCGAGCCGATGGCCTTGACGGGCTGACCCTTGGTGTCCTTCACATTTTCGAAGGAGGTGCCGCCGTCGTAGCTCACCTGCCAGTAGCCGGTGGCCTCGTCGATGCGGAACCGGGGCGTCGTGCCGTCCTCGGCCACGGCCTTCACGCCGAGCGAGGTGAACGTGGCTCCGTTGTCGGTCGACCCCTGCCACTCGCCCTTGTCGTTGATCGAGACGATCGGAATCACGGCCTCGGCCTCGCTGCCCTGCACCAGTTCGATGGTCTCGCCGTTGGTCAGCGTGATGAGATATTTGCCATCGGAGGTCTCGACCTTGGAGATCGTGGCGCCGCCGTAGAGTTTCTGCAACGCCTCGATGTTGCCGTTCAGCGCGTCGACCTGCGTTTCGAGCGCCTGCACGCGGCTCTTCAGGTCGTCGATCGCATCCCACAGGTCGTCGTTGTTGTCGCACGACTGGAAAACCGCAGCCAGCGCGACGAAGATCAGGATCAGATACTTTTTCATAATATGTTTGGTTTTTTATTCTATTTCAATGAATTGAGCCATGCGGGGACATACCCTAACCGCTGGCGCAGCTGCGCTTCGTAGAGCGACAGCGGCTCGACGGCCGCGCCGTTGCTTTCGAGGTATTTCACCTGTTCGGCGCTCTCGTCGAAGGTGACCGCCGCGCCGTGGAATCCGACGATGATCGGCGGCATGGTCTTCCACCACTTGTCCGAGGAGAGCCACCACTTGAACGGTTCGGCCCCGAAATCGTGCGCCGCACGCGTGGCGTTCAGATTCCAGATCGTCAGGTCGCCCAGGTGGTTGGGCACGTTGGTTTCGTCGCCGCCGAAACGCCATTGCACGAATCCGCCCGTGCAGCGGTCGACGAGCGTGGCGCGCGGCTGCCTGGAATGCGACTCGAAGAAGGCGTCGTCACCCCACGTGTTGTTCCACAGCACGGCCCCCAGCGAGGTGTTCGACACACCCGAGGCGTGGTACTGTCCGGCGTTTTCGAAATACCCCGTGCTCGTATAGGGCGGCGAGACAGCCTGCCCGCGGCTGCGGTCGCAGACCTTGCCGATGAAGATGCGCGACGAGGACTGCGAGCGCACGCCCGAGTGGCCGCGGTTGCCGCTGATCTCGATGTCGTAGGCCGAGCAGTTGGCGCTCGACACGATCGACAACGCCTCGCTGACGCCCCTGAAATCGACGCGGCGAATCCACGAATCGGTCAGACGCATCATGTTGAGCGGCTTGTAGGCCCCGTCGTCCTCCCACGAAGCGTGGTGGCCGAAGTTCTCCTTCGAGCGGCCCTCGAACGTGAGGTCCTCGACACCGACATGTTCATAATGGGGGTATTTGCGGATTTTCCAGCCCCATTTGGCCTCCACAGCGTACATGATCGGTTCGGCGAAGGTCACGCGGTTGCCGCTTACGGAAGCCACCTGGTGATAGTCCTCGACCGTAATGGTCTGAATATCGGTCATGTTTCCCTCGACCCGGTGCGGCGCCAGCTCCTGCGCCACCAGCGTCGGGTCGTTGTTCGAAAGCGAAAGGCACACCCAGTCGCCCTTCCCGATGCCGGCCGCCGAAGCCACCTCCACCGAGAACGTGCCGCGTGCGGCGTCGCCCGTCACCGTCGTGAGGTCCGAAAGTCCCGAATTGTGCTTGATATTGATCATCATGGGCGACGACCACATCTGCTCCGAGTTGTTCGGCAGGTTGGGCGTGTCCATGACGAGCGTCGTCTTGCCGCGGCCCGCGCCCTTGAGCACGAAATACCCCCCGCGAATGAAAATCTCCTCGCTGCGGTTGTTCCCCTTCGAATCGGTGTATTTCTGGTTGGCGGAGGTTGGGTCCACCACGTTGTCGTCGTCGTTGTGGAGGACGAAACGCCCCTCGGGGAAATAGATCACCGCCCGGGCATTGGCATTCGCGAGGTTCGCCCCCGCATCGCTCCGCCCGGAAAGTTTCAGCTCCTTGAGCAGCGCAGTCAACGCCCCGCGCGAGGACCTGACGCCCGTGGGATCGGCGCCGTAGTCGACGACGTTGTAAACCTTGTAGCCCAGTCCCCAGACATCGGCCGGAGCCTCCTCGCCGTGCTTGTAACCGGCATACGAATAATCGAGCAGGACGTTATCCGCAGTTCCGGCCTTAAAATTCCGCCATGCCAGAGCGGCGTTGGCATCCACCTGCTCGTCGAGCAGCGTCACGTTCAGCGTGACGAGTTTCCGGTATTTCCTGTCCGAATAGACCGTCACCGAGACCGCCGCCTGCTGCGAAGCGGCGTCGAACGTCGCGGGAGCCTTGACCGTCAGCGTCGTCTCGCCAAGCACGGCCGTCCAGCCCGCAGGCGCGTCGATCACCGCCTCGGCGACGTTGTTCTGCACGACCTCGAAAGCCCGGGTCTCCCCGAGGCGGAAAGTCTCGTTGTCGGAAGCCGTCACCGTCAGTCCGAAATCGTCGAAGACGGGAAGCGTGAGTTTTTCGCCGTCGAGCAGTTCGACCGCCAAAAGTCCGGTCGTCGCGTCGTAAGTCACCGACTTGAAAGCCGAACTGTAACTGACGACGACTTTATCCCCCAAGGCATTGACCGGCTGTCCGTTTTGCAAAAGCGGCGCGTAGGTCGCCCCGCCGTCGAGGCTCACGAGCCACTCCCCGTCGGCCGAAACCTTCAGCTGCGGGGTGACGCCCTCGGCGCCGGGCTTATGGTCGCCGCCCGAAACGGGCCATGCCGAAACGTACTCTCCGCCGACCTTCAGCCGCTCGGAAGTGGCTCCGCCGTCGAGGCTCACGGTCCAGTAGCCCTCGGCGTCGATGCCCATGACGGGAACCAGCGCCTCGATCTTCTCACCGAGGATGACGGGCAGCCGGGTTCCGTCGCTCAACTCGATCTCGTACCCCTTTGCGTTGGGTTCGATCCCGACGATGATCGTCGACTCGTCCATCAACTTGTGGAGCGCCACAATGGAGGTGTTCACGCTGCCGATCTTCGCCTCCAGCGCAATCACCCGGTCGCGCAGGCTCCCGATCTCGTCGCGGATGCCGTCGGTGTTCTCACACGATTGCAGCACAAAGGCCGAGGCCGCTGCAATCCACAAAAACAATTTATTCATATCCGATTGATTGTTAGTTATTCGTATCATAGGGAACCACGTCGGACAAGACGCCCTCGCGGAACCACACGTCGTCGTTGTCGCGCAGCAACACAGCCAGTTCGCGGCACAGCGCGGCGAACAGCGCGGGATGCTCCTCCGGCGCGAGGTTGTGCAGCTGGTAGGGATCGGCCGCATCGTCGAACATCAGCACGCGTTCGAGCGTCCCGTCGCGGCCGATGCGCAGCTCCATCGTATGCGTTGCGGTCTTCACGCCGCGCGCCTGGGCGAAGAAGCCGCGGACCAGTCCGTCGGCATCGCGCCCGCCGTCGAGGTTGCGCATGTAAAGGGCAGCGCGCGGGCGTTCGGGCTGCACGGCGTCCTGCCGCAGCACGGCCGAGTAGTCGCGCCCCTCGACACTCGCGGGAACCCGCTCCCCGAGGCCCGCCAGCCCCAGCAGCGTCGGCATGATGTCGGGCGTCGAGAGCAGCAGATCGTCCACACGGTGCGGCACCCGCCCCGGATAGCGCACCAGAAAGGGAATGTTCAGCGACTCGCGCCAGATCGAGTTCTTGGGGTCGTCGGTCGAATGGCTGGTCATCGTCTCGCCGTGGTCCGAAGCGAAGACCACGATCGTGTTCTCCGTAAGCCCCGCCCTGTCCAGCGCAGCGAGCAGGCGGCCGAACTCACGGTCGATACCGCTCACGTTGGCGAAATAGTAACGCACGGCGGCGGCCTTGGCCATCGTCGTGTCGGCGTTGTCGCGCACGAGCAGTTCGGTCAGCGACTTGTCCTTGTAACGTTCATATCCCTCCAGGTCGCAGTCGTCGGTCGAAGCGTAGGGCGAATGCGGCGGATTCATGCCGATCATCATCAGGAACGGTTTTTCGGGATCGCGCACGCCGCCCTTGTTTTCGATATATTCGATGGCTTTCGAAACTTCGTGCCGCGGCGACCACTCGTCGACATCGTGACGGTTGCCGTCGGTATCCCAGTAATGGGGATGCTTGTGCACGTCGTAGGTGCCGTAGGAGTACCAGTAGTTGAACCCGTGGCGGCGTTCGGGCGGCGTGTAGGCGTCCCACTCGGGAACGGCGTCGCTGACGTAGGTTCCCGGACGCTGGGGGTTGTTCTTCGTCGGGAAGTCGGCGTGCAGCTTGCCGATGTAGGCGCAGTCGTAGCCCGCCGCCGAGAAGACGTCGCCGATACACTCGGCGTCCTCGCGCAGCGAACTTTCGGGACGCTCCGACATGCAGTTCAGCACCACGCCGTTCCGCTCGGGATACATGCCCGAAAGCAACATGCCCCGGTGGGGGCTGCTCACGGGGAAATTGCTCACCGCCTCGGTCAGCACCGTGGCTTCGCGGGCGAAGCGGTCGAGGTTGGGCGTTGCGACCGGATCGCCCTTCCACCCCACCTCGGCGGCGAACTCCGGATCGCTCCAGAACCCCAGCGAGGAGTTGCGATACTGGTCCGGAAATACGTAGATCACGTTGGGGCGCCCGGCCTCCGACTGCCCGCAGGCCGTCAGGGCGAGGCCCGCAAACGGAATTGCAATTCTAATTTTCAACATCGTGTCTTATTTCATTTCAATCAGGTTCACTTCGCGCGTCGCACCTTCGCGGCACGTGAAGATCAAAGCGGTGTTTTCGCCCGCGGGTTCGATCCGGCACCCCGGCGTATCGCCCTCCGGCCGCCAGCGGCCGCGGATCACGACCTTCAGCTGCGACTCTCCCGAGGGATTGTCGATCCACTTGCGGGAGTAGACGCTCCGCTCGGCGCGCCTGCCGTCGGCATCGAACACCTCGTCGCTCGGCCCCTCGTAGAAACGCAGGTCGGGGTCCGCAGCGCTCACCGTCAGCCCTTCGCCATCCCCGCCGATCATCACCAGCGAAGGCAGCGAAACGCTTTCCAGCAACCCCTCGCCCACCTTACCGGGGGCGAAAAGGGCATAGCCCGTAATGCCCGACGGCCTGTCGCGCAGGATATGCGCCGAGGCGTCGCGGCGCAGCACCTCGTAGGGAAGTTCCCGCGCGTAGCGGGCCGCCTCTTCGTCCGAAGCGTGCACGGCCAGCATGTATTCGTACCCGCCGCCGCTGACGGACCCGCTGCCGTGATCTATCCACGCCGTTGCGAAATTGTTCTGCGTCGGGGCGTCGGTCTCCTCGTCGAGCGAACGCTGAAGTGATTTCGAAACGACTACCCTACCTTTCGGCACGAAGTAAGCGTTGCGCAGGTTGTCGCGCAGGACGGCGCCGCCCGCAAGTTCGGCCCGGTAGGGGAACTGCGTCACCGCCTCGCCGTTCACGACGAGCGGATCGGCCGCGTCCGCCAGAAAATTCTGGAACAGCGTCGTATGCACACCGCCCTCGGCCTTGTTTTCGATGTCGGAACCCATACAGACGATGCGGTTGTCGAAGAAAAACCACGACTTGCGCGCCCGCAGCGAACCGTTGTATTTGTCGTGCTCGTGGAGTTCCATCGCGAACACCCCGTCGCGGCCCCTGTGGCTGACGCCTCCGGCGAAGGCCTCGTCAGAGAGGAGCATCTCCTCGTAGCCCGACGCGGTGTCGACGTTCCGGATATCGGCCTTCATCCGCTCCATCGGGATTTCGAGCGCCGTCGTCCCGGGAATGTGCCGCCAGTCCCAGCCCTCCTGCCGGAACCCGCTGCCGAAGGCGCTCACGGGATCGCCGTCTGCAAGCAGCTGCATGCTGCCGTGCGTCAGGTAGCGGCCGTAGTGGTTGGCTCCCTGGTAAATCTCCGCCGACCAGAGATAGCGGCTGTGGCCCGCGACGGTCACCAGCCAGTCGGCGCGCCGGTGCGACACCGAGGCATTGTAGCCGTAGACGCGGTTCCCCGCAGGCGAAGGTTCGGGAGCGAAGCCCTTTTCGGCGAACAGCCGCGTATAAGCGTCTTTTCCTTGGGCCACACGCAAGTAGGCGGCGGCCAGCTCCGGGTCGATCTCCCCGCGGCCGTCGGGCGTACCCGCGACGGCCAGCCGGGCATAATGCCACGGGACCAGTTCTCCGCGGCCGTCGGGATGACGGCCCGAAAGGGCCAGCGGAAACGACCGCAGATTGCAGTAGAAGCGCATTTCGAGCAGCGCGCGTTTCAGAACGGCATGGCTTTCGGCGCTCACCGCGAACTGCGTCTTCGACAACAGCCACACGGCATTCACGGCCCCGCCGCTGAACCCGTCCACGGCATAGGCCGGGTAGTGACGCCGGTGGTGGAAGACCGTGCCGTCGCTCTTGAAGCAGGGCCCGGTCCCCTCGGTGACCTTATATCCGTTGTCGACCCAACGGGAGAACGCCTCCAGCCAGGCCGCCTTCACCGGGGTGTCCGGGAGCATCACGATGCTCGCCAGACGGCCGACGAGCGAGGTATTGAACGCGTCGATGTCCATCCCCGGCTCCGCCGGCGGAAGTTTCACCTCGCCCACGCCCGAAAACCACTCCATAGCCTGCTGCACGTCGTGTTCCAGCCCGGCGCGACGCAGCACGTCGCGCATGATGACGGGAGCCGTGTAAAAATTGCGCATGCTGTACCCCAGGTGGTGCAGGGTTCCCTGCGCACTTCCCGCGGCGAAGCCCTGATCCAGAAGATGCCGCGTCAGCAGCACATACATCCGTTCCAGCTCCGCCCGCTCGGCGGCGTCCGCAGCGGCATCGTGGGCCACGGCGACCTGGAACAGGAAGTCGTTGTATTTGCGCAGCGTCTGGCCGTTGTCGTTGAACAGTTTACCGACATCGGGATGGCCCAGATTGATATAGGTCTCGGCATAGCGCACGAACCAGATCGGCTTGCCCCGAAGCGTCCCGTCGGGATTTTCCGCAATGCCGTATGCGTCGAAGCGTTTGCGCAGGGTCTTCATCGCCATCGGCTTCCGGCCTTCGAGCAGCAATTCGCGCAGACGCCGTTCGACGGTCGCCATATCGCGCCGCTCCCCCTCACCGACCGCGGCGGGGAGTGCGGGCATCGGATTGCGCCACGATTGCAGCAGCGTGAGCCAGTGGCTCGTGGTCGCGGCGTTGATGAACGGCGCCTGGAAATCGGCCGTATGGTGCCGCACGTCCTGAAACGAGGAGAGAATCAGGTGGTCGAAATACAACTCGCCCCGTTCGACGCCCTCCGCCGTGACGACCAGCTCGTCCATCCCCTCCTCGGGCCGGCCCTGCATGTCGCGGTCGAAAGCCACCCATGCCCCGCGCCAGCCGGTGAACTCCAGTCCGTAGTCGAACCACGCGCAGGTGCGCCCCTCCTTGCGGAACTCGAAACGCAGTTTCCCGTCGAGCGCCTTCGGGGCGTAGACCCAGAACACGAAGGTCGAAACGGAGGTCTCCCTGGGATTGGGATTTTCCGACAGATAACCCACCGGGGATTCGATGCGCACCCGGGCGCCCGCCCGCGACCATTGCCAGCGGAGCGCGTGCGCGCCGTGCTTGTAATGGTCGCCCGAGACGGACAGCGACGAGCCTTCCGACGCCGTGAAAGGCGCCGCAGACTCCTCGAACGAAAGAATCCGCGCATCGGCGACCTCCCGCACCGACTGCGCCGGTGCGGCCCACGACCACACCGACACAGCGGCGAGAAACAACAGTTTATACATGGGCGTCCGGTTTAAAACAAAGGTTCGCCCGCCTCCAAGCGGCCCTTGCGGATCAGCGCCTCAAGGAAATAGTAATCTGCGTAGTTCAGCGGCACGTCGATATTGCTGCCGTGCGGGATGCTGCCCACGGAGTGCATCAGCAGAAACCCGCCGTTGCCGCCCACCGGAGCGCGGTAGGCCGGCGACGAGAGCGACTCGACGATCCGGTCGGCCTTCTGCTTATACAGCCCGTCCCCCGTATAGGTGTACATTTCGTAGAACGCCGAAGCGATGATGGCCGCCGTCGAGACGTCGCGCGGTTCATTGGGAATGTTCGGCGCATCGTAATCCCAGTAGGGAACCAGATCGGCGGGCATGTTCTTGTCGCCCAGCATGAAACCGGCCACCTTCCGCGCATGGTCGAGGTAGTGTTTGTCGCCCGTGTAACGGTAGCAGGCCGTATAGCCGTAGACGGCCCATGCCTGTCCGCGCGCCCACGCCGAGTCGTCGGCATAGCCCTGCGCCGTGCAGCGTCCGCGCACGTCGCCCGTCGTCAGGTCGTAGTCCACGACGTGATAGCAGCTGTAATCGTCGCGGAAGTGCTCCTTCATCGTTCGGTCGGCATGCTTCACCGCGATATTATAATAGGTGCTGTCGCCCGAAAACTCCGTGGCCTTGAACATCAGTTCGAGATTCATCATGTTGTCGATGATCACCGGGCACTGCCAGCCTCGCTCGCCCTGCCAGCCGCGGTCGGCGTCCCACGACTGGATGACGCCCGGCACCGGCCGGAAACGCGTCGCAAGCGACTTGGCCGTCTGGACGATCACATCCTCGTAGCCGGGTATGTTTTTCAGCCGCAGTCCGTTGCCGTAGCTGTCGTAGACCATGAAGCCCACGTCGTGATGCCATTGCAGGTACTGCACCGAATCGAGGATCTCGGTATGCTTCCGTGCGCGCGCGGCCCATGTCTCGTCGCCCGTCAGTTCGTACATGTACCACAGCGTCCCGGCGAAGAAACCGCTCACCCAGTCGTCGACGGGCACGTAGTCGATCCGCCCGTTCTTCCAGGTCGAGGGGATGCGGATCACACCGCCCGTCTCGCTCGAATCGGCCAGCATGCCGATCTGCTTTTCGGCGACGGCGATGTTTTCGTCAATGATCGAAGCGCGCTTCGAAGGCTGCGAGCAGGCGGCAGCCCCTGCCAGGAGGAGCGCGACGGTCGCATATTTAAATAAGATCTTCATAAATTAGGTGATTAACATGATTATTTTGGTAAACCAAATCAGCTTTTCGGACAAAGGTAAAGTTTTTTTCGGACTTGCAACATATTTTAATAATCTTTTCTGATGAATGTAAAATTTTTATTATTTTC
>CDZB01073866.1_pt1 | contig 13480 bp, 13 predicted proteins | sample 554961 | NCBI WGS metagenome assembly CDZB01 (sample SAMEA3182106, study PRJEB8094) | gut metagenome | biome: human; feature: gut; material: Stool; isolation source: human stools | place: Canada | collected 2013-02-26
GAACAATAGCTGTGCGAAATCGCCCTTTATATACGGTTTTCAAAAACCAAAATTTACAAGGTAAGGATTTTATATTTCCACCCTCAAAAATAGGTTTCTATCGTTCTACTTTTGTCACGCAATAGAGGTTAAAAACGCTCATTTTATGCGGTTAAAATATGCAAAAAACATAAAGGTAATGGTTTTATATTCAAAGCCTCAAAAATGAGCTTCTATTGCGTTACACAGTATGCAAATAAAATCGTGATACCTTTTACTCATTAAGCAAATTGTACCACGATTTTTTCGGTTACATATTTACAACTTTGGTTGCGATTTTTTCTCTGAATGAAATATCGTGTTCGACAAATATCAGCGTTGGCTTATACTCCAAAATCACATTTTCGATTTGTATTCTCGAAAAAATATCAATAAAGTTTAACGGTTCGTCCCATATATACAAATGTGCCTTTTCACATAAACTTTTTGCAATCAAGACTTTCTTTTTCTGTCCGCCGCTGAAATCGGATATATCCTTGTCAAACTGTTCCCTTGAAAAGTCGAGTTTCCTCAAAATTGCTTTGAGTAAGCTTTCATCAATTCCGTTGTTTTTTGCAAACACTGAAAGGTTGCCCTGTAATGTATCGGTGTTTTGCGAAACATAGGAAAATTTAAGCCCATTGCCTATACACACATCACCTGTGTATTTGATTTTTTCACCACATAGCAGTTTCAAAACACTTGATTTTCCGCAACCGTTTTTTCCGCATAAAGCAATCCTATCACCATTTTTAATTTCAAAACTGATATTTTCACAAATTTTATTATTATCATAGTATAAAGAAAGATTGCTTACATCTGCCAACCTGTCTTTTGTATATATTACAGGAGCTAACGCAAGGGCTTCACATTCCTCTATATTGTGTAATAATTTTGACTTTTCAGAAATTGCTTTTTCCTGTCTTGCTTCAATGCTTTTTGAGCGTTTCATTGCTTTAGCAGCCTTATGACCTACATACCCCTTATCTATTTTTGAGCCGGAGTTATTTGTATTGTATTTACTCATTTCTGTCATATCAGACCACGATGCACTACGCTTTGCCGCCTGTGATAGTTTTGAAATTTCTTTTTGTAATTTTTTGTTTTCATTCATTTCAAAATTATCTTGCAGGGTTTTGTTTTCAAACCAAGTAGAAAAATTACCTTTTCGTACTTCTATATTTGTTTTATTTACAGATAAAATATGGTCTGTGCAAGTATCGAGCAATTTTCTGTCATGCGAAACTAATATAAACCCCTTTTTTCTGCATAGATAATCGCCTACAATTTTTCTTGCATTTTCGTCTAAATGATTGGTAGGCTCATCTATAAGCAAGAAGCTGTTTGAAACAAGAAATAGTGCTGCAAGTAAAACCTTCGTCTGCTCTCCGTTTGATAAGGTAAAAAATGGTCTGTATAAAACATCTGTATCAACTTCGAGCAAAGATATTTCACGCATAAATTCCCAATCCTCGCAATTAGGGCAAATATCATAGAAAATTTCTATTGTGTTTTTGGTTTTATCCTCAACTTCATACGGGAAATATTCAAAGCTAACAGATGCAGTTATATTTCCGCTATATTTGTATTTACCCAACAGAATATTCAGAAATGTGGTTTTACCTCTGCCGTTTCTGCCAACAAAACCTAATTTCCAATCTGTATCAATCTGAAAACTTGTGTTTTCAAATACATTCTCATAACTTCCGTCATAAGCAAAAGTTAAATCTTTTACATTTATTAAAGACATTATTATCACGTATAATATAATTATCCGAATTTTAAGGGATAGTTATATTATTTCTCCTTCCTTTAAAATTTTTCTTATTTGCTTATACCAAAGGTCAGCTGCCTTTGATATAATATATAGGCACTGTGGATTTGTTCATAATTTTTACAGCTTTGACTGGTCAGGAGTGACTCAAACCACAGTTTTTCGCCTTCATTGTTAATCAGTTAGTTAACGCTTTGACGTTTTTATTCGCGTGATTACATTGTCGGAATTCTTGTGGAAAACAACAGTGCTTAATTCTTACTAAGGAGGTTTTATTTAATGTACTTTATTGGTATTGACATTTCCAAGTACAAGCATGACTGCTTTATTGTTTCAAGCGAGGGCGAAGCTCCATTTGGGGTGTTTTCTTTTGAGAATAACAAAGCGGGTTTTGAGATGTTCCTTGATAAATTAAATTCTCTTGATTCTTTCGAAGAAAAGAGAATAGGGTTTGAATCAACATCTCATTACTCATTAAACCTTAAGTTATTCCTTGAAAAACACAATTATACTTTCATGGAATTTCAACCTGCGCTTATTAGTCAATACGGAAAAGCTCTAACGCTTAGAAAGACTAAGACCGATGCAATAGATGCTCAGACTATTGCTCGTTGGTTAATGAATATTGATTACAAACCCTATCCACATTCATTTTACCACAATTATTCGCTAAAGTCACTAACAAGATTAAGATTTTCTTTAATTAAACAAAGAAATTTATATTTAATTAAGCTTACTGACATATTAGACCATACTTTTCCCGAATTTAAACCGTTTTTTAACGATAGATTCGGAGTGACTGCACTACATATCCTTGAAAAATACGGTAATCCCTCTAAGATTGCCAACATGAGGACAACCTCTTATGATGAACTTCGCCGTATTTCTCGCGGCAAGTTCTCTATGCAGAAATTCCTTAAGCTAAAAGAACTTGCAAAGGATACTGTCGGCGAATCCAATCATATTTTTGAGCTTGAGCTTTCCTGCATTTTACGACTTTACAAGGAAATTGATGATGAAATCACTAAGCTCGAGGAGGAAATCACAGTTCTCACAAATGAACTAAATCGTCCGACTATGACTATTCCGGGTGTAGGTGTTTTGTCTGCCGCAGTTATTCTATCAGAGTATGGTGATGTGTCCAAATTTAAGTCTCCGGCTCAGATGTTATCTTTTGCAGGACTTGAACCGGGGTATTATCAGTCAGGACAATCGGAGCATACAGGGCATATGGTTAAGCGCGGTTCATCACATCTTAGATGTGCAATTATGAACTGCTGTTTACCACTTATTCAATTCAATATGGTATTCGCCGAATTTTATGCAAAGAAACGAGGTGAGGGTAAACCTCATAGGGTTGCATTATCACACGTTGCCAAGAAACTCATAAGGGTGATTTATACGCTCGAAACCACGAACCAGCCTTTTGATGCCGATAAGCTGCGTTAATTATTTCTTTATTTAATTTCTTTTAGACCTTTTTTAAAATTTTGCCTAAAAAGGTCTGTTTGCCATGCAATTTTATTTTTTGAAAAAAATTTTGTTTTTTTCTCAAAAACTCTTGACTTTTAATAGTTAGTCACTCCTCTAAAACTGTATTTCCAAATGTTTTGAGTTGATATTACCGGCAGTAATGATACTTCAAGCAACCACTGCCAAAACAAATCAACCTTGCTTGAAGATAAATATGTGTAATAGATATTTTATCGTTCATTAAAACACCTCCCAATGCAAAAGAAAAGAGCCATAAGAAAGCATTTTCCTATGACTCAAATAAACAGTATAATATTATTTATACAGCGGAGTTATAGATATAGCTTTCCTGCTTTCACGAAAACAAAATAACGGCTCTTTAGCCCTATAATGTTAAACATAAATTAGCAAGAAAAGTTAATCATTTGTCCGCCTCCAAATCTTTTCTTAAATTATACTACATATTACTCCAAAAATCAATAGTTAGAATATATAAATTTTATAATGTTTTGTCATTTTTATTATGCTAACCACCCACACAGGAATGTGGCACATTCCTGTACCAGTGATTAAAGGGATATTTTATCTTTCAATTTCCTTGCTGCTTTTACTTCTGTTTTTGCCAAGCCTTGTTATTTCTTTCAGCCATTGGTTTATTGTTTCTTTGCCGAAATGATTTCGTATTCTGTCAAAATCTCTGACCTTAACCTCTGCTTTTGATAGTGCCATATTTTTATACCACAGCCGATTTTCAAGCTCTTTATTTTTCTGTTCTAACGGTCTGATTTTTGCTTCTGCCTGTTCAGCAAGTTTTTCCGCCCTATAACACCGCCTTGCAAGGTTTTCAATTATTTTCATAATACGCTTTATGAACGGCTCTATAAATTTTGTTTTATATGTCTTTGCCGTCATCAATGACGGAGGCTCCGGTATATCAAAATCGTCATTGTTTTTGATTTTTTGTACTGTAAGATGTGCATATTCTTCTGCCTGCTTATATGCTGACATTGTTTGCAACAAGTCTTTCTTTTGTTCTTGCAGATTTTCGACTTCCTCTATGAGCTTATCTCTCTTAAATTCGCTAACGGATTTATGCTTTTCGTGAGTTCCTTTCTGCTCCCATTCAATGCCGTGTGTAAGCATTATTTTTGATAAAACTTCCTTTTCGGAATCACGCCATTGATTAAGCTCCGTATCACTCCGACCTGTTCCGCTAAACCCTTGCTGCTTTAATGCACCTTTCATTGATACCCTTGTGTCAAGTCCTCGTTTGCTGTCCGTAGTGAACGGAACAAAATCAATATGTAAATGCGGTGTTGCTTCATCCATATGTAAGTGAGCAGAGAATACATATAGGTTTGGATTTCTTTCTTGAAAGCCTTTCATATAGTCGTCAAGGATTTTCTTTGCAAGTTGTCCGTTTTCCGTTTCAGCACCCATATTATCCTTATCGCCGATTTGAATTATTATCTCCGTAAAAGGTTTTTCCTGTTTGCTCTCTTGACTTATCTTTTTATAATAATTTTTGATAATTCTATCCGAGCGAGTTTGTTTTGCATTGTATCTTTTTACGGCATCATCAAATAATTTATGATATACTGTTCTGATGTTTTCATTGCAGTACACAACATTATTTTTTGTCCGTTCCTTGTCAACATTTTGTGCCGTAAATTTTCGGTCATTATGATTAACCGAGCCTTTACCTGTCATTATGGATATTGTTCTTTGCATATTCATTTTCACCTCAATTCTGTTAGAGTGGGTACTCTTTTATAGTAATTTTTCTTGCGTTACTTTTGTCAAAAGTAACGCAAATGCACTTTTGTCAGCAGAGCCAACAAAAATGCGGCAATCTACGATTGTTTGCGCTCTTGCAGAGGGCTTGTTCGGCTACCGCCGAAGTGTGTGCTGCTTGTGGCTACACACACCGCAAACGGCAGATATTTTTCAACAAAAATTCCGCCGTCTGCAATGGTGGAGAACGCTCAAAATTTTCTCGTTCTCACCTATCTGCAATCCGTCACTTTCGTTCCTTAATTGCCTACACGGGAATGTGGCACATTCCCGTAAATATCTCTTAAAGAGGAATCACCACCTGAAGCTCTCAGGTACACCTCTTTCATCGAGATATTTTTTGCGTGCTTCCTCACGCTCCTGCTCTGTGGGAGCAGTTTTATATGTGGTGTAATACTCACGCATTACCATTAAATTTAATTTGTTTTCAAGCTCATTTTTTATATCTTCCTCAAGCTCATACATTTCTGCAAAATGATAGCGAATCAGATTTAGAAAAAGCTCTCTTGAAATTTGTACTTTCTTCATATCCTATCCAATCCTTTCCTATCCAAAAATCCGTGTCGGTCTGTGACGGTGGTGACGGTGTTTTTAGTACCGCCACCACTATCAAAATCATCGACACGACCGACGCACACCGTCACGCAAAATTCAATTTTCTATAAGTGAAAATTTCACTCTGCGACCTGCGTGATACCTGCCATACTCATATCGTATGCCGTACTCATTGAGTAACCGCCCTGCGTTTACATTGAGCTTTAATGTCAAAACATTTGCAGCCATATCAACCTGTAATTTCTCAACAAGCTCGGTAGGACTTCCCGACCATTGTGGATTGTTTGAAGTTATAAACTTTGCAACCGCTTCCAATACCGGTTCCGGTGGTTCTTTCCATAACTCCGTTTCCAACCTTTCCAAATTCCACAACAGTTTTTCCGTATCTCTCTCAAGATACAACTTTTGGTCTTGCTGATCCCTGCCGGATATTTCAAGAACTGCATTGTTTGAAGTGCGTTTTTCCTTTTGTAGCATAAACGCTCCGTCTGCTGCTCCGAGCAATCCGTTTGTACCCGAAATCATATCAAATTTATCGTCTGCCTGTTGCTTTCTTGTGTGATGAACAAGGAGCAGACATACGCCGAAATTATCAGCAAATTTTTTTAGCCTTGTTATGACTTCGTAATCATTAGAATAGCTATACTTATCACCGCCGAACTCTCTGACCTTTTGCAAGGTGTCAATAATAATCAGCTTTGTGTTAGTATGCTCATTTACAAATCTGTTAAGCTGTTCGTCAAGTCCGTTTCCAAGCTGACCTGCATTTACGGCTATAAACAAATCGTCTGTGCTTTCTTCACCGAACATTCGATAAAAACGCTCCTGCAATCTTCGGTAATCATCTTCAAGAGCAAGATATAAAACTGTACCTTGTTTGACATCAAATCCCCATAGGCTTTTACCCTTGCTTATGTGGTATGCAAGCTGTGCCATTAAAAAGCTCTTTCCAAGTTTAGGTGCTCCCACAAAAAGATATGTTCCCGGATAGAGCAAGCCGTCAATAATCGGCGGCCTGTTCCTGTAAACTGTGTCATAAAGTTTATCCATAGAAACTGTTTTCAAATATGACGGCTCCAAACTTCTTTGAAATTCTTCTTGCATTTCTTGAAAAATATCATCAGAAGCATTGCAATTTTCGTCATAATCGGTTATAATAGTGTTGGTTTTAATACTATTTGACTGTTCTTCATCTGCGCCAACAGATGTAATCGGAGCAGTCATTTCTTTTTTGGTGTTCATTACTCGCCCTCCTTTAAGCCTTGCAGAGTTAAGGTAATCAACTGAATTGTTTGCAGTAATTCCTCTGTCACATTATCGTTTTCGATACGCTTCAACTCGGTTAATACATTCTGCAATTCATCTTTGAGTGCCTTATATACTCTCGGATTTCCCACCACAACAATGTCTTGACATAAACATCTGCGATAACAATATTCTTGTTTCGGTAGTCCCGATAACTTTACTGCCTTGTTTATTAGTTCGTTTTCTTCGGCTGATACCCGAAACCCTACTGTGATATTTCTCCATCTTTTTTGGCTATCTAAATTTTTAGCTGACATTTTCTTCATCTCCTTTTCTGATTGTGCTTAATTTATCTGCCATTTCCGTTTGTGTTGTCGGAAACAGATGTGCATATCGGTATGTTATATCAATGCTTTCGTGTCCTACTCGGTCAGCAATGGCAACCGCTGAAAATCCCATTTCTATTAAAAGGGAAATATGCGAATGACGAATATCGTGTATCCTTATGCGTTTAACCCCTGCTGCCTTTGCTCCCCTTGTCATTTCGTGATGAAGATAGCTTTTTGTTATTTCAAACATTCTTTCATTAGGCTTGATGTGGTAAAGCTGTTTGATATAATCTTGTATTTCTTCACCGAGAAAATCGGGCATTTTGACAACTCGATTGCTCTTTGGTGTTTTCGGATCTGTTATCACATCTCGTCTGTCAAAACGCTGATATGATTTTGTAATTGCAACCGTACATTTTTCAAAATCGAAATCTGACGGTGTTAATGCTAATAACTCGCCCTCACGAATACCGCACCAATATAATATTTCAAAGGCATAATATGAAACAGGCTTATCCATAACCGCCTCTGCAAACTTTTTATATTCCTCTTGTGTCCAAAACTGCATTTCTTTGTTCTTTTCCTTACCCATATTACCGACTTTTGCTGCCGGATTTGAAGATAATCCGTAAAACCTTACTGCGTGATTGAAAATTGCACTTAATTGATTGTGAAGCGTTTTAAGATATACAGGGGAATATTTTTTGTTATCACTCTTAACGGAATTTATCATTTCATTTTGCCAAGCAATAATATCCTTTGGCTCAATTTCACACATCTTTCTGTTCTTGAAATATGGTAAAATCTTTGTTCGCATTATATGCTCCTTTGTGTGCCAAGTGTTTTCTTTAATACGACTTTTCATATCTTCCGTATATGTATCAACGAAGCTCGCAAAGGTCATATCCAAATCAGCCTTTGTTTTATTAAGCTGCTCCCGTTCCCAAGCCTGTGCTTCTCTTTTGGTAGCAAAGCCACGCTTTTGTGATTGTCTGCGTTCACCCTTCCAATCAGTGTAGCGATATATAACTCGCCAAGTATTTGTTTTTTCTTCCTTGTAAACTGCCATATTTTACTCATTCCTTTCATCATATTTATCTGTGCCATAGCACGCTTTTTCTAAAAAATATCTTCTGTTGATACGCCCTGAAACCACCAAAAAGCCTTTTTCCTTTAACTCTGCGTTAAGGCTTCTGACAATTTTATATGCGTATGATTTTGATACGCCGAGAATTTCGGCAACATCTTCTACTTTAAGAAAAGTGTTATTTGCCATATTTTTCACCTCCTTACGCGATAAATTAAACTTATATGTTTAAGTCCAATATCATTATACTAAACATTTTTGTTTATGTCAAGTGGTTTTTGAAAAAATATTAAACTTTTTTGTTTATATTATCTTGACAAACACTAAACATATATGTTATACTACCTATAAGAAATTGAAAAGGAGCAGTAAATTATGGCAATAGGTGAAAGAATACGCTTTTTACGCAATCTTAAAGGTATGACACAAAAATGGTTAGGTATGGCAGTCGGTTTTGATGAAAAGACTGCTGATATTCGTATGGCACAATATGAATCAGGCACAAGAACACCGAAAGAGAATTTAACAAATGACCTTGCCAAAGTGTTAGAAGTTTCTCCTGCTGCCTTAAATGTTCCCAACATTGACAGCTATGTTGGCTTAATGCACACTCTCTTTGCATTGGAAGATATATACGGCGTAAAAATTGAAGAAACAGACGGAGATGTTTGTTTGCGTGTTGATACATCAAAAGGCAACTCTGCCGCTAATCTTCATAAAATGCTTTTTGCTTGGCTTGAAACCGCCAAAAAGTTTTATGACGGCAATATCACCAAAGAAGAATATGACGAATGGCGTTATCATTACCCCGAATTTGATACAACACAAAAATGGGTTAAAGTTCCGTCACAACAAATCAGCGATATTTTCACCGAAGCAAAAAAATCTTCTAAAAGCAAATAATCTGTATCATTTTCAATAAATTAAAAATGACAAGACAAAAAGAGCTAACCGATTTTACAAAAAATCAGTTAGCTCTTAATTATTATGAATAATACAGATGTTGCCAAATCGTTGCCAAAACACCTTTTAATTTTCGAAAAACCCAGTATTTATGCGGTGTTCAGCCATTTCGTACATCATTCCCATTCAATTGTTCCACTAGGTTTTGGTGTTAAATCAAACACAACACGGTTTACTCCTTTTACTTCGTTAGTAATACGATTTGTTATTTGTTGTAATAATTCAAAATCTATCTTTGCAACACTTGCATTCATTGCGTCTAGAGTATTAATGGCTCTAATAATTACTGGCCATTCATATGTACGTTTACCTTCAGTTATTCCGGTTGATTTAAAATCTGGAATAATTGTAAAGTATTGCCATACTTTACCTTCTAGACCATTTTTAGCAAATTCTTCACGTAATATTGCATCTGATTCTCTAACTGCTTCAAGTCTATCCCTTGTTATAGCTCCTAAACATCTAACGCCTAGTCCAGGACCTGGGAATGGTTGACGATATACCATATTATCAGGCAAACCAAGAGTTTTACCAATTACTCTTACTTCATCCTTAAATAAAAGTTTTACAGGTTCAACTAATTCAAATTTTAGGTTTTCAGGAAGACCTCCTACATTATGATGAGCCTTTACACCATCACTTTCTAAAATATCAGGATAAATTGTACCTTGAGCTAAAAATTCAATGTTATCTAATTTACTAGCTTCTTCATTAAATACATCAATAAATTCCGCACCAATTATTTTTCTTTTTGACTCTGGATCACTAACTCCTGCAAGTTTATCTAAAAATCTATCTACCGCATCAACATATATTAAATTAGCATTCATTTGTTTTTGAAATACTTCTATTACTTGTTCAGATTCTCCCTTGCGCAATAATCCATGATTTACATGTACACATACTAAGTTTTTACCAATTGCTTTGATTAATAACGCTGCGACAACTGATGAATCTACTCCACCTGATAGGGCAAGTAAAACTTTTTTATCTTTTACTTGTTCTTTTATTGCTTTGATTTGTTCATCTATGAATGCTTTTGCTAATTCTTCATTAGTAATACGAATCATATTTTCTGGTCTTTTATTGTTTGTCATAGTTGTTACCTTCCTTTTTTATTTTGTATAATTTGGTGCTTCTGTTGTAATTTCAACATCATGTGGATGACTTTCTTTTAAGCCTGCACTTGTTATTTTAATAAATTCACAATTTTCTTGAAGTTCACTTATTGTTTTTGTTCCACAATATCCCATTCCAGATCTTATTCCACCAGTTAACTGATATATTGTATCTGCAACTTCGCCTTTATATGCAACACGTCCTTCGATTCCTTCTGGAACTAATTTTTTGGCTTCTTTTATTGCGCCTTGAAAATATCTGTCAGCAGATCCTCTTTTCATTGCGGCAAGAGAACCCATTCCAACATATACCTTAAATCTTCTTCCTTGATATATTACTTCTTCGCCTGGAGCTTCTTTGCAACCGGCAAGTATTGAACCAAGCATAACGGTTGAAGCACCTGCAGCAAGAGCTTTGACAATATCACCAGAAAATTTAATTCCTCCATCGCCAATTACTGGAACATCATGTTCTTTAGCAACCATATAAACATCATTGATTGCGGTGATTTGAGGAACGCCAATGCCAGCTACTACCCTTGTTGTACAAATACTACCAGGGCCAATTCCTACTTTTAACGCATCAACACCTGCTTCAATCAATTCTTTTGCGGCTTCTTTTGTTACAATGTTCCCCGCAATAAGTTCAAGATTAGGGTAAGCAGCCTTTACTTGTTTTACTAATTCAATGGCGTTTTTAGAATGTGCATGTGCACAGTCGATAGTAATTACATCTACACCTTTTTCTACTAAAGCTTTTACTCTTTCTAAAGAGTTATTAGCAACACCGATAGCAGCTCCTACTCTCAAACGACCTTTTTCATCTTTACATGCATTAGGATAGTTTATCGCATTATCAATATCTTTTGAAGTTATTAAACCAACTATCTTATTATTTTCATCAACTATAGGTAATTTTTCAATACGATTTTCCCATAATATTTTTTTGGCTTGTTCAAGTGTTGTGCCAATTTTACCTGTAATAATATTGTCTTTTGTCATTATGTCTTTTACTAAAATATCATAGCTACTAATATATTTTAAGTCACGATTAGTTACAATTCCAAGTAGGGTGTTATTATCATCAACTATTGGTAAACCACTAATTTTATACTTACTTAAAATATCTAAAGCTTCTTTTACTGTTGCGCCAACATTAAGGGTTATAGGATTAGATATCATACCGGATTCATTTCTTTTAACAATATCAACTTGATTAGCTTGTTCTTCAATACTCATATTTTTATGAATAAATCCTAAGCCACCTTCACGTGCCATAGCTATTGCCATCGCACTTGAAGTAACGGTATCCATCGCAGCTGAAACAATCGGAATATTTAAACTAATATTACGCGTCAATCGCGATTTCAAACAAACATCACTAGGAATAATACTTGACTTTTGGGGTACAAGTAAAACATCATCAAAAGTTAATCCTTCACGTAAATTACCATTAAAACTCATCTTTTCTCCTCTCATATATGAAAATATTTGTTGCATTATATCATTTTATTTTTTCTTAAACAATGTATTAGATTTTGAAATTGTTTTCATAAAAAAAATAAAAAGGTAGTATTCTACCTTAATTTATTGTTATATACTTAGTTTTGTCAATTTCTTCTTGTGTTACTTCCGGAATAACAACCGTTAATACCCCATTATGATATGTCGCAGTAGCTTTAGTATCATCAGGACAACCAACGTAAAAACTTCTTGTATATTGTCCATTATATCTTTCTTGATGTAAGTATTCATAATCGGCTGTATCAGTACTATTTGATTGATGATGTTCTACCATTACTGTTAAATAACCTTTATCCAATTTCACTTGAATATCTTCTTTTGAATATCCTGGAATATCTATGTCAAAAACATAATTTCCTTTTCGTTTTGATACATCTGATCGCATAAAGCCATTACTATATGGCTCATTATACCAATTACTACCAAAAAAATCTTCCCAAAAACTTGGCTTATTATATTTTACATTTGTTAATTTGCTCATATTTCCTCCTGTTTTTTTTATTATTTGCACAAGTAATTAGTTTATACAATATTTTTTAAAAAAAAGAAAACTCTACACAGTAGAGCTTCCTGCACCTTAAAATATTTTTGAAAACTAAACCTATATAATTTTCACCCTTTAAGTATACATTATATTTGCTTTTAGGTCAATACCATTTAGATTAGAATACCAAAAATGGCAATTAGAATGCACATTATGCAACTTCATCATTGCTATCTTCAACCTCAGGTTCACTACTTTTTTCAAGTTCTTTTTTTCTTTGATAATTGTAAAAGTAGTAAAGTAGCACAAATCCTATTATTGCAAACACAATACTTAGTATTATATTTAAAACTAAATGATTTTGAATAGAGTTTAGGATATCGGGATTTGGTAATATACGTTTTTGATAAGCATCCTTATATATAGTAATTGGCGAAACAATAATTAATGCTAATATTGCATACCAAACTAAAGATGCGTGTTTTTCAAGTAATTTAGATATTACCCGTGATATTCCAATTGTACCAATAAATATACCAACAATGAATGGCAACATAAACCAAAGGTTTTCCTTAAATGGTAAAAAGTTACCTTTAAAAATACCATTTATCATACTTCCAAGTTTAGACATAAGGGGAGCATGAACACCGAATACTAGTAGTACCGTCATGCCACTAGCGGCCGGAATAATCATTGTTGCGCTTCCAAGTGTAGATACAAGTATTATATATATTATTGATGATACTTTTGGAACCGTAAAATCAGTATCAATTGCTAATCCTAGTTCTTCACTAAATGCTAAAACTATGGCAATGGCACAAAAACCGATGAAAGTAATGATACTTCCAATAGTTGTTTTTGCCTTTTTTATATTTCTAATTATAAGTGGTAATGTTGCAACCACAAGTCCTACAAAGAATCCTGAAGTAATTATTGGGAAATGATTTAAACATTCAACAATAGTTATTGCCGCAAGTCCAAGACCAACTAATGCACCTATGATATATGCCCATAATTCTCCTAAAGCTTTAAGAGGCTTTTTAGATAATTTCCCAACAGAATCTGTAAATTTTTCATATATACCTAGTATTACTAACATAGTACCCCCACTAAAAC
>CDZB01005877.1_pt1 | contig 13360 bp, 13 predicted proteins | sample 554961 | NCBI WGS metagenome assembly CDZB01 (sample SAMEA3182106, study PRJEB8094) | gut metagenome | biome: human; feature: gut; material: Stool; isolation source: human stools | place: Canada | collected 2013-02-26
ATGTAATGCAATATAGTTGCTAAAAATTCACATAAAATAATTCTGCTCAAATGAAAATGCCACTTTCATAGCGAAAGTGGCATAAATGTTAATTTTAGTTGTCAAATCAAACAGGGTGAACCATATTTTTCTTGTCAAGCTTGTCGCCGTTGATGCCAACCTTGGCATTTCTTCTCTTTTCAAAGAAGTCGAGGGCAACCTTCGGGAACTGTGCATAAGAAAGAACATCCTCAGGCTGTTCAATCCACTGCTCAATCTCGCCACGGAGCTTATCAAGCTCAGGCTTAAGCTGATCTGCAGGACGACCTTTGATAATCTTCTTGTCACCGATAATCTTCTTCTGAAACTGAGGATCAATCGGCATTGGAGTTGTACCGTACTCACCGGCAACAAGTCCCTTGAACTCGTTTGTGCACATTGAGTAGCGCTTGCCTGTGATTACATTGAATACAGCCTGTGTGCCGACAATCTGTGATGTCGGAGTAACAAGCGGAGGATAACCTGAATCCTTACGAACACGGGGTACTTCTGCAAGAACTTCGTCAAGCTTGTCTTCCTTACCGGCCTGCTTGAGCTGTGAAAGAAGGTTGGAAAGCATACCACCGGGAACCTGATAGATAAGAGCGTTAGCGTCTGTTGCGAGCATCTTAGGATCAAGAAGTCCTGACTTGATGTACTTCTCACGGAGAGTCATGAAGTAAGCACGGATGTCAGAGAACTGTTTAAGGTCAAGACCTGTGTCGAACTCTGTGCCTGAAAGAGCGGCAACCATTGACTCTGTAGGTGCGTGTGATGTACCGAGAGCGAGTGGGCTGATTGCTGTGTCAATGCCGTCGGCACCTGCCTCAACACCCTTTAAAAGACACATTGATGCAAGACCTGATGTGTAGTGGGTGTGGAGCTGAAGCGGAAGCTCCGGAACAGCGGCTTTGATAGCCTTTACAAGGCTTTCGGTTCTTGTCGGAGTAAGAAGAGCAGCCATATCCTTGATACAGATTGAATCTGCACCTGCGTCTGCAATTCTCTTAGCATACTCAACATAGTATTCATCTGTGAATACAGGACCTGTTGTGTAGCTGATAGCAACCTGTGCATGACCGCCTTCTTTGTTAGCAGCCTTGATAGCTGTTTTAAGATTCTTGATGTCGTTAAGAGCATCAAAAATACGGATAATGTCAATACCGTTTGCGATTGAACGCTGAACAAGGTACTCAACGCAGTCATCGGCATAGTGACGATAACCGAGCATATTCTGTCCTCTGAAAAGCATCTGGAGCTTTGTGTTAGGGCAATGCTCTCTGATTGTGCGGAGTCTGTCCCACGGATCTTCGTTTAAGAATCTGAGGCATGAGTCATATGTTGCACCGCCCCAGCATTCGAGTGAGTAATAACCGATTTTATCGAGTTTGTCAAGAACAGGGAGCATTTCCTCTGTTGTCATTCTTGTTGCAATGAGTGACTGATGAGCGTCACGCAGAGCAGTTTCGGTAACTCTGATTTTTTTTGCCATTTTACAGCATCCCTTTCTCCGAATTATTGATTAGTTAAGTGTTACGAGAACCTTACCTGAGTCAACAGACTCACCCTTTGCAACATCAACTGTTGCAACTGTGCCATCCTGCGGAGCCTTAACGGGAGTTTCCATCTTCATAGCCTCGATGAATACGAGGTCATCTCCGGCCTTAACAGCCTGTCCTGCCGAAACAACAACATTAACAACTGTACCGGGCATAGGAGCCTTTATAACAACAGAACCCTGAGCGCCTGCGGGAGCTGCCGGCTTTGCTGCAGGAGCGGGAGCGGCTGCCGGAGCAGGAGCGGCTGCTGCGGGAGCTGAAGAGCCACCGAGTTCTTCAACCTGAACATCATATGCTGTGCCGTTAACTGTAATTCTTAAATTCTTCATTTTTAGTATCCCCTTTTATTTTAACAAGTAATCATTTATCAGATAGTTGAATGCTTCTTTGAAAGTGTTGAAACACGCTTGCCCGAGAGCATATCAAGAGCAGAAATAAGAGTCTGACGGAGCTGAGCTTCTTCAACAATACCGTCAACATAGCCGTTCTGAGCGGCATTGTAAGCAGAAAGATTCTCGTCAGCAAACTTCTGAGCAACCTCAGCCTGCTTATCTGTGGCAACATTCATAACTTCGGGAGCCATAATGAATGCGGCAGCCTCAACATTAACAGGTGAAATAACTGCATCGGGAAGTGCGTAAACAACATCTGCATTAGCGCCTGTGCCAGCAAGAGCAACATAGCCTGAACCGATTGCCTTGCCTGTAACAACAGAAATCTTGACTGTTGTTGCCTCAGCATAAGCGGCTGACGCCTTTGTTGCCGACTTGATTGACTCAAAGCCCGGGCAGTTTACGAATGTTACAACAGGGAGTGAGAAAGCGTCGCAGAAACGAACAAACTTTGCTACCTTGTTTGCAGACTTGCAACCAAGCTCCTTGCCCTTTGTAACAACAATACCTACAACCTGACCGCCGAGTCTTGCAAAACGAACATTTGCTTCCTTACCGTAATCATTGAAGAGCTTTACAATACTGTTGCCATCAACTGTTCTGCTGACTACACAACCGCAACCGTCCTCTGCCGGAGCTTCTTCAAATGACTGAGGAGCCATTGTGAGGTTATTTGACGGAAGATAAAGGATAAGTTCCTTTGCAGCCTTGATTGCCTTGTCTGCATCGTCACAAACGATTGAGGCAATACCGTTTTCAGCATTGTAAGCAGCATCGGAATGCTTGCCTGTTACCGAAAGTGAAAGCTGTGCGTCTTTGCTCATAATAACGATGTCTGCGCTTGCGGCGTTAAGAGCGTTTGTTCCGAGGCAAGTGCCGAGAACAACCGAAATCTGCGGTACAACACCGGAAAGTGACGCAGCCGCATTGAGAACATCACCGCAACCTGCGAGAAGCTCTGTACCCTGCTTAAGTCTGCCGCCAACGCTGTCATAGAAACCTACAACAGGAGCGCCTGTCTTGAGTGCAAGACCATACAGCTTTTTAAGCTTAGCAGCCTGTGCCTTACTCATGGCACCGCCGCAAATGTCGCTGTTCTGTGCAAACGCATAAACAGGCATACCTTCTACTGTTCCAAAGCCTGCAACAACCTCGGCAAAACCTTCACCGGATTTTGCAAAGGCATCAATTTCACAAAAGCTGTCTGCATCAAAAAACGCCGTAATTGTCTTATAAGCGGAAGTTGCGGCAATTTCAGCCTTTGCCTGATTGATCTTTTCAATACTCATCTTAAAATCCTCCAATACCATGTATTGAATATGCACGAAAACTAAGCGTGCATACTAATTTTCTACACAATACATTATACTCTATAATCTTCAAAAGTACAAGAAAAACACGCTGTACTATTTCAATTTTGAACACATTTAATAGTTATTACACCAAAACCGTAAATTTATTGTCGAATTAACGAATAGTTTTATTGACCGTTTCGGAAGTATTTTTCAAAAACGGAAAATTAAAGCTGTTTGCCGTTTAAAAACGGGTTTGCAAGCAGTTTTTTAACCTCTTGTTCGGTCAAATCTCTCCAGTCGCCCTGTTTGAGCATACCCATTTTTACTCCGCCGATCTGGGTGCGTTTGAGTCTTGCAACCTCAAGCCCGACAGCCTCGCACATTCTTCTGATTTCACGGTTCTTACCCTCGTGAAGAATCATTTCAAGAACTACTCTGCCCTGCTCCTTGTGAATTACACGGACATATGCAGGAGCGGTTTTTCTGCCGTCAAGCTCAACGCCTGTTTCAAGCTTTACAAGCTGATCCTCGTCAATTGACGGTCGAACGGTTACTCTGTAAATCTTGTAAACATTGTTTTTCGGGTGCATAACCTTGTTTGCAAAGTCACCGTCATTTGTAAAAACAAGCATACCCTCGCTGTCTTTGTCAAGTCTGCCTATCGGATAAACTCGCTCGCCGACATTCTCAACAAGCTGTGCAACACACTTTCTGCCACGCTCATCATTCATTGTGGTAATGAATCCACGGGGCTTGTTGAGCATAATATATCGGTAATTACCGCCCTTCGGCACAACAATCCTCTTGCCTCTTACAAACACCTTGTCTGTAGGAAGAACCTTATCGCCGAGAATTGCGGTTTTGCCGTTCACCTTGACATGACCGCCGAGAATAAGCTCCTCGGCCTTTCGCCTTGACGCAATACCGCATTGCGCTATGAATTTCTGAAGTCTTATAGGTTCAATTTTAGCCATATGTAAATTCCTTTTTATTAAAATTTTCTGTATATTTAAGCTGTCACGAAAACAGATTTCCTATTGCCGAAAATATTGACACACTTTTTTTATCCGATTTAATCTTTTCGCCTGCAACAATGCTGCATTTATAAAGCAGCTTTCCGCCGAGTGTGTATTCAATTCTGCCAACCGATTCGTTCTTTTCAATCGGAGCATACAAAAAGCTGTCTATGAAGATTTTTTTCTTGATTTTATCGCAGTCCTCACGCTTTAAAACGATTGTGTTGTTCTTCTCACCTGTAACCGTTACGCTGTCCTTATCACCGCCCACGCACGGAATATCGGCACAAAAGTCAGCGTCCTTGCAGTCAACTCCCCTGTACTTTTCAAAAGCGTAATCATAAAGAGAAATATGGTCATTCCAATCGTTGCGGTCATTCAGCGTGACGCACACGAGCGTTACACCGTCTTTTTTTGCAGAGGAAACAAGGCACCGCCCTGCCACCGTTGTATAGCCTGTTTTTCCGCCTGTACAGTAGGGATAAAGCGACAAAAGCCTGTTATGATTTGCATATGCGGTTTTCTTTGATTTCGGTTCAAGAAATTCAACGGTCACGCTCTTCTTAGCCGTAAGATTTGCAAAATCGTCATTTTCAAGTGCATATGACATAAGCAGAGCCATATCCTTTGCACTTGAGTAATGGTTATCATCGTCAAGTCCGCTCGGCGTTACAAAATTGGTATTCGTCATACCGATTTGCTTTGCCTTTTCATTCATTCGTTGTGAAAACTTTTCGGGACTGCCCGAAATTGTATATGCCGCCGCATTAGCCGCATCATTACCCGACGCCATCATCATTCCTGACGCAAGGTCCGAAAGTCGGACCTTTTCGCCGACTTTAAGATACATCGAACTGCCCTCGGCAACCATTTCCTGTTTGAAGGTTACTTCGCTGTTACAGGATGCCGCCTCCTCAAGCGTTATGAGCGAGGTCATAATCTTTGTGGTGCTCGCAGGCTTCATTCTTTCATCTGCATTTTTTGAACAGATAACCGTGTTGTTATCGGGACAATAAAGGACAAATGCCTGTGCAGAAGTTGTGGGAGGAGTATCCTCCGCAGTTTTTGCGCCCATAAGCACAAACGGCATAACAAAGCACACCGCAAGCGAGATTATTTTTTTCATAAGGACACCCCCTGCATAAATCTATGCCGAGGGGTGTTGCAATATTACGAATCAGCCGTCAATATCGTCCTGTGTGATTTCGGAAAAATCGTCTGCGGATTCGCTCTTATCCTTTTTGAAAACTCCCTTTACCTTTTTGAGAACATCGGGAATCATATTAACGAGCTTGTCGGCTGTACCTTCTTCCCTGTCAACGGAAACAAGCCTTACATCGCCCTGATAAACGGTAAGAAATGCAACAGGCTGAATTGTCACACCTGCACCGCTGCCGCCGCCAAAGCAGTCTTTGTTTTCCTTTTTGGTAGGCAGATCCGAACCGCCTGCCGCAAAGCCGTAGCTTACCTTTGAAACAGGAATGATGAGTGTGCCGTCAGGCGAAGTTATAGGCTCGCCGATAATAGTATTGACATCAATCATTTCCTTGATTTTTTCCATTGTGGTATCCATTAAACTGCCGATAGGATGTTCCATAGCCATTCTCCTTTTTCAACAATATTTATATCAATCATTTTTAACTTCTGCAAGAAGTTTAATCCCCTTGATTCCGTGCTTAACGGCAAGACCGATAAGTCGGAATGCGAAAATTCTTGCGGCAAAGTCAAAGTTAATTTCTGTTTCTGCTTTTTCCGAAAAATTCGGATTTATGTCAACTCCGTAACCTTTGCATTTTACAACACGGAGAATTGTGCCTACTGCCGGATAAACAACGGCACAGTATTTGCCGTATTTTATAGCCGTGTCAGCCGCATCGTCACCTGCAACGCTGATACTCAGCGACAATTTTTTAACCAGTATGTGTCTGAAAAAATCCTGCAATGCAGATACTGCAAGCTCTGAAACTTTTTTTATCAGGTTCAAAAGCCACTCAATACCGTATTTTTTTATAAGGCTCGGCTTTTTTTCTGTCGCTTTTTTAGGTTGTTCGGTTTTCTGAGTTTGTTTTTTTGCTTTTTTCTTCTTCTTTTCCTTTTTGGGTTTTGCCGGCACAAGCTGAAGCTTTACAAATCCGATATACACGGCACACCAAAACTCCTCTTTATATGATGCACGCAAAGTAATCGGAATAAACATCACAAGCGCAATAAACAGCGCAATTCCAAGTAGGATATATAGCCAAAGCAAAGGGAATTCCCCCTAAATTTTACTGCCTGTCAACAGGCTGATCGGCAAGCAAATCAATCTGCTCGTTGCCGTTTTCAGTCTTTTCCTGTTCTTCACCGTTTTCTTCGGACTCCTTGTCCTCATCACCCTCGGGGAGCGGAGGAAGTTCGTCAAGACTTGAAATGTTAAAGCAACGCAAAAAGTTTTCGGTTGTGCCGTAAAGCAACGGTCTGCCCGGTAGCTCAAGTCTGCCCTTTTCTTCAACAAGTCCCTTTGTTGTCAAACTGCCGATTACACCACTGCAGTCAACGCCACGCACCTGCTCGACAAAAGCCTTTGTAACAGGCTGATTGTACGCAACAACTGCAAGAACCTCAAGAGCCGCCTGTGAAAGCGGGGTGTTTCTTCTCAAGTCCATAACGGTACGAATCTGCGGAGCAAATTCCTTTTTTGAAACCATCTGACAGGAATTGTCAAGCAATACTATAGTTATGCCCCGTCCTGACGCCTCATAATCATCAATCAGTGCAGAAATATGCTCTTTAACCTTTTTTTCGGAAATTTCAAGTGCCTGCGCTATTCGGGAAAATTCAACCGACGCACCGTTTGCGAACAAAATCGCCTCAATCGCACCACGAATATTTTCAACAGCCATTACTGCACCTCCTCATTTTCATTGTTTTCGTCCTCGTCAACCTGTGGCAAAGGCATTGCGTTTTTATCCTCAATCATATGAACAACGGCATTTTCACCGCTGCCCTCAATTCTGATACGCTTGCCCTTTACCAGCTCAAGCGTTGCAAGAAATGTTGCCACAAGGTCGCTTTTGCCCTCGCATACCTCAAAAATTTCGTGATATTCAAGCCTTTTGCCGTGCCAGAGCCTTCTCATAAGATGGATAATCTTACTGTTTACCGACACGATTTTATGCGACACAATGCCCGAAAATGCGTCTTTTGACGGTGGAAGCTTACGCTTGCCCCGTCCGACTGCGCTGACATATGCCTTTGCGATATCCTCACTCGGATGAATTCGGTTATATGTCAGGTCAAATTCAACAGGAGATGCATCTCGGTAAAAGCTGTCAAAGTCATAAATATCGCCGAGTTTTGCCGCCATTTCACGGCAAACGGCATATTCAAGAAGTTGTCCCGAAAGTTCTTTCTTGAGCTCTTCAGCCTCTTCCTCATATTTTGGCAGGAGCATTACAGACTTGATATAAACAAGCCTTGACGCCATTGTCAGAAATTCCGATGCGATATCCATCTGATTTTCCTGCATCATATTAATCTGCTCCATGTACTGGTCGAGCAATTCGGAAATGCTGATGTCGTAAATATCTATTTTGTTTTTAGAAATCAGCGTCAGCAAAAGGTCAAGAGGACCTTCAAATGCCGACAGCTTATATTGAAGTTGTTGTGTTTCCATAAATAAGTTTCAGTTATGATTTGATGTTACGAATGATTTTGAAATCAACCGACAAACGGCATATACGGCAGGCTTGCAAGCCAGCTGATGAAGTTAAGAATCTGATTGCTGAGCCAGTTAATCGGAGTGTTGAGAATTCCCACATACAAGAGAACAAAAAGACCGATGAAAAAGTACATCTGATATCTGTAAAAGAATTCAACAGCCTTGTCGGGTAAAAATACAAACAGAACCTTTGAGCCGTCAAGAGGCGGAATCGGGATAAGGTTGAACACAGCAAGTCCGACATTGCACGAAATGTAGAAGCTCAAGAATTGAACAATGTAATCGCCGATTGTTGAAAGCGGAAAAGCACCTGTAAAAAGGATAATCGGATAATAAATGAGAAGTCCGACAAAAGCCGCAACGATATTTGCAATCGGACCCATAATTGCGGTGATTGCCATACCGACCTTTGGATTTTTAAAATTTCTCGGATCAATCGGAACAGGCTTTGCCCAACCGAATCCGAACAAAAGCATACACAAAGCACCCATAGGATCAATGTGGCTGAGCGGATTAATTGAAAGTCTGCCTCTGCCCTTTACCGCCTTATCACCGAGAAGTGACGCAGTAAAAGCGTGCGCCCATTCATGGAACGGGAGAATTAAAAATATAATAACGAGTACAGCCAATATTTCGGCAATTACCGAGCCGAAATCAAGGTTGCCGTTTCTGATGCCGTTAAGTAATAATGAGAGCATAAGAGCCTCCTGAAATCTGAATTTTTAGGTAACAATCGTGTAACTATATTTATTCTTAATTATATAATATATCGTCAAAAATTACAAGAGCAAAAAACAAGTTAAGAAATTTTCAAAAAACACTTGCATTTTCTCTCATTTTCTGTTATTATAACAAAGTTAGAAATAGAATTAGTTTTCTTTAAGGAGGTGCAGACGCATGGCAAAATGTGAATTCTGCGGTAAGGATGTAAAGTTCGGTATTAAGGTATCTCACTCACACAGAAGATCAAACAGAACATGGAAGCCCAACGTACAGCGTGTTAAGGCTATTGTTGACGGTTCACCAAAGCGTGTATATGCTTGCACCCGTTGTTTGCGTTCAGGTAAGGTTACCAGAGCTAACTGATTTTACAGATTACGAAACAGCTCCACTATTAACGGTGGAGCTGTTTTTTGTATTTTTATCAGGATTTTAAACCTCAATCACAGCACAGAAAGAGGGCTGACCTTTGTTTGGTCAGCCCTCTTAATTATTAGTCTTTATCAGCCGTTAAAGGATTTCTTCCTTCTTACGAAGAACGAACATTACACAAGTTGAGCCGATGAGAAGAGAAAGGATTACAACTGCAAGAGGAGCTTCACCTGTCTGAACAACGCCGTCATTGCCGCCGCTGTTATCAGATGTATCCGGAGTGTCGGATGTTGAGCTGATTTTCTTTGTTACAGATGTTGCTTCCTGTGAAGTTACAGGAGCAATTGTATCCTTAGTTGATTCCTGCGTTTCCTCTGTAGCCTTAGTAGCCTCAGTAGATGACTCTGCGGTTGAAGGCTCGGCTGTTGTCGGTTCTGCATAGGTTGAAGGAGTAAGCTCAGTTGAAAGACCATTTTTTGCTGCCACAGCAACAGGATCTTTCTTAACTACTTCTTTATCAACAAGAATAACTTCTTTTGAACCGTCAGTCATTTCTGTGTCCGGATTTACTTCCGAAACACGAAGCACCTCAACAACAAGGTCAACCGTCGTCGAAACCGGTGCAACCTTTGAAATGTCTTTAACATCAAAAACAACTGTTGCAAAAAGCGTCTTTTCGCTAAAGTCATAAAGACCGAGATTACTTGCACCGAATCTTACATAACCAACGCCTTCCGACTTATTCTTGAAGTTTACATATACACCTCTGCCGTCCATTGTCGGGCAAACCGACTTAGCAGTATTCACATCAGCAACCGAAAGGATTGAAGGGTCATAAGAAATGTGCCACTGCGTGTCGAGCACATTCTTTGGAGACTGCATATTATATGTAACCGTTACCTGATTTGTAACTGCATTATACTTTGCACTTGCCATTGGGAAGTAATTTGATGTTGCATTTACTGTAAGAGCAAGCGAAGATTCAGCAGATGATGTTGTACCCTCAGTTGCAACGGGGGCATCAGTTGCAGACTCGGTTGTTTCCGATTCTGTTACAACCTCTGTTGTTGATTCGGCTGTTGTTTCCTCACCCGATGGATTGTACTCTGTCGGGAACACACCGTCTTTGCCGTAATAATCGCCGGCCTTGAGGTCTGCCTTTTTAGGAGCATTGCCGTATTCACCGTTACCGTAGTAGTAGAACCACTCACCGGTAAAAATCAATTCATCCTTATCGTTCTCGGAAGTAAATTCAGGATTGATAATATAAATCATATTGTCAAAGCTTTCAATACCGTTGGGATAATAATCAGACTCGCCTTTTTCATAACCCTTAAAATTAATATCGGTTGTTCGATAAGCAAGTTTATATTCAGGATTTGTCGGATCGTCTGTACCCTTAAGAGCGTTGTTCCAGATTACTTTATCAACATCGGTCGGTACATCAGAACAGTAAACATTTTTGATATCAGCATTGCGAGCTGAATAACCCGGCCACGCTGAAGGAGTATCCGAACCGTTTTCCCAATAAACACCTGCATCAGATGTATATTTGTTTTCCCAGTCATCAGGCTTGTAGAAATATATATGGTAGGTTTCAGTGCCCTCAGAAGGCACATAACTGCCTTCATCGTCCGTATCGGCAGAAACGCTTATTGCAGCAACCACTATCATTGCCGCTGTGAGCATAACAGCCAATAAAAGACTGATAACTTTTTTGGACATTTGTATTTCCTCCTTATGAATTTCCGACACCATACTTGCATCTGTATGCTTATTATAGTATAAAACGCAGTAAAAATCAAGTGTTACAGGGAATTTTGAGCCTTAATCTCAATGTAATAACAACCAAATTTTTGTGTTAAATTCCACCAAATTTGCATTTTATGGAATTTTGGCATATTTTCAACCGTAATTTCCGCTTATTCAGTCATACATAAGAGAACAAATAATAAACAGTAATGCAAAAATGCCCTCCAAAGCGGAGGGCATCAAATAATTATGTATAATTATTTAAGATTATTCAAATCTCTTGCGTGTGTAAAGAACTGCACCGCCTGCAACGAGGAGAACTGCGAGAACTGCAGCTGCTGTTGTAGCACCTGTCTGAACTGCGCTGTTGTCTGTGCTATTTGCTGTGTCAGCAGTTGAAACTGCGTTTGCAGAAGATGTTGGGTTCTGACCTGCAGTAGGAACTGTGTTCTTTGTAGGATCTGTGTTGTTGTTATTTGACGGAGTTGTTGTTGTAGGCTGATCAGGTGTAGCAGGTTTTGCATTCTTGTCTACTGTCTGAACAAGACCTGCTTCCTTAGCCATATCATAGTTAGGAAGTGAACCGTACTCGTACTTGCCTGTTTCTTCGTTAAGACCATAGTAGAAGTAGAACTCACCGGCATATGTTTCCTTACCTGTTACGCTTACAGAAGTGTTGGTAGGGTCTATAACATAAATCATGTTGGTGAGGTACATTGAGATACCCCAGTCAGGATCCTCAAAGAAGTTGTCAGCAAATTTACCGAGGAATGTCTTGTCATCACCGTCAAATGCTTCCTGAGCCTTTGCCCAGAATTCGCCGTCAAGCAAATTGTCATAATATTCATTGTCGCCTTCCGAATAGTACTGACAAGAAACATCGGCAGTCTGCTTAGCAGCCTTAAACTGATCCTCACTAAACTCGTAAGTTACTTTACCTGTTGCGGCATCTTCTGTCCTTTGACCGCCGTTAAGGTAGTTGTTGAAAACAAGATTAGGAACATCTGTAGGAAGGTCAAGATAGAAGATGTTATTTTCAGCATTTTCAACCTGCATCTTATAACCCGGCCAAGCAACACCTACTGACGTACCGTCAAGAGAGTTACCTGCGTCTGAACCGTTCCACCAGTATGCACCTGCATCATGAGCATTGTACTTTTCACTCTTCCATGACTCAGGCATAAGGAAGTAAACTTTGTGTGTTTCTTTTACGCCCTCACTTGGGACATAACGACCGTCTGTATCAATAGCTGCGGAAACGCCGATTACACCTACAAGAGCAAGTGAAAGAACGAGAGCGCATGACACTATGATACTAATAAGTTTTTTTGACATTTGAATCTCCTCCAAAAAAATTTCCGATTTTTATCGGTATGAAATCATTATATAACAAAATTTTCAAAATTGCAATCTTTTTCAAAAAGCTTAAAACAAAAAAATACACAAAATTGCAATCGCAATTTTGTGTATTTAGCTTGTATTATAAAAAATTTTCCTATAAAAGATATTTATCTGTTTTATTTATCCGCATCTGCGTCGTCCGACATTGCATTATTGTCCGCCGCTTTGTTCTTTTTTTCGTCCTTTTTCTTTACGAAAATAATTGCACCTGCGGCAATCAAAACAACAACAATTGCAATTATAATAATCAATGTCGTGTTTGAACCCGAACCGTTTGCAGAGCTCTCAACAACCTTTGTAACATCTACAACCTGACTATTCTGCTGAGTTGAGATGTACTTTTTCTCAACAACTACCGACTTATGGTCGTCTTTGTTAGGTGAGTTTTCCTCGCCCATTCCGTCAATGTAGTTTACAAAATCGCCCTGAATTTTTTCAGAATTTGCCGTATCATTATTTACTATCGGAACGGCACTATCCTCTGCCTCTTTACCGTTCACCCAAAGCTTGCAGGTGATTTTATACGATTTGAGATATGTCATATCATCGCCGTACATATCCGAGATGAAATATGAAAGATCGGTTTTGCCTCCCTTGAGTACCTTGAATTCAGCAGAAACAAGAGCCTTGTCACCGTTAAGCTTTACAGGAGCTTGAACATCTGTCCATGTAAAGGTGTAAAAATTCTTAAGTTTAGGGTTGCCAATCGCATTTTTAAAGCTTTCACAGTTTATTGAATCGGCATTCAACTTCAAATATTCATCGTTGTAAAAGAAACTCATTGCAGCTCCGATTACTTCTTCTTTTGTATCGGTCATATAAATAGCATACTTTACCGTATCGCCGACTTTAGCTGTTACGGAATCCTTTTCATCTGTTGAAATGCTGATTGTAAGGTCATCCTCGGCAGCACTTGCAGAAATACAGAATGCTGACACGGTAAGTACAGCCACGAAGAGAATTGAAAGCATATTTTTGATTTTTTTAGACATTTTTTTCATTCCTTTAGTTTGATATCCCTATTATATATCATTAAGACTAAAATTTCAATCAATAATTTAACAATTCTCGGTGAAATTTATGTGAAAAGTAAATTAATTGCAGATTCACCTTTAAAGAAATGATATTTTAGAAA
>CDZB01034562.1_pt1 | contig 13317 bp, 13 predicted proteins | sample 554961 | NCBI WGS metagenome assembly CDZB01 (sample SAMEA3182106, study PRJEB8094) | gut metagenome | biome: human; feature: gut; material: Stool; isolation source: human stools | place: Canada | collected 2013-02-26
GGTCTGTACGGCCGCGTGGTGTGCGGAATGGCGATATAGTGCCCGCCGTCCGAATAGATCTTGCACTTCGGATATGGCATAAATTCCTCCTTGTGTCGTACAAGGAGCGCCGACAAATACACCTTCCAAACATTTACGCAGAACCGTTGCCGGCGTTCCCGTACAGCGAGTTGATAAAGTAGCTGTTCTGCATTTTGAGTTCGCCCACGGTTGCTTTCTCCGTAACGTATTCGATATAGTCCATAAGTCCCGTTTTGCTCTTTTTTGCCATGTCGTTGAAGTAGTCCGAAAAACAGTCGGTTGAAAATCGTTTTGCGTAAATTTTAGCGTTCATGAGATAGTATTTTTTATTTTCCGTCTTGCCGTCCATCGTGCCGCGCTCCTTCTCTATTTTGAGTATCGAATAGCCGAAGCGGTTATAGATGCGCAGGTTTCGCCGCCACAGCCACGCGACAACGCTTTTGAGGATATGTACCAGAAGCGTGTTGTCGCCGCGCCTGAAACGGAAGTCCTCATAGAGGCACATAAAGCGGTTGAACGCCCATTCCGAAATCATCTCCTCGATGGTATAGAACGGCAAAGTAAGCCGCATATCCCCTGACGAAACGATATGTATGACGTCGCAAAGGTCTCTCGCATCCGCGCCCCAGCTTTCCGGTCTTTGCTCGTCCGTAAACACCTTGATGAACGGAAAGTTATCTACCGTGGCGGAGTGCCGACACATTTTGAGCCATGAGTTAAATAGATCGTTCTTCTGGTTTGCCTCATCTGTACCTTTTTTGACCTCTTTGAGTTCCAGATTATTGCCGCGCTCTTTGCCTATCTCCGTAATGGCGACCACGCCGAACTCGAAGCTGCCGGCTTTGGGGTTGTTCTCCAAAACCTTTTTGCCGAGGCGCAGCACGTCAAAGTCAAGGATATGCGCGTGGCGGCTTTCAAGTCTTCTATATTTCGGGAAGAAGTCCGTCAGCCACAGAGGGAAGTTGCCGCAATCTAAAAGCGCGTTGTCCGTGCGGATGGAATAGTTCGCCACGATGAGGCTGCTCTGCATTATGTAAATGAAGTACGCCTGCGCATAGGTTTCCAGCACGTCGAAAAGCCCGTTGACTTTTAAGGCGTCGTCGAAGGTATCGCCGTATCTTGCCAATTCATAGCCATATATCTGCCAATAAATATTGTGGTGGTGGGCGAACCTTGACCGTTTCAATGCCACCCAAGCCTTTACCGAAGCAAGATTATACACGGTGCCGTGTTCCATACATCGCCGCAGTTCGTCCTCGAAGGCGATCCACGGGAAGTATGGGAATTTCATATCGTTCTGCTGCAAAATTTCTAAAGCCTTTTGACGGAACATGACCTCTTGTGAGAGTACCATGTCCGTGATGAGCGTGGTTTTGCGCCCCATACTGCCGCAAGACATAGACACAATGGGCAGTTCATTGATGAACCCGCAGTTGCGAGCCTCGAAGTGCCGCAGCCTGTTCAGGGCGATCTTCTTTCTCCAACGGTTGAAAAGCAGCCAGCAAACGGTGACGATGCTCCACCACGGAAAATGGCGGAAGATGACCTGCAAGTCGATGAACAGCTTGCACACCTGCACATACAGGTTGGCAACGTCAAAACTCAAAACGAAATAAAAGTAGTACGCAAAGAAGCCCATGACGATGCTTGCCGCGTTCAGATGGAACACCCACAAAATTATCCAGCACACCCAGACCGCCTTATGCTCCGACAGGTATTCGCGGTAAGAAAGTACAGCGCGCTTTACCGGCTGATACGTCCATCTTGCGATTGCCTTGAAAATGCGCAGCGGCACCGTATTGCGGTTATGGTCTGTATTCCTGTGCCTGTACATACGCCAGAGTACGAGCCAAAGCACGAGTATGCACGGCAGCAGAATGGCAATGACCTTTGCCACGACAAGCATCACATTGCCGACCGCAGACCAATACATTGCGAAGTTCTCACCGTCTATGAGCATGGAAAAGAAGTTCCCCGCCGAGGCGGTAAAGCCCTCCAAGTCGGACGGCAAGAGTATCTCCCATTGCAGCACGCCCGAATATTCCGTGACCATAGGCGTAAATGAATAGCCTATGCCGATAAGCTCACAGAAGTAATAGGCAACGGACAGCCCGAAATCTCTGCACGCCTCACCAAACCGCACATACGATTGCCAAAACACCGCGCCCAATGCCACGAATGCAAGAGAGATAATGACGGTAACGGCTATATTAAATCGTCTGTTCATAATACACCTCCGCAGTTTCCGCATCGGAAGGTAATCGGCTACAAGTGTAGCACAAGTAGCCGACGCCAAGTCCCAATGCTATCAAGAGAAGAACTGCGAGGATCCTCTTGATGGTTTTCATTCATTCCTCCCGTTTTTCAGACCAACCCGCCATCGCCTCGATATAGTCCCATTCGTCGTCGCTGATGAAGTCTTTCGGAAAATCTTCCCGCATGACCTTCATATAGCGTTCTCGCTGCTCCTCGCAGTCCTGCGACGGCTTGCCGGCTTTGCTCTTTTTCGCATAGTAGGCGCGGATAGCGTACTTTTGCGCGTTGGATTTGCACTTGAATTTAGGCTTATCGCTCATTCTCATCACCTCGCTTTTTCTGTTCTTTCTTTTCTTTCCGTCGTTCTTTGACCTTCTCGCTTGCCGCGCCGATCGCCTTGAACGGCAGGCAGACCAGCCATATGACGAACGTGATCAGTTTCGGCAAAAGCCAGATGAGCAGCGGCAGAAGGAGCAGCAGCGCGAGCACGCCCAGAATGATCGCCAATACGTTCGGCCCGTCGCCCCAATTCCCCAAATCCGGTTTATCGGGATTGTTGTCGGGGCCTTCGTCGGGATCGGGCGTCACCATACTGCTGACTACGCCGAGATTGTAAACTTTGCCTTCCGTTTCAAATTTCAAACGCAAAATCGTTACGTCGTATATCTCCGTTCCGCTTCGGCTGTATGTTACCGCTTCGCTGTTCCCGTCGCGCACATATTCCGTTGCCGCAAAACTCAACACCCATTGCTTGTCCGACAATGCTTGTATCGTTTCTTCCGTCAAATCGTTTGATGCTGTAAACGTATCCACGCTCTCAATTTCCCGCCATTCGTGTTGCTGTCCCCAGATGCCCGTAAGCTCGTTTTCCACAATTCGGTCTTGACTTAACGTAACCACATGATTTGTAACCGCTTCGCCGTATTCCGTTTCGGCTTGTGACCCCCACCATGTATAGGTGGTCTTGTATGTACGGTACGAATACATAACGTCGGCTTCGTACAAATCCCCGATCTCAAAATCGCTGTCAAAGGCGATATACCACCTGTCGTTGTCGTAACCCGTTACCCACCAAAAGCCGGGCTGATAGCCGTCCAAATAACGGACGTACCCGACATACATTTGCTCGGGGCGAATTTCGACGACCGTCGTTTCCGTGCAAGTGTAACTGACTTCGCCGTTTACTGTACAAGCCGTAAATATTTTTGCAACGGTAACGGCATAGCCGCCTATCGTGCTTGTACTGCCTTCGGCTAAACCGTCGTCAATATCGCTGTAAAAGTTACGGTAAACCGCGCTTATATCGTAGTAACGCAATGCGTCCGCTTTTACCTCGAAACCTTCCACAAGGTATTTATGAAACACGCCCGACGAGTTCAGAAGCGACAGCTTATAATTAACGTAGTACAGATTATCGTTGATGCCCGTAGAGATATTGACAGAAGTCGCCGTTAAATCATAGTCAAAACCCGTGTACGGCTGGTACACGTACAGGAATAGTTCCCCGTCCGTACTTTCCGCCACCTGTTCGACGTACAGGCCGTAGTCGGTATCATCCGCGGGGTATTGACTTATATCGAAATTTTCGTCTTTCTGCAGATCGTCCGATACGTCCGTATACGTCTTTCCCTCCTCGGCGTATGCGACGGGAGCCGCAAAGCCCCCGCCGATCACCGCTGCCGCAAGCATGACGAGCGAACAAACGACCGCCCATGCCGCAAACAGTACCTTCTGTTTTTTCCTTGTTTCCCTCATAGTATCACCCCGTCCGGCTCCAGCGTCACGGACACCACGCCCGTATCAATGCGGAACGGCAGCCGCAGTTCTTCTTTCCCGTCCGGAGAAAGGATATACAGCGCGAAATACGGATAATCCGCCAGATACAACGTATCCCCGAGCCCCGTTACCTTGCCTTCGCCGTACACCTTTTCCAGAACCTCCGGCATGGACATACACGCGGGCTTTATGACGAACACCCCTTCTTCTGTCACCGGAATGCCTTTCCCGTCATACCCCTCGCAGAACGCCGCCGTAAGATCGGCTTCCGCGCTGTACAGGCTCGGCTCCTCCGCGCCTTCGACCGCAAATTCAAAGTCATGCGCTTCGTCTGCGTTTGGAAGCACTTTCACGATACAGTCCTTCGCCGAGTACGAACCCCAGCCGTCCGCCATGCCTGCGGTGAACGCCGTCTCTTCGCCCGCTTTCAGCACGAGGTCTGTCTTGTCCGTGATCCGCTCTTCGCCGCGCGTCAGGTATAATCCCGTCGGGCGGCTCAAAAGATACGCCAGCCCGCCCACAAGTCCCGCTACCAGCAAGACCGCCACGATGACCGTCAATACCTTCGTCAGCGCACTGTAACCGCTTGCTTTGTTTCCGCCCATCTTTCACCTCCGTCAGAAAATAATTCCGTTTTCGTCCAGCGTCAGCCCCGTGATAACCGAATTGTTCATCAGCCCGCCGACCGTGATCGACGTGTAGTAGATATAATCCGAATACGTGCCGTCCACCGTCACCGTCAGGTCTATCGTGAAATAATTCCCCGGATCACTCTGCGCCGCTATCGGGCTCATAAAGATGTTCGTGAAGCCGGACTGCCAGCCGTTCTTGCTGATCGTCACCCCGATATCCGCCGTTACGTAATCGTAGAAAAACGAACAGTCGAAATAGATGTTCTCTCCGTTTTCAATGTCCGTCGCCAAAGCGTCCGATACGGTAAAGCCCGTAAACTCCGATCCCGACGGTTGCGCATAGGTGTTGTCCACATGGTATTCCACCGTATATTCGTCCGCAACGGTATAGACCTCGTTCGTCGTATACTCGAACTCCGCTTTGCCGCCGTTGCCCTGCACGTTTGTCGCCACTTCCCAAGTCACCGGCGTTTCGCCCTGATACACCGTGTCGATGTCTCCGAACGACAGCGACGCCCCGGTAAGCCTCTGCGCATAATCCACCGTACAGGTCGCCGACACTTCCGGATTTTCCCGGCTCGTGACCGTTACGACCGCCTGCTCGCCGAACGCCTGCAGATTCGTCACCGTTGCGGTAAGCGCTCCGTCCTCCGTCGGCGTTACCGTCACATAGTCCGTCACCGTCTTACCGCTCGCCCATGCCGACGTCGGATTTACGAACGCTATGCTCCAATCCACAGACTTGTCCATCGCATCGACCGGCTCCACGGTTGCAGTCAGAAGCTGCGCGCTCTCCGCCATAGGCGATACCCCGTACGCCGCATAATCCTCTTTTGCGATCTTCGCGCTCATCAGCGTTACCCCGCTGCCTTCGCTTTCCCCGATCATCATGCCTCCGCCCGGCTGTTCCAATGTTACGCCGGAGTCCGGCGCTTTGCCAAAGTTCCTGAATCCGTCCGTCAATACGCCCGTAACGGTTATGGCCGCAATCAACCCCGCCAGTACCGCCGAAATAACCACTTTGCGGAATTTCTTTCCGCTCTTTGCTTTGCTGTTCATACACTACCTCCGAATTAAAATTTAAGATTCCCGCCCGACGTGATGCTCACGCTCTCCGTCGCAACGTGTAAATAGTCCTTGTCCGGCTCTATGTAAAACCGAACACGACGCACATCACCGGTATTCGCGGACTCCGCTTCCAGAAACACCTGCAAAAACGGCGTATCCGATACCGTCACCACCGCGATGATGTCGTCCAGCCAGCCGAGCATGCCGAAGCCCATCACGAGCTCGTCGATCTCTTCCTCCGTTTCGTACAACTCGTAACAGCAAAGATACTTCATGACGTCGTTGTAGCCCATGGGCATGACCTGCGAAACGTCCATCGTCCCGTCCAGCGCCGTCGCGGGAATGCCGTGACCGTAGTCGCTCGCCTCCGCCAAGATCTCTTCCTTGATCCCGTCCGTCAGCCGCACCGTCGCCGTCACGTCATACGAATCGTCTTCCACCGTTCCCGTTTCCCACGAAGATACCTTGTACGCCGTCGCAAAGTCAAGATCCATAAATGTATCTATCGTGCTGCCCGTCGTTTCAAAATATTCGTTTGAACGGAAATGGCAAGGCAACTCTACCGTGGCGCCCGGCATACAGGTGAACGTCGTATTCCCCGAATCGTCCGACGTCCTGCCCGTAAACTCCGCGCGGAACGACGCCGCGCGCTTGTAGTAATCCACCATCGTGTCCGCCGCTGCGTCCGGGTTGTCCCGGTTCGTCACCGTGAGCCTGATCTGCGCGCCGAACGCCTGCAAACATCTCACCGTCGCCGTCATGCTTCCGTCCGACGAAGGCGTGACTGTCACATAGTCCGTCACCGTCTTTCCGTTCGCCCACGATGAAGAAGGGCTTACCCACGACAGCGACCAGTCCACCTCGCGGTTCGTCGCGTCCTGCGGCTGCACGCCCGCCTGTACCGTCACGCCGTTATCCGCGAGCGCGCTTTCCCTCGTTACGCTCGTAAACGCCATGCGCGCGGGCAGAGGATAGACTTTGCCCGATTCCAGCACTTTCCCGCTCTCCGTCACTACCCCGCCGCTCGTTTCCGCTTCGGGATAATCTTCCGTTTCCTCCTTTTCCCCGGCAAAGCCGCTCCAATCCGTAAAACCGTCCGTCACGACGCCTGTACCGATTATTCCTGCGAGCAATGCAAGGATCAAAAGCACGGATATAATCGTCAATACCGTCTTTCCCGTTTTACTCATATAGCTATCCTCCAATAGTTTAAAGTTCGGGGAACACAGAGCCTGCGGTTTTCCCCGCAGACTCCGTTCCCGAAAGTGCTATGCCGCCGTCATTCCACGAGCAGCATCTGAAGCATAGACCTGTCCGACGTGCGCGAAGGCTTGACGGGGCATTCATATACCTTGCCGTCCTCGTCCACCGTACGCACGAGATAGCGGTTGCCCTTGATGACCTGTTTAGTCTTTTCGTCCGTGATCTCGAACGGCTCGACGATAAGATCTGCTCTGTCCGCGTCGCCGAACACGATGTCCAAAACGGCGTAACCGCCCATGTCGGTGTCCTTGTTGGGCGGGGCGAGGTCGATCTTTACCTCTCTGCCGCGCACGACGCCCTTGATGTAGTAATGGTTGTACATTTTGCCGTTATATTCGAACGGTTCCTTTTGCACATACAGCTGCTTTTCGTTGTTCTTGTTTTCCATTTTTCTTTGAATCCTCCGTAATTTTTATTATTTCCTGCCTTTGGTCTGCGAGATCTCGCGGGCCTCTTTCTTGGACTTGCCTTCATCGAGCGCCTTCTTATACTTGTACATTCCGGCGTGATCGCTTTGCGCTTGCAGATACCCCGAACGGATACCCGCTTCAAAATCCGTCAGCTCCTTGCCTTCCTTAGGACCGTAGGTATGCACTTTTGCCTTACGGTCTGCGGCATACCCTTTCGCCCTCTTGGAAGGCACCGACCAGCGGCGTTTGTTGTACTTGCTGTTTGCCATAGTTCCTCCATAACTTTTAATTTCGGATGCAGCGTCACGCTGCTTGCCCGTATCGCCGTTAGCCCAGCGTTCTCTGCCCGTGTTGCCGTTAGCCAAGCGATTAAATGAAATATGAAATTGTAGATATGGTAACGGGCGCTTTCTCTTTCGGACATTCCGTCCCGTGCGATCCTTTTACGGTGAGCGGCCGCTCTTACACTTGCAAGTACCGCACGGTTTTCTCGCCTTTATTCCTTTTGCGCCCGGTTACGCCTGTTGGATCAATCGACGTATTCTCTGATATACGTCCCTACCGGAATGCGCTGCCCGTCCACGTCCTGACGTTTCCGGAACCTGCGCTCGTAATCCGCGTCGCGCTGCTTCGTGCGCCGGTAATACCCGTCTACGCTGAACAGGAACGTGCCCATTTCCTCGTCGTCGCAAAGACCGATCTCCTGAAACACGATGTAGTGCCGCGTGCGGTATGCGTTCGTTAAGCCCGCATACAGATCCGATTTCGTTGCCATAGTCTCACCTCCCTTGATTTTTATTCGCAAACGCATTTACGAAAAATGCGTACAGCTGCCTGTTCAGATACCGGATATATCCCTCACTGTAGCCCCACTTCTCCGCGGCGGACGCCTGCGTATTGTTCTCCACATACAGCGTAACGTATATGTCGTACAATCTCGGCGGCGCGTCGCGCACCGCGTTCCCGTATTTCTCCGCCAGAGCCACCGCCGCGTTCTTGGCGACGCAGGCTTTCGCTCTGTCGAACATCGCCTTCCTCGAATAGTAGTAGCGGACGTCCTGCAATTCCGCCCTGATCTCTTCCGTTGTCATCATGTTGCCTCCCGTCCGTTCCCGAACATTTTCAAGATCTCTTCCATCGTCTTCTTATCCTCTCCCGTAAGCCCCGACGCCAGCCGCGTCAAAAGCTCCGCCTGCTTGTCCGTTAGGCTTTTACGGTTTACGTAATACCCGTCCATCATCCGTATCCCGCCTTTATTGCCCTGCGACGTGTAGATCGGGTATTCTCTTGACAGGTGCAGCAGATCGTTGTAGATCGTCCGCACGCTTACGCCGAACTCGAAAGCAAGATTGGCACGCGTCGTGAACTTGTCCGTGCTCAATGCTTCCAAGATCACGCGACGCCTGTCTGCCGCCGTCACGTTTTTCCCTCCTTCCGTCGTTTTCCGTGCGTATTGTACAGGCTAAAGGTGCAGGTTTTCTGCACCTTATAAAATTTTTTTCTTGCTTTTTCAAAAATTTTTTTGCCTGTAATGCAAAAAGGTCCCGACACAGACCGCTTCTGTCAGCAATCTGCTGTCGAGACCTTTCTTTAAGGATACCACTCGATGTTTCGCTATTCTCTCACTTTGCCGTGAGCTTTGTCCTTTCTCTTTTCATGGGAGAGACTTCCCGGCCTTGCCCGCTCCCGCAGGATAGTCGCCGTATGCTTACTTCATTTTATTTGCCGAATAATGCTTTTAAACTTTTGTATGTCCACTTTGGGCTTGCGCTCTGCCGTTAAAAGCCCGTTCACTTCCTGCTGAACGTCGGTGAGCTGCGTATAACAATACCCTTGAAAATTGCAAGAGCGCACACCTTGCATAATGGATTCGAGCTGTTTCAAGAACGCTTCTGCATTTTGCGCCGCGCCGCTGTACCCCCACGCCTCGCCCTTGGCGTCGGACTGCATTGCCCTGCCGCCGAACTCCGTCAAAAGTACGGGCTGCCCTTCGTACTTCTCCCCCTCCGCAAACAGCGCGAATCCCTGCGGGTGCATGCCGTCGTATCCATTTGTATACTTTTGAAAGTCCTCCGCTTTTTCCGAATCGTAATCGTGTACCCCGAGGATATCCGTAGGATTTACGATCTCAAACCCGTCGTTCGTGGAGATGAGTCGCGTAGGATCGAGCGCTTTCGTCAAATAATACAGCGATCGCGCAAAAGCCTTCTGCCTTTCGTCCGTCGCGATCTCCCGCGCGCCCCAGCTCTCATTGAGCGGCACATAGCACACGTTGCTCGTGCAGTTGCGCCCCTCTTTGACGATCCCCTGCCACTCCTGCGTGATAGCTACGGTCTCCTCCGTGCAGAAGCGGTATGCAGACGGCATTTCGCACCACGTCAAAAATCCCAGTTCCTCCGCATAATAGCAATAGTACGGATCTTCCAATTTCTGATGTTTTCTTGCGCCGTTGAACCCCATCGCCTTTGCAAGTTCGATATCCCTCTTTAAGGACTCCGCGGAGGGCGGCGTCAGCCCGCTCTCGGACCAATATCCCTGGTCGAGCACCAAACGCTGGTAGTACGGTCGGTTGTTCAGGCAAATTTTGCCGTGCTCGTCAACGGAAATTTTACGCATACCGATGCGGGTATGCGCGAGGTCGGTTTGTTTTCCGCCCTTATATAAGGCAAAGTCCACATATAAGAGGCGCGGATTTTCGGGCGACCACGAGTAGTCGTCCGTGTAGTCTTTGGGAATCACGAAACGGAACTTATTGTGCCTGCCGCGGAGGGTGAACCGCTCGCGCTTGATCTCCTTCCCCTCGAACATGACGAGGATCTCCGCCTCATCTGCCAAACCGTATAACGTGGCAAGTTCGCCGTACAGCTCCGTTCTGTCGTAATCGCACAGCAGCAAATGCTCCGCGATACAGTCCTCTCCGAAAAATTCCAGCCACACGCTCTGCCAGATTCCCGTATTGGGTACATAGAAACAGGCAAACGGGCTGCCCGTCCAGCTCTGTTTGCCCCGCGGCACGGCGTCATTCAGCGTATCTTCGCACCGCACGACGAGTACATTCTCACCCTCTTTCATAAGATCGGTAATATCCGCCGAAAAGGGCGTAAACCCGCCCGTATGCGTGAGAATATGCACGCCGTTCAGCCATACATCCGTCTGATAGTCGGCGGCGTTGAAACAAAGGAGCGCGCGCCTGTCCTTGTTTTCTTCGGCGATCGTAAACGTGCGGCGATACCACACGACGTCGTGCTGCGAAGACTCCCCGATGCCGCTCGCGGGGTACTCATAGGAAAACGGCACGTTGATTTTTAAGGATAAAGTCTTCTTACCCTGCCACAGACCGTTTTTTATACCCTCATTGTTATCGTCGAAGGCGAACTCCCATTCGCCGTTCAGAGCCTGCCAATCCTCCCGCCGGAACTGCGGGCGGGGATATTCCTTTCTTTCAAACATGCTTTAACCTTCTTCCCTGACTTCCTCGATATGCCAGACCCAACCGCCGCAGTCAGAAAGACGCGGCGGAATAGACCCGCACCATCAGCACCGCGACAAGAAACGCCGCATCCTCCGCCCCGATCTTTTTGCCCCAATACAGGTACTGCAATAAACCTACGCGGTTTATGTACATACAATAGCTGTATTTTCGGCAATTTATAAACTCTTAAAAATCTCATTCGCCTTTGCGAGCATAGCGGGGAAGTCGGAGAGTTTCATCTTTTTTTCCATATCTCGGAATTCCGCCATGAATTGCAGTGTTTTCGGCTCGCCCTTCATCCACGCGATTTCACTGCCCGTGAAGATGCCGCCGAATACTTTGTTAAACGCTTGCACCGCCTTCGGATTTTCAAATACTTCCAAAACCGTGCTTTCGGGCGTGAAAGGCTCTGTATAGAGTTCTTCCGAATCACGCTCAAAGGTATATATGCCGCCCTTGACAGGGACGGGCTTTTCATCGGGTAAGACGATTTCCGCCTCTGCCCTTTCCGGAATTTCGATGACGTATTCGATTTTTCCGTCCTTTTGGCTGTAGCCCGAAACAATTTTGCCGCGCACGCTGTCGTATTCGGCGCGAAGGGAAGGAAACCCCTTTACGGGGTGCGGCGCGACGCGTATCTTGGCAAAGCCTGCCTCTTTTGCCTCGATGCCCGCGATGCGGCGGTAGACAAATTCCATGACCGAACCGTAGGCGTAGTGGTTGTAACTGTTCATGCCGTCGGGGTTGGGCGTGCCGTCCGGCATTAAAGAATTCCACCGCTCCCAGACGGTCGTCGCGCCCATATCCACCTCGTACAGCCAACCGGGGAAGCCGTTGTTGAGAAGCACTTTCCGCGCCGTTTCAAAATACCCGTTGTCCGCAAGCGTAAACAGCAAAAACGGCGAACCGATGAATCCCGTCACCATGCGGTAGCCGTGGCGTTTGACGTTCTCGTTGAGCTCGGCGGCGAGCTTGGTGCGGTATTGTTCGGAAACGATGCCGAAGTGCAGCGCGAGCGTCTGCGCCGTAATTGTATCGAACACGATCCGTCCGCCCTTGGTGATATATTCCTCCCGCACGCGCGCAAGGTGTTCTTCGTACTTTTTTCGGTAGATCTTCTCCTCTTTTTCCTGTCCGAGAAGGCGCGCCGCGTCTGCCGTGATCTTCAACGAATTTGCGTGCAGTACATTGGTGAGGAAATAGACGTCCGTCCTGCCGATGAAGCCGTTCCCGAGCAGTGCCTCGCCGTCCATAGCGAGCCAATCGCCGTACTCGTGCCCGCACGCGACGAGCCCGTTTTCCATCGTCGCCTCGCGCGCAGAGATGAACTTCTCCATGGCGGAAAAATTCTCTTCCAAAAAGGAAATATCCCCGTACATTTCATAAAGCGCCCACGGCACCATGGTAACCGCGTCGCACCACATCGCGTCCGTCGCTCGGTTCTCTTCTGCAAGGCAATCGGGAGCGACGTGCGGAATGCGCCCGTCCGCCGCCTGATCGTCCCGCAGCGTTTTCAGCCACTTTTTCATGAACGCGCGGATATCGTAGTTATACGCCGCCGTGCGGCAGAATGCGTTGATGTCCCCCGTCCAGCCAAGACGCTCGTCCCGCTGCGAGCAGTCCGTCGGAATGTCGACGAAGTTTCCTTTCTGACCCCATATTACGTTTTCGTACAGTCTTTGAAAACGCGCGTTGTCCGTTTGAATATACCCCGTGCGCCGCATATCGGTATGGCGGACGAGGGCGGTAAAACACTCCTTCGGCAGTTCCGCACCCTCCACTTTCAGGTAGCGAAAACCGTGGAAGGTAAACTCGGCGGAAAGCGTATGCGCACCCTTGCAGGTAAAGGTATCCGTCGCCTTCGCCGAACGCAGGTTTTCGGTATAGAAATTGCCGTTCACCAGAATTTCGGCGTGCCGCAAAACGAGCGTGCCGTCGAAATCGTCGGGCGTTTTTACTTCCGCCACCCCCGCAAGGTTCTGCCCGAAGTCGTACACGAGCTCGCCCTTCGGCGTGCGGATGACCTCTCTGACGGGGATTCTCTCTACGGTACGCACCGACTCGCACATCTGCGGTACGAGCGTCTTTTTATCGAACGCAACGGCGACGGGCGTGAGCGGCTTTAAGTCCGCCGTAAAGTCCTGCGTCTCCCCGTCGTAGATGCCGCTTTCGCGGATAAAACTCTCTCGTGCGCTCCAGCGTTCGTCCGTGGAAACAAGGAGTTTTCCGTCCGCGATGAGGTCGGCACAGACGGCGGTCTGCTTTCCGTAGGTATCCTGCTTTCTCTCCCATGTAAGCGGGCCGCAATACCAACCCTCGTTCACCGTGAGCGAGAGGATATTTTCACCCTCTTTGACGAGCGGCGTTATGTCGTACTCCTGCACCTGCAGGGTCTTGTTGTACGACGTCCAGCCGGGCG
>CDZB01075195.1_pt1 | contig 13294 bp, 8 predicted proteins | sample 554961 | NCBI WGS metagenome assembly CDZB01 (sample SAMEA3182106, study PRJEB8094) | gut metagenome | biome: human; feature: gut; material: Stool; isolation source: human stools | place: Canada | collected 2013-02-26
TACGCCTAATAAGATATAATCACCATCCAAACATTCCTGTATAGTTCTTTCATCTGTAGGATAATAATATTCATCATGCAGCAAAGTCTTATTAACTTCATCCTGTAATTTAATAACAGGTTTCAAGTCTCTTTTTGGTTTCTTTATCTCAATCCTTCTTATTGATAAATCAAAATATTGACTCATATGAAACCTCCATTTACTCCGGCTTTTTTACTCGTATTTTTCCAGATAGAAGGAATACAGGATCCTCTCCTTCACGGGCAGCTGCATCAGCTTCGTCAGTGCCTCCTCATAGTATTGGATCTGGACGCTGTAGCGGTTCCAGAGGGCTTGCAGGGAATCGATCACATCGGTCTTGTAGTCCAGCAGGACGATCTCTCCGTTTTCTATAAAGAAGACATCGATGATACCCTGAATGAGAACCTTTTCCCCTTCAGGAAGGTCCTGATCCAGGCGCTTCGCATCAATGCCCAGCACGAAGGGCTGCTCTCTGTACAAAAGGCCCTGTTCGAAAGCTCTCCACATGCGGTAGGCCAGCTCCTGTTCCAGAAAATGCCGGATTTTGGGAAGGCTTACGGCCTGCGCATACTCCTCTGTCAGTCGTAGGGAAGCTGTCTCCCGCTGCAGGAATTCCTTCAGACGTACCTGTAACCGGTCCGTATCCAGGCCCTGACGGTATTCCTCATAAGTCCCAGGGCATCCGACAAATAGTCCGGATTCCATAAACAGATAAGAAAAGTCCAACAGTTCCATGGTCCGGTGGAACGCGTTACCGCGGACGGCTCCGCTGACCTTTTCCTGTTCTCTGCGGAAAGCCGGAATATAAGGCACCACTTCTTTTTCTTCGAAGGTATGAAATGCCGCTTCATCCTTCTCCGCCATGGCAGCAATCTTCAGTTCCGATACCGTGACCTTGGTATAGAGCTTCTGCAGGCCGGGATACGGATAGGCATAGGCAAATCGCTCCCGCAGTTTCGCAAGCTTTCGTTCGTTCTCCTCCGGGTCCCCAGGCAAAGGAGTCTCGCCGTCCGTCACACGCTGCAACAGTTCCCTGCGGTCTCCCATGCGCAGTTGTTCCCTGATCTCCTCTGCTGCCAGGTCTTCTGTTCCCAGCGTTGTTACTGCAATTCCTGTCTTAGGCAGGATTGGCAGCAGAAAATCCATATAGTTCCCCGCCTCACAGAAATCCAGATAGGTCAGCTTCTCCTGTCCTGTCATCCGGGACAGCTCCCATTTTTCCTCCGCCTTATCCAACACCGCTGTCAGGATCAGTTTTTCTCTGGCACGGGTCAGTGCCACGTAAAGCACACGCAGTTCCTCCGCCAGATTGTCCTCCTTCATTTTCGCTGACAGAACGGCCCGGCGGAGGGTCTTATTTTTAATGCGGCGGCCGGAATCCACATAGTCCACCGCTACTCCCAGATCCATATCCACGATCAGGGACTGGTTCGCATCCTGCATGTTGAAACGCTTCGACAGCCCGGAGACAAATACCACGGGGAATTCCAGACCTTTACTCTTGTGGATGCTCATGATCCGCACCACATCGGCATTTTCGTCCAGGGTATCCGCCTCACCGTAATCCACATCGTATTTTTCCAACTGTTCCATATAACGGATGAAATGGAACAGTCCAAAATAACTGGTCTTCTCAAAAGCAGAAGCCTTCGTCAGCAGCATCTCCACGTTGGCCCGGCGCTTGCTGCCAGCAGGAAGTGCCGTCACATAGTTCAGATAATCGTAATCGTCCAGGATCCGCTGCAGCAGGTCGCGGATGGAGGTGAAGGGAGTCAGATCACGGTAATGATCAATACGTTGTAAGAAAGTATATGCCTTTTGGGAAAGTTCTGTCTCCGGTTCCATGTCCTCCGGTACTGTTGCAGCTTCCAATGCGCGCTGCCAGTACTGTCCGGCCCCGGCGGTTTCTTCCCCGGCGGTTTCTTCCCCAGCGGTTTCTTCCCCGGCGCTTTCGCCCGCTGATGCCTCTTCTCCCGCTTCCGCCATCCGTCCCCTCTGCGCCACTTCTTTCAATGCCTCATACAGTGTCATTCTCTTCCGGGAATGCCCTTTGCTTCCGCTGCGGATCCGGGCGATTTCTTCCTGGGTAAAGCCTCCGAAGATCGACTGCATCACACCGAACAGCGGAATATCCTGTCTCGGGTTGTCCAGCACTCGTAAAAACTGCAGCAGTTCCTGTACTTCCAGGGCCCCGAAATATCCGGTCTTGGATGTAATGTAGACAGGGATTCCCTGCTGTTCCAGTACTTTCTTGAATTCCTCATCCCAGCCACTGGTGGTACGAAGCAAAATCACCATATCCGAGTACCGCACCGGGCGCAATTCTCCCGTAGCCTTCTCCATGACTTTCAGACTGCCCTTCAGCTGCTTGATACGTGCCGCAATAGCCAGTGCTTCCAGCTGTCTTACGTTGTCATAGTCCACGGGACCTCTTGCCCCGTCGGGACGCTGTTCTCCGCTGCCGCCTTCCGCACCATCCCCCTTCTCCGGCTTACGGATCAGTAATAGTTCACTGCCGTATGCAGGATCCTCTGTGGCGGGATATGTGGCCCCGGGATACAATGCTGCCTTATCATCATAGGCAATGCCGCCGATCTCCTGGCTCATGATGCGGGAAAACACATCGTTTACCGCATCCACCACCTGCACACGGCTTCGGAAGTTCTTCGCCAGGTCGATCCGGCACAGATCCCCACTCTCCTGATAGGTGTCGTATTTTTCCAGGAAAAGTTCCGGTCTGGCCAGACGGAATTTATAAATACTCTGCTTCACATCACCTACCATGAAGCGGTTATAATGTCCCTCCACTTCCCCGGAGATGGCACTTAACAGATATTCCTGTACCAGATTACTGTCCTGGTATTCGTCAATGAGGATCTCCTGAAAATACTGGCGATACTCCAATGCCACGTCACTTGGCACAATATCATATTTCACACCGGTGCTATCCATTCCTGTATCACCGGTGCTGTCCGTCCCTGCATCGCCGGTCTCTTCCACTTTTTCCCGTTTTAGCAGAATCTGTAACGCATAGTGCTCCATGTCGGAAAAGTCGATCAGATGTCGCTCCTGTTTGGCCGCAAGAAGCCTTCTGTCGAATTCCAGCACCAGGTTAAGCAGCATCCGGAGCGGCTCTCTGCAGGCTATTCCCTGTTCCACCACCAACTCTAACGGTGTCTTGAAATATTGTTCCGTCAGATCCGCCAGCGTGTCTTTTACGCTATTACGGATGGATTTCGCCAGCTCCCGTTTGGCGGGATCCACGCTCTCATCCTTCTTGGAAGAAAGACGGCCGAAAGTCACTGCTGGAACCTTTGCTGCCTGTTCCTTCAAATCCTTGCAGGCAGCCAGGCGTTCCAGCTGTTCGCTCTCCGCTTCTGTCAGTTCTCCATACATATATGGACCGTCCGGCAGCTCACACAGCTTTTTCACTTCCACCAGTTTTTCCAGACACCCTTGCAGGACACGGCTCACACGCTCTGCCAGATATTGTCCGTAATCACTGTGCAGCAGGGCATCCAGATCTCCCGCCGCATAATCGTTTTTACGCTCTTCCAGCCATTCTGCGGGCCAGGGAAAACTTCCGGCATAGCGGGACAGGTTCAGGATATGCTGTTCCAGCACGCTCTCTCTGCCGCCGGGGCAGAAATATTCCACACAGGTGTGGAAACGTTCCCGTGCCTCCCGGGATGGGTCCTCGCTGTCACGTTTTCCCGGAACCTCTTCCGCAAAATCATTCCCTGACGCTTTCTCCGGTATCATCGCTCCGCTGTCACGGTTTTCCCGGGACGTCGGAACATCATCCGGAACAAATTTCCCAGCATAGGCATCCTCCAGCAGCTGTCCCAGCACCTCCTGCTGCAACAGCTTGATCTCACCCTCGTCTGCCACACGGAAATCCGGATCCAGACCGATCTCATTAAAATGATTCCGGATCAGGAACAGGCTGAAGCTGTCGATCGTGGTGATCTGGGCATTGTGTAACAGGGCGGACTGCTTCTGGATATGGTCGTTCCCCGGATCCGCTTCCAGTCTGGCGGCGATCCCGGCTGCGATACGCTCCCGCATCTCCGCAGCCGCCGCATTGGTGAAAGTCACGATCAACAGGCGGTCAATGTCCGCCGGATGCTCCCCCTCACAGATCATACGGATGATACGCTCTACCAGTACCGCCGTCTTACCGCTTCCCGCGGCCGCCGATACCAGAATGTTGCTGTTATGCAGTTCGATTACCTTTTGCTGTTCCGGGGTAAAATTCATTCCCATACGCTACCTCTGTTCCTGTTTCTTTTCTCCTGTTGCCGTCCTGTTCCTCCGGGTAGCGGGTGCTTTCTCTTCGAGCCTCCTGTCAGGCACACACTCCCGCCGGGCACCCTTTGCCCTAAGCTTCCACGGTCTTCTGCATCCGCTGCATCAGCGCCTGCTTATCCAGATCTTCCAGCTGTCTCTTCTCATAGCCCGGAATACTGCCATCGAAACCGCAGACCTTTTTATAGGCGCAATAAGTACAAGCCTCTTCATTGCCTTTCTCATAGGGATTGGCTGCTATTTTTCCGTCCAGGATCTCCCGCCCGATGCTGCGGATCTTGGCATCTACATAAGAAGATATCAGCTGCATCTCCTCCCGGCTTAAGACACCGGATCTGGCACTGAAGCTTCCATCCTTTTTCTTCTCCACCGGAATGACCACAGACTTATCCTGCATATAGCGGTCCAGACGCTCCACGACCTCAGGATCACTGTTTACTACACCGTTCATACGAAGCTTTGCAAGGATCTGTTCATTGATCTGCTCATCCGTGAGCTCCACCGGTGTCTCTATGGTGGGATCATCGATGTGATAATACAGAAGTGCCGCCGGAACGATCTCCTTGTCCGGATGCTTTCGGCTCTCCATCTCCATGGCTGCATTCATATATACCACCAGCTGCAACTGCAGACCGTAATACAATGCCGCCAGATCAAATTTCCGGTTGCCGGACTTATAATCAATGACCTTGACGTAGACATGCTCTGCATCTTCCGACACATCGATACGATCGATCCGTCCCTGCAAATGCATCTTCTCGTCCTCAGACAGATCCACATGAATGCTGTCCAGATCCTCCGCAAACCGGAAAGAAAGTTCATAATCATCTGGCTGGAAACTACCCTGTTTCAAATGTTTCTGCAAGGTCAGCACTGTGCGGGTCAGGATCCTGCTCATGCGGGTAATGGCATATTCATTCCGCGCAGAGCTGTATAATACCGTCTCCCCGTAGGTTGCCGCATAGGCTTCCACGGATTCTTTGACGGCTTTGGCTGCAAAATCCTCCGTAAAATCCCACCATGTCAGGTTGGATTCTGCAAGTTTTCCTGCAAAGTTTTCCAGTACTGCATGATATACCGTACCCATATCCGAAGCCTCGAAGCCGAATTCTTCCCGTTCCTGCAGGGAAAGACCATATTGCAAAAAGTGTCTGAAGGCGCAGGCAGCATAAGTTTCCAGACGGCTGACACTGTTTTCCAACTGCTGTCCGTACAATGCTCTGGCCACGATCCGGGACAGACCGCTCTCCCTGTATCTGCGAAATGCCGCCCGGGTCAGCAGGTCTCTGCCCGCCGCATCCGCCTCGTAGGCACGGTACATGAGATAGAAGTCCTGCCTCTCTTCTTCCGGCAGGGTTCCTTCCACATATTCCCGCAGTTCCTCCGCCAGATATCTGGCACCTTCCTGTCTGCCCTCGATCTGTTCCAGACGGCTGCGGTTCTGGGGATACTCCACGCTCATTGCCGGGAACAGCTTCCGCACCGTATCGATCAGGTAGGACGGTCTTATGCCCTTTCCTTCACAGTTTACCTTGGCATAGGACAGATACAGCTGTTCTGAGGGCTTGGTCATATTCAGATACAGATATAATCTCTGGATATACATCTGCTGTCTCGGGCTGGGTGCCATCTCTGTCCCGGATTCAATCAGGAATTCCCGATCCATATCCGAAATGATCCCGCCCTTGGAAGCATTTTTCGGAATATTTCCGTCATTGACTCCCAGGAAAAACAATACCTTCACCTGTTTCAGACGGGTTCGCTCCATATCGCCCACCACGATACGATCCACGTTCTGAGGGATCGTACCGACAGTGATCTCGCCGAAACCGGCCTCTAAAATATCCGCAAATTCCTGTCTGGAGATTTCTTCCTCTCCCAACAGTTCATAGACCTGATCCAGCAGATCCATGACCAGCCGGTAAATCTGTGCATACTCTCTGGCTCTGGATAAGTCTCCCTCTTTTTCAAACTGCTGCTGATAGTTCAAAAGCTTTTGCTGCACCTGATTCTGTTCCAGGAAATCGTACAGATGGCTGACATAGTCTCCAGCCTTTTCCTGGCTTCCCATGTGCAGAATCTCCACCGCATCCATGAACTGTTGCCGGATACGGTTCAGACGCTCCATGATCTTCTCTTCCGCCTGTTCGCTCCCCTCCGCATTTCCCTGCAGTTCTTCCGTTCTGCGGGTAAACAGACGGCTATAGGTCCGATAGCCTCTCGCCCCGGTGCGGATCACATAGTTTTCCAGCTCATCAATCTCTTCTCTGGAAATATCCGCCATGCCGCTGCGCAGAAAATGAAACACCGTATCATAGGAAAAATCCTTAATATACAGCTGCAATGCGCTCTTGATATATTCGATCATGGGATTCAGCACGATCCCTCTGGTACGGTCCAGGAAACATGGGATCTCCAGCTGTCCGAATTCTGTTTCCACATAGGAAGCGTATCCTTCCAGATCTCCGATGACCACGGCAATGTCCCGGTAGGTCATCCCCTGCTCTCTGATCAGGTGCCGGATGTACAGCGCTGTCTGGTGGACTTCCTCTCTGGGGGAAAGGGCTTCAAACATATGGATCTCTTGCTGTTCTCCCGCATACGGTTCATACTGATACCGGAACAGATTCTGTTCCAGATAGTGTAATGCCGGTGCCTTGGCGAAGCGATTGGGCCCCCCCTTGACAAAGAGATCCTCTCCCCGCTCTACCTCTGCCTCCGCTGCCAGCTTTTCCAGATCCGCCACCGTCTTCTTGCTCAGATGGAACAGCTTCTGTTCACCATCCATTTTATACGGATCCTCTCCCACTCCAATGGTCACGGTAACGATGGTCTCTGCGCACACGCGCATCAGTTCCTGGATCAGCCGGTTCTGTATGGGAGTAAATCCCGTAAAGCCGTCAAACACCACTACACTGCCCTTTAAGATCTTTGATTTGGACAAGGATCTGCGCAGTACATCCAGTGTCTCCTCGGTGGTGATAAAATGATCCCTGATATAATCCTGAAAGCCCCGGTACAGAGTCTTTAAGTCTTCCAGTTTCATGGCCAGCGCGCCACGCTTCTGTGCACTGGTGATCAGCTTGTCCATATCCTGTGTGCTGATACCGTATTGCATGAACTCGGAGATCGCACTTTTCACCTCATGGATATAGCCCTGCTTGTGCAGGAGACTTCCCATGGCCGGAAGCTGTTCCTTCAGATCCGCCGCCACTTTTTGCAGCACCAGGCTTTTGCCGGTGTCATCCAGTACCGGCATCTCTTTGGTCCCCACTTCCTCCAGAATGCGGTGGCTGAGTCGGCCGAAGCTCAGGACATCGATATTCAGGATGCCATCCCGGTCACTGCGCATGACCAGATCCTTCTGGGTCTGCATGGTGAATTGATCCGGCACAATGATCAGGAAATTCCTGCCCGGTTCCTCTGCCGCCCGCTGCATGATCTCTTCATAGATTCTGTGGCTTTTGCCCGCCCCGGAAGGGCCAAAACAGAAACGTAAGCTCATAAGTCTCCTCCGTTATGCTGTCCGTTTATTTCAGATCCAGTTCAATGGGACAATGATCCGATCCCAAAATTTCCGTGTGGATCTTCGCATCCGCCAGCCGGTCTTTCAGACACTCCGATACCACGAAATAATCAATTCTCCATCCGGCATTTTTTGCTCTCGCCTGGAACATATAAGACCACCAGGAATACACCCCGGTCAGGTCCGGATAAAAATAGCGGAACGTATCGATAAATCCGTTCTCCAGTACCTTCGAAAAGCAGGCTCTCTCTTCATCAGTAAAGCCCGCATTGCCACGGTTGGTCTTCGCATTTTTCAGGTCGATTTCCTGATGCGCCACGTTCAGGTCTCCCGCATAGATCACCGGCTTTTTCTCTTCCAGCTTCTTAAGATACGCCAGGAAATCCGCTTCCCACTGCATGCGGTATTCCAGTCTCGTCAGCTCTCTCTGGGCGTTCGGTACATAGACTGTCACAAAATAGAACTCCGAATACTCTGCAGTGATCACCCGGCCCTCATGGTCGTGTTCCTCCACGCCGATGCCGTAAGTCACCTGTATGGGCTCTTCCTTTGTAAAAATTGCAGTGCCGGAATAGCCCTTTTTCTCTGCGTAATTCCAATACTGATGATATCCGGGCAGATCCAGTGCGATCTGTCCCTCCTGCAATTTTGTCTCCTGTAAGCAGAAAATATCTGCATCCGTTTCCTGAAAGAAATCCAGAAATCCCTTCTGCACGCAGGCTCTCAGCCCGTTCACATTCCATGAGATCAGTTTCATATTTTCCCTTTCCTGTCAGTCCTTCCTCCTGAGGAAATGCCACGCCATCCTCTACCACCTGATTCCAGATTTCTGCCATTCTTGCTACATCTTTTGCTTCAAATTTTCTGATTGTTATCATTTTGTCTGCCTATTTCCTGATTTGTCTTATGCTATCTTATCCCGGTCATAATTTTTATCCGCTTTTCTGTCATCTATTCGTTCTATCCGCCGTGCTTTTCCATCCATTCACATTCCTTCCGGGCAGCCTTCAGAGACGCTTCGTACCCTTTCAGGATCTCCATAAGTCTCTGTACATCGATGATGCCGCTGGCTTTATTTTCCGGGTGATCCATCCATGGATGCTGTTTTTCCGGCGGATAAATATTTTCTATGGTATTTTCCCCGATCCGATACCATTTCTTCTGATAGCAGATCGTGTTGTCCGCCGGGTTTAAAAAGGTTTCCAGTTCCGTCAGTAGATAGATCTCTGCCGGTGTCCGGGGATTACCTTCCAGACCTCTCACGGCAGTGACCTTCACTGTTCCACCCTCCGGTACTACACACAGCCACATGGGCTCTGCCGGTTTTTTCCATAATTTATCCAGTATAAAGTTCAACGGTCCCAGCAACAGGATCGTCATGAAAACCGCCAACGCTCCCGTCAGTTCCGGAATCCAGTCACCCCACAACAACATCTGGAACAGCAGATGGTCACTCTCCCGCACACCCCAGACCTTCATCACTACCAGCACGGTTGCTACCATATAGATCAGTATAGTGATCAGGGCAAACGGCATCAGTACTTTTTCTTTTTTCATGCCCCATGCGGCATAAGCCTTGCATTCATCGTCCGTAAAAAGCACGGGCAGTTCATAGCTCTCTGTCATGCTCCGCTTCTCCCTCTTTTGCTATTCTCCGAGAATAATATGCAGGAACCGCTTGTCCAGCATCAACGTCCGGTTCCAGGGATTCAGGATCACACCCTCGATACCATCGGCAGTCAACGTCATGCGGAACAGCTGCTCCATATCCGTGAGAAAAGTGGACATTACGCTGCCGCTTCCCTTTAATTCTTCCTCAAATCCGGTGAAGGCCGACCACCATTTTTTCCCATCGGAGGTCTGCACCGCCTGCAGGCGCATGGCAGTTCCGGCGGCCTGTGTCACCGCTTCCTGCACATCTGCTGAGGGCGGTTCCACCGCCACGATAAGCTGTCCCTGCTCCCGCATACGTCTGCGCACCACCGTCAGAGCATGCGCCAGAAGTTCTTCTGTCGGCTCCTGCTGTAATGCCAGAATTGCCTCCTCTATTTTCTCATTTCCCTGTAAACCTTTATCTTTCTTTTCGTCCATAACCGTAATGTTGTCCTTTTTAATTGTAGTCGTTAAATCACTTCATCCTATTTCCCATGTCCCTTGCGCAATCTTGTATGCAATCCGTCGAATTCCATGAGAGCCACAGGCAACACAGCTCATGCCTATGCCCATCATACCATAAATGCCTCCGCAATTCCACTCACGTTTCCCTCCAGAAGCCGTCTTTTCCTTGACAGTGGGGATATTCGTTGCTAACATGAACCTGAGCGTTTGATGCTTAGAAATGAGGATAATTATGGATACTTTTGACCCGAAGCACATTTACAGCGATGCCGCAAAGCTGGCTCGTCTGAAAGATAAAAAGCTTTTCCTGTTCGATATCGACGGCACCATTGCCGTAGGCGATACCTTGTATGAGGGAAGTGCGGATCTTCTCCGCTACATTCAGGCCATCGGCGGCAGGTCTTATTACATTACCAACAATTCCACAAAAAGCGGACTGGACTATGTGAAAAAATTCCACGATGCATTTCACCTGGACAGCACGGAGGATCATTTCATCACCTCCGGCTATATGACGCTGCGTTTTTTGAAGGAGAATTATGCAGACAAGAAAATCTTCGTGCTGGGAACCGCTTCTTTTGTGGCGGAACTGCGAAAGAATGGCCTCTGGGTAACCGAGGTCTGCGAGGACGGCATTGACTGCGTGGTCGTTGCCTATGACAGTGAATTAAATTATGCAAAGCTTACCGAAGTCTGCAAGGTTTTATTCACCCAGGATGTTCCTTTCTACGGCACCAACCCGGATTTGCGCTGCCCCATCGACTTCGGCTTTATCCCCGATTGCGGTGCCATCTGCAACATGATCACCGCCACCACAGACAAACAGCCCATCTATCTGGGCAAGCCCAGCAAAGAGGTCGTAAAGCTTTGCCTTGAAGTCTCCGGCTTCACTCCCGAGGAGACTCTGGTGGTTGGCGATCGTCTGTACACCGATATTGCCTGCGGCATCAACGGTGGTGTGGACACCTGTGTTCTCTTCACCGGCGAGGCACAAAAAAAGGATATTCTGACTCCCGGGGGGGAGCCGAATACCCAATATCTGCCGGACTATGCTTTTGAAAATGTGCAGGAATTATTAAATGCCTGCCAGGGTGAAATAAATTTTAAATAGCTCTCTTCACGACACCGATTCCCAACGGATAAGGTCCGGTGTGTACGCCAATGGTGGCACCGATCTGGAAGATGGGAATGGTGTCGATGTCGTATCCCTTTTCTTTCAGTCTGCCTGCCAGTCTGTCGCGGAACTCTACGGCTTCTTCATAATCGTAGCCATATCCCACGCAGACGTTGTAATTGGCAATATCTGCCTTTTCCTCTGCAAAATATGCTAACAGCAGATCGATATTTTTATCTACCGTCTTGCGACGGCTTCTGCCGATACCGGAGGGGAAGATTTCTCCCTCTTTTAAGGTAATGATGGGCTTGATGCCAAGCAGGCTGCCGGCCACGCTGGCTACTTTGCCGATACGTCCGCCGTGCTTTAAATATTCCATATTTCCTACGGTGAAAAAGATTCTGCCGGAGCTCTTGATCTCATTCAGGCGGTCGATACTCTCCTGGTAACTCTTCCCCGCATCTCTAAGGCGTACCGCTTCCAATACATAGATGCCCTGCAATACGGTATTCACAGTAGAGTCGCAGACATAAATCTGTGCATTGGGATATTCCTCTTCCAGGATCGCTTTTGCATTCAGAGCAGACTGCATGGAGCCGCTGAACTTGGTTGTGATACAGATGCAGATGATGGGAATTCCCGCCTTGACAAAAGGAAGAAATGCATCTACATAATCCTGCACGGAAGGCATGGAAGACTTCGGATATACATCCGGGTGATCCACCATTTCCTGATAGAACTCACGGACACCGATCTCTATCATTTCCTTCTGGTATTTCCCCTCTTCAAAAGATACATAAAAAGGAACTACCGTAATGTCTTTTTCTTTGGTCATCTCCATGGGAAGATCACAGGAACCGTCTGATATAATATGAAATGCTTCGCTCATTCTCGCATACACCTTTCTACTTGTTTGCAGAGTTTAGCTTACCACGTTGTGGAGTAAAAAGCAATGAGTTTTTGTTATTATATTTCATTTCGTGGTGTTTTATGCTGTTTTATGTAGTTTTTATAACTATATGTATGAAAAATCCGAATTACGCGATATTTGTCGATGAAAGTTTGTCAACCGACATACGGCATTCGTTGACAATGGGCAGTTCTCTCGATATACTTGAGTTGTTAACCATTCATTCCCCCGGTTAACATTTTCTGCAGGAATGACCCCCTTTCATTCTTTGCAAACCCAAAAAACAGCCCGGCAGGATCTCCTGTCGGGCTGCGTTATTGTCTTCTATTATTCCTATCTTTATATGGAGTAATCCAGATTCTCCAGGCGCTTGTTCCGTCGTTCCACCAGATCCGCAATGGTGACTCCGTCCACTACCTTGTTCACTGCATCATACAATTCCTGCCATACCTCCAGAGTCTCACAGGTATCACATCGTTCGCAGATGTCAGCGCCTTCCTCCAGACATGCCACCGGGGCCAGTGAGCCTTCCGTCAGTCGTAAGATCATTCCTACGGTAAAATCTGCCGGATCCTTGGCAATACGATAACCGCCCTGGGCACCACGGACGCTTTTTACATAACCTGCCTTGTTCAAAACAGCAATGATCTGCTCCAGATACTTTTCGGAAATCCCCTGTCTGGCAGCAATTTCTTTTACCTTGATACACTCTCCGTTGTTGTTCAATGCCAGATCCAGCATGACACGTACTGCATATCTTCCTTTGGTTGAAATTTTCATCCTATCCTCATTTCCGAGCATCTTCCTGCTCTGTTTCACTTTTAATATCAGCCTGCTTATTCCAAAGCAGTTCAAAACTGCTCCGATCTTTCTATGGTTTCCACAGATTCTACCTTATTTTTTCTTTATTTTTCTTTTTCCTATAGTTCATATAGGATTTGTGGAAACAACAGAAAAATCTGGAGAGCATCCACTCGAATGCTGTTCGGAAAAATCTCCTCCCATTCCTCGGAATGCTCTCCGGATTTTCGCATTACTTTACTGGCACTTCACCTTACTTGTAAGGGATAACGCCACCGTTATAATTGTCGTTGATGAACTGCTTGATCTCATCGGACTTCAGGGTATCTACCAGTGCCTTGATCTTAGGCAGATTCTCGTTGCCTTCCTTAACAGCGATTACATTTACATAAGTAGCGGCTGCTTCGGAATCATCGCTCTCATACAGCAGAGCATCGTCTGCAACAGTCAGGCCTGCTTCCATAGCATAGTTGCCGTTCAGGACACCGAAGGATAC
>CDZB01045647.1_pt1 | contig 13191 bp, 10 predicted proteins | sample 554961 | NCBI WGS metagenome assembly CDZB01 (sample SAMEA3182106, study PRJEB8094) | gut metagenome | biome: human; feature: gut; material: Stool; isolation source: human stools | place: Canada | collected 2013-02-26
GGCGGCCGAAGGCCGCCGGCCCTGCGGGCGTCCGGGATGCTGCAGAAGCCCGGAAAGGAAATCCCCCGGCAGAACCTTGGATTCTGTCGGGGGTGGAAAAAACGATGAAATTACAGGTCTGCGGGGCCGGAAGGATCCTGCTTATCCTCGTCCTCCTTGGGTTCCTCCATCGGCGGGGCCGGGGGCTCCTCATGGGGCAAGTGGAAATCCAAAGGGTCCACCGAGAAGCCCTGCTGGGCCTTCTTTTCCTCGGCGGCCTTCTGCTGGGCCTTCTTTTCCTCGGCGGCCTTCTGCTGGGCCTTCTTTTCCTCGGCGGCCTTCTGCTGGGCCTCCTTCTGCAGGCGGGCTCGCTCGGCCTTTTCGCGGGCGGAGGCCAGCTCCTGCTCGGTGCGCTCGGCGGCCTCGCCAAAGGAGATGACGCCGCTCATGACTTCGGCGAAGAGATCGCCGTCGATCTTTTCGTACTTCATTAGGAATTCGGCCAGGGCATGCAGCTGATCCATATGCTCTTCCAGCAGGGAAACAGCCTTATTGTATCCCTCATCAATGAAGCGACGGGCTTCCTCGTCAATCTGGCCGGCAACCTCCTCGGAATAATCACGGGCGTGGCCCAGGTCGCGGCCCAGGAATACCTCCTCCTGGTCGGAGCCGTAGATCATGGGGCCGAGCTTTTCGCTGAAGCCGTAGCGGCAGACCATGGCACGGGCGATCTTGGTGGCACGCTCGATGTCATTGGAGGCACCGGTGGAGACATCCTCCAGCACCAGTTGTTCGGCCACGCGGCCGGCCAACAGTACAGCGATTTCCTCCTCCATCCACTTCTTGGTCTGGTAGCTCACATCCTTCTCCGGCAGAGCCAGGGTAAAGCCGCCCGCCCAGCCGCGGGGAACGATGGAAACCTGATGCACCTTATCCTGCTGGGGGCAGTAGTAGGTGACGATGGCGTGGCCGGACTCGTGGTAAGCGGTCAGGCGGCGCTCCTTATCGGTGATGACATGGCTGCGCTTTTCGGGGCCAACGGCGACCTTCAGGGTGGCCTCCTGGATATCCTCCATGGTGATGGCCTTGCGATTCTTGCGGGCGGCCAGCAGCGCAGCCTCATTGGTCAGGTTCTCCAGATCCGCGCCGGTAAAGCCACCGGTAAAGCGGGCGATCACGGCAAGGTCCACATCCGGGCCAATGGGTTTATTGCGGGTATGAACGCGAAGGATCGCCTCGCGGCCCTTCACATCGGGATAATTGACGGTGATATGGCGGTCAAAGCGGCCGGGACGCAGCAGAGCGGGGTCCAGGATATCCTTGCGGTTGGTGGCCGCCATAACGATAACGCCTAGATTGGGCGCAAAGCCATCCATTTCCACCAGCAGCTGGTTCAGGGTCTGCTCACGCTCATCGTGGCCGCCGCCCAAACCGGAGCCGCGGTGACGGCCCACGGCGTCGATCTCATCGATGAAAACAATGCTGGGCGCGCTCTTTTTGGCCTGTTCAAACAAATCGCGGACACGGGAAGCACCCACGCCGACGAACATCTCTACAAAGTCGGAGCCGGAGATGGAGAAGAACGGCACACCGGCCTCGCCCGCGACGGCTTTGGCCAGCAGGGTCTTACCGGTTCCAGGAGGGCCCATGAGCAAAACTCCCTTGGGAATACGGGCGCCCAGCGCATTGAACTTGCCGGGGTCCTTCAGGAACTGGACGATCTCCTCCAGTTCCTCCTTTTCCTCATCGGCGCCGGCCACATCATCAAAGGTGACACGGTTGTGGGGATCCTGCTGCTTGGGCTTCAGCTTGGCAAAGGCCATGGGGTTGCCCCCGCCGCCAGAGCGCTTCATGAGGATATACCAGAAGCCGCCCATGAGCAGCACGGTGAGCAGCAGCGGCAGCATATCGATCCACCAGGGCATGGCCTCGGCGGCATCATAGTACTGCTTGATAGGTGCATCGGGATGCTCGGCATTGTACTCATCTACCAGGGCGTGGGTATCCTGCAGGAACAGGCTGAGATTCGGCACACTGTAGGTGATGGTGGTCTTTTTCTCATCATTGAGCTGCATGGTCAGCTCGCCGGTGCCAAAATCCAGCTCATACTCCGCCACCTGCTCATTCTTAAAGTAATCGATGATGGTGCGGTACTCCACCTTGGGCTGGGCGGTATTCATGCTGAAAATGCGGACCGCCATGTAGAAGAACAGCGCGATGAGCACTACCGGGACGATCCAGTTTCTCTTTTTGGGTGACAATGACTTCACTCCTGTCTTGGGCAGATTTGATTATTCGTGGGAATAAACGCTGGGGGAAAGGACGCCGATGTAGGGCAGATTGCGGTATTCCTCGGCGTAATCGAGGCCGTAGCCCACCACAAAGGCATCGGGAATGGTGTAACCGACATAATCGGCATAGATCTCCTGCTCCCGGCGGGCGGGCTTATCCAGCAGCACGCATACCTTCAGGGAGGCGGGATTGCGCTCCTTGAGCATCTTGGTGAGCTGGTGCAGGGTGTTGCCGGTATCCAGAATGTCCTCCACGATGAGGACATTGCGGCCGGCGATATCGGAATTAAGATCCTTGGCCACATGGATATTGCCGGAGGAGGTGGTGCCGCTGCCGTAGCTGGAAACGGACATAAAATCGATATTGATCTGGCGGTCGATCTGGCGCATGAGATCGGTGACGAAAACGATGGCGCCATTGAGGATACCGACGATTAAAAGATCCTTGCCCTCATAGTCCTTTGTGATCTGCTCGCCTAGCCGCTTGCATACGCCCTGCAGCTCCACCTCATTGAACATTACCTTGCAGATGTCCTTATCCATTCTCATGGTGTTTTTTCCTCCTGGCACTCAATTATCACATATTGTCCGGTTTTTTCGGTCACAGCGGCGCGGGAATCGCTGCTGAGGCCCTCGGCCCACAGCACACCGTTATCATCCGCCAGTACCGCCAAAGCGGGGCGCAGCGACGCCGGAATGCCGGCGGCGGCCCAGGCCTCTCCCAACGGGAGCGGCTTCCCTGTTTTGGCTGTACGGATGCGGTCGCCGGGGCGGCGGGTACGCAGAACCGAATTACCTATTATCTTATCACAATCCACCACATTTTTTAAGAGGGAAATGTTAAATTTTTCGGACTGTTTCGCAACTATTTTGTTGCAAAGCGTCAGTTTTATCCGTTTTTGCCGGCCAAAGGGCAGAATGACAACCTTTTGCGGCAAGGGGAACGGCACCAAAACCGGCGGGATGCCCCCCGGCGGCTGGTAACTCAAGAGCGCCCAGCTGCCCTCGGCAATGAGGTACCAGGCCCGCTCTGCGATATCCAGCTTGCCGCCGGAGCGGAGGGTCTCCTTCATGCGCGCCAGCACAGCGGCCGAACGGGGCAGGCCATGCTGCTCCAATAGGCGCAGCAGCAGCCGGTCGCAGACCGGCTCCGGCAAGGCCAAAAGGCCCTGCCGATCCAGGGTGCCGCCTGCGGCGGCACCCTGCAGCTGCTGCGCCGCGCTCTCGGCGAGCTGCTCGGTAAGGGCCCACTGGGCAGCCAGCTGGGGCAGCATGCGGGCCATGGCCCCGGTAAAGTTCGGGTTCAATTCGCGAAGCCGCGGCAAAATATCGTGCCGAACGCGGTTGCGGGTATAGTCGTCGGAAAGATTGGTGCTATCGGTGCAGTAGGGCTGGCCCAGCAGGGCCAGGTATTCCTCCACCTCAGCGCGGGTCACATCCAGCAGAGGACGGACGATATTGCCCCGGATGCGGGGGATGCCGCACAGCCCGTGCAGACCGGTGCCCCTTATCAGGTTCATCAGCACCGTTTCAATGGTATCATCCAGGGTGTGGGCGGTGGCGATGCGCCCCCCCTCCCCTGCCGTTTCGGCAAAGAAATCATAACGGGCGTCACGGCCGGCTTCCTCCACCGAAAGGTGGTTTTCCAGCGCCAGGGCGGCGGCATCAATATGGCGGACAGCATAGGGCAGTCCCAGCTGCCCGGCCAGCTCCCGCACAAACTGCTCGTCCCGGTCGGCTTCAGCGCCGCGCAGCCCGTGGTGAATGTGGCAGACGATCAGCTCCCAGCGGTATTCCTCCCGCAGGACAGCCAAAAAGCGTAAAAGAGCGACAGAATCCGCGCCGCCGGAGACCCCGACAGCGATCCTGTCGCCCTGGGTAAACAGGGAATATTGGCGCAGGGCCAAAAGTGCCTTTTGCTCCAGCGGTGTGCTCATTCGCGGTTGCGATCCACGCTGAAGAACCGGGTATAACGGCCATCCCACCGCAGGTTGATGGAGCCGGTCTCGCCGTGGCGGTTCTTGGCCACGATGCACTCGGCTTCCGACTGGTCGTCCCGGTCTTTTTCGTAGTAGGCTTCCCGGTACAGGAACAGCACGATATCGGCATCCTGCTCGATGGAGCCAGATTCACGCAGATCGGAAAGCATGGGGCGGTGGTCGCTGCGGCTTTCCGGACCACGGGAAAGCTGCGACAGGGTGATGACCGGTACATTCAGCTCCTTGGCCATAATTTTCAGGCTCCGGGTAATCTCGGAGACCTCCTGCACACGGTTATCGCTGCGGCGGCCGGTGCTCATCAGCTGCAGATAGTCGATAACGACAAGGCCCAAATTCCGCACACGGCGCAGCTTGGCCTTCATCTCCGCCACGGTAATACCGGCGGTGTCATCCATGTAGAGGGGCGCCGCGCCAAAGAGGGGGGAAAGATCGGCTACCTTGCCCCAGTCCTCGGTGGAAAGCTCACCGGTGAGGAGTCGGCGGCTGTCGATACCGCCCTCCGAAGCGAAGAGACGGTTCATCAGCTGCTCGCGGCTCATTTCCAGCGAGAAGATAGCGACGGTCTTTTTGCCCCGCAGCGCCACATTGGCGGCGATATTGAGGGCGAAGGCCGTTTTGCCCATGCCGGGGCGGGCCGCCACCAGGATAAGGTCGGATTTATTAAGGCCGGTGATGGTACGGTCCAGGTCGCCGTAGCCGGTGGAAATCCCCAGGTAATCGGCCCGGTTTTCGCCGGAAAGGCGCTGCAAATGGTCAAAGGTCTCCAGCACCACGCGGGAAACCGGGATCAGGCTATCGTTATTGTGGCCGTTGCGGATATCATAGATCCGCTGCTCGGCATATTCCAGGAGCCCCTCCGGCTGGGCCGTGGGGGCTTCCGCCTGCTCTATGATATCCCGGGAGGTGGTGATGAGCGCCCGCAGGTGGTACTTGCTTTGCAGGATATTGGTGTAGGCCTCCAAATTGCGCACCGAGGGCACCATCTGCGCCAACTGGGCCAAGTAGGCCTTGGTCTCCTCCGGGGTGGAGAAAATCTCCTCCCGCACAGCGGCCTCCATCACCGTGACGATATCGATGGGCTCACCCAAGGTAAATTTCCCGGAGATCACCTCAAAGATCTTACGGTGCTGCTCCCGGTAGAAAAACTCCGGGCGCACCAGCCGTACCAGATCCGGCACGCAGCCGGCATCCAGCAGGGCAGCGCCCAACACCGATTGCTCCGCCTCCAGGCTGAAGGGCAGACGGCTTTCGGTGGTCATATAATCCGCGTGCATGGGGATCACTCCTTTTCTGTAGGTGGTTTGGGGGCACTCCTGGGCAAGGATATCAGCTGGAATCATTCTTCCCCGACTACCACAAATACATTGGCGGAAACACCGTTATAGATCTTGACCTCGATGGTGTAGGAGCCAAAGGCCTTGATATCGTCCTTCAGCACGATCTTGCGCTTTTCCAAAGTGACGCCCAGCTGCTTTTCTATGCCCTCAGCAATCTCCTTGGCGGTGACGGAGCCGAACAGCTTGCCGTTGGCGCCGGCCTTGGCGGTCAGCTTCACGGTCTTGCCGTCAATGGCGGCCTTCTGCTCCTCGGCGGCCTTCTGCTCCTCCGCCAGGCGGTAGGCCTTGGCGGCCTCGCGATTTTTCAGCTCGTTCATGGCGCCGGCATCGGCGGGAATGGCCAGGCCTCTCTTCAGCAGGAAATTGCGGGCGTAGCCATCGGCTACCTCCACCAGCTCGCCCTTTTTACCGGTTCCTTTTACATCCTGTTTCAGTACTACTTTCATGCGTCTTTTCCTCCCTTGGGGTTTTCTTCATAATACCGGTCGATGGCGACCAGCAGCTGCTGGCGGCAATCCTCCAGTGTAATATCTTTGATCTGCGCGCCCGCCATGGTCTGGTGGCCGCCGCCGCCCATCCCTTCCAGGATGAGCTGAACATTGATGGCACCCATACTGCGGGCCGAAATATTCACGGCGCCGTCCTGCTCATACAGCACAAAGGAAGCATCCACCCCGCTGATGCCCAAAAGGTCATCGGCGGCCTGCGGCGCCACTACCCGGATGCCCTCCACATTGGCGCCGGAGGTGCAGCTGATGGCACAGCCACGGTATACCTCCGCGGCGCTCACCAGGCGGCTGCGCTCCTGATAGCTTTCCATACTGGAGGCGAACAGCTTGCGAACCGCCACAGTATCGGCGCCCATGCGGCGCAGGAAAGCCGCAGCTTCAAAGGTCCGCACGCCGGTGCGCAGGATAAAACTCTTGGTATCCAGCATGATACCAGCCAACAGAGCCTCGGCCTCCGCCACGCTGATGCGCAGCTTGCCTTCCTTGAAATACTGCACCAGCTCGGCCACCATTTCGCTGGCGGAGCTGGCATACGGCTCGTGGAAAAAGATGATAGCGTTATCAATGTGCTCCACCATCTTGCGGTGGTGGTCAATGACGATAACATTGCGGCAGGCTTCGTAGATCTCCCGACTTTCCAGGATGGAAGGAATATGGGTATCCACTACCACCAACAGGGTATTGCGGCCCACCATATCCAGCCCCTGCGCCGGAGAAACAAAGGCGTCCTCGTAGCGTTTATCCTGCTGCAGCATATGGCGGTACAGCGGCTGCGCCAGGCTCTTTTCGGTATCCAGCACAATGGAACAGGGCTTGCCCAGTGTGGAAAGGCCGGCGTACATGCCAATGGCCGCGCCCAGGCAGTCCAAGTCGGCAAAGCGGTGGCCCATGATGAGGATATTATCGCAGGTGGTGGCCACTTCGGTAATGGCGTTGGCCATAATACGGGCGCGCACCTTATTGCGCTTTTCCACCCCGCGGCCGGTGCCGCCAAAAAACTCATAGCCGTTCTTCTGCCGCAGCGCCACCTGGTCGCCGCCGCGGCCCAGGGCCATATCCAGCGCCTGGCGGGAGATGGTCTCGCTCTCATGCAGGCTGGCCGCCATGGGCGAAACACCGATGGACATGGTCGCGTTGTTGCGGTCGCCGGTATCCACTGCCCGGATGGCATTGAGAATGGGGAAGCGGTCCTCAATGACCCGCTTCATATAGCGCTCCTCCACCACCGCAAGGAAGCGGTCGCGGTCCAGCTTTTTTACCAGGCCGTGGTTTTCCTCGGCAAAGGTCTCGATGATATGCTCGATCTGCCCCATGGTGCGGCTGCGCTCGTTTTCCTTGGCATCGGTAAACAGCTCGGAGTAGTTATCAATGAGCATGGTAAGCACATAGGGCCGGGAATCAAAGTATTCCTGGGTATAGTGCTTCAGGTCGTTATCATCCACCAGACAGATGATGGTCAGCGGCTCCTTGGTGGAGCTGGAGTGCATGAGGAACACGGTGTAGTGCCGCTCCCCTATCACGATATCCCGGCCTTCGGCGCTGCTTTCGGCCTGCCAATCCAGTCCGGGTACCAGCTCCGCTATATTATGCCCAAACAGTTCCTGCCCGGGGAACACCCCCTGCTTGGCGGGGGGATTGCTCCACACCACCTCACCGCTTTCCCGCACGATGAGGGACGGCATGGGCAGGGACAGCACGGCGTCGCTCATGATGTGCTCCAGCGAATCCTTCAATCTTCCAAAGCGGCGGCGGTTCTGCTGGGTGATAACTGTCATCCAGATGATGCACCCAAGGGAGAGCAATGCCCACGCCCCCAGGCAGATATAGAACAGGGTCATATCGTAGCGGGAGGTGACGGCGGCCATCAGGCCGCAGGCCACTATCAGCACCGCAAGAATAGGACGATATTGGTTCAATCGTTCCTGCATAAGATCCCTCCGTTTCGGTCGTTGGATCGGCCCCGCCGCTGGTGCGGCCGGGAAAAATGGATATAGCTTCTCACTTTACGCTTCATTATACCACGCCCGCCCGCAAAAGGAAAGCACTATCTTACACGGGGCGGGGTTTTCATTTGGGCGCCGGTGTGCTAAAATAGCAGCAGAAGGAGCCTTCGCTTGGTATGGACACCGGCCATACATCGGGCGCCCCTCCGCTTCAGTCGTGCTGACCCTTACGGGCAGCCCTCCCCGCTGCAGTGCGCCCGCCTTTCCCCGCCGGGTGGCTCTCCACCCGCAAGGCCCATGTTTTTCCGCGAAGGTATTTGCTGCAGCATCCCGGCTTCCTGCGCCCCGCGCCGTGCTGCCCCCTACGGTGGGCAGCACGAACCCGCCCCTACGGGGCGGGCAGGCCGGCCCATAGGGCCGGCCGCGCTGGACGCGCAGCGGGACCCTGCAAAAATTTTAACATGTGATGCAACAAAATCCGCCGTGGGCGACACTATTATGGTGAAAGCCGGTTGGGGCGGCATCACAAAAGGAAGGTGCGTTATGACCATCACCCAGCTGGTGACCCAGGCGCAGGCAGGCAGCCGGGCTGCCTTTGGTGAGCTGTACGAAAGCCTGGCCGGCGACCTGTACCGCATGGCGCTGTATACCCTGGGCAGCCAGCAGGATGCCGAGGACGCCGTGGCGGATACCTTTGCCGAGGCGTGGAAGGGCATAAAAAACCTGCGGGAGCCGGAGGCGTTCCGCAGCTGGATGTTCCGTATCCTTTCCGCCCGGTGCAAACGGCAGGTCGCCCAAATCGTGGCCCGCAAAAAGGAAATAGACCTGGACAGCTACTACGAAACCGCCGAGGAAGCAGCGCCGGAAACAGCCACTCGCCGGGCGGAGCTTAGCGAAGCGCTGGGCACACTCTCCCCGGAGGAGCGGCAGATCGTGCTGCTCTCGGTGCTGGAGGGCTATACCACGCGGGAGATTGCGAGCATGCTGGAGATGCCGCAGGGTACGGTGAGCAGCAAGCTCTCCCGTTCGCTGAAAAAGCTGCGGCTGCAATTACAGGATACCGATGGAAAGGAGGCGGCAAGGTGAAGGACGAGCGTAAAACAGAACGGAATACCGAGTGGAACGACGAGGCGGAAGCTGACCGCGACTTTCTTCGGGAAAAGCTGAAAAATGCGGGCGATCCGGCACTGCCCGCTTCCCTTTCCGCTGCGGCGCTGTTTGAGCGAATGGACGCCGCAGATCAACAGGCTGACGCTCCAAAGAAAAAGGGGGGCGCGATATGGCTGCAGTGGCGGCGCTGGGGCAGCATTGCCGCTGTGCTGGTACTGGCGGCAGGCACTGCATTCCTGTTGCAGAACAGCTCCTTGCAAAACAAGGCCTCGCAGGACGAGTCGAGCTATGACGCGGCATTGGCGCCGAATGAGGCGGAGAACCGCGACCTGTGGAACGGCTCCGCCGGTGAGGTGCCGGAGACCGGCGGCCCGGGGACAGACGGCCTGATGATGGCTCCCCCGCCGAACCCTACCACGGCCGGCGGCGACAACAAGAAAACAGAGAGCCGGCCCGACGGCTACTTCGGGGCTTTGGAGAGCGAGATCATTGCGCCGACGGGAGAGCTGCCCACCCCCGACCTGACGGATTTTGACGCGATGGCTGCGGTTTCCTCGCAGCTTTTCGGGGGAGACTATGACCAGGCGATCGCCATGTTTTACGATAGCGGCGAGCGCTGGGAGGGCTGCGAACTGCCCACAAGCTGCGCCCACTATTTTATGCTGGATAAGACGCTGTACGGCTTCTTCCCGAAGGAGCGCCGGGTGGTGGATTACAGCGGAGCATGCGCCACGGTGCTGAATGAGGACGAGGCGGCGATGCTCTCGGCGATTTTGCAGATTGAGTTTACGGCGAAAACCGAATAATGGATTTCCCCTCGCGGCGGAGTGAGCGATCACCCCGCTGCATTTTTTACACCCTCGCAGCATATCATGCCGGTAGTGGGGACAAACATCCCCCAGCCGGTGCAGCATCCCGGCGCCGCGCCCCCGCACGGGCGGCCCGCCCCTATGGGGCGGAGGAAGCGGTACCCCCTGTGGGGGCACCGCTTCGCGGGGCGCGGCCTGCCAGGGATTCTGCCCCGCACATTCCAGCCATGGAGGAAAAGCCTATGAAAGCCGATTGGGGACTGCTGGGCGGCGCTGCCGCCGCTATGCTGGCGCTGCCGCTGCTGGTACTGGCCTGGAGCGGCACCCCGCTGGGCACCGGTCTGCCCGGCGGAACCACATCCGATCCAACACCGCAGCAAAGCAATATCCTCCCCGGCACCGACCGCGAGGAACCGGAAGAGCCACCAGCCAATACCTTCTCCGTTCTCCCCTCCTTCCGCATCCTGGATGAAACCAACGGCCAGGTGGCGGAAATCCCCGCGGCAGACTATGTGGCTGGGGCCATCGCGGCGGAAATGCCCGCCTCCTACGAAGAAGATGCCCTCATCGCGCAGGGCATAGCCGCCTACACCAATGCCCACTATTTGGCGGCGCTCCGCCGGGCCGATCCCCCGGAGGAGCTGAACGGCGCCGATTTTTCAGCCGATCCCGCCAAGCGGCTGGGCTATATCACCGATGACACCATGAAAGCCATGTGGGGCGACCACTACAAAGCCTACCGTGAAAAAATCACCAAGGCCGCCGAAAAAGCCATGCGGTACCTCATCACCTACGAAGGCCAGCCCATCGTGGCGGCGTATTTTGCCATCAGCGCCGGAAAAACCACCGAAGACGCCGGAAATGTGTGGGAGGGTCCCCTTCCCTACCTCACCCCCGCCGATAGCCACTGGGATAAAGAAGCCGCCGGGTACCGCAGCACTGTCACCATCACCGCCGCCGAACTGCGCAAAAAGCTGACCGCCCAGTCCATCCTCACCGGACAAAAGCCGGAAGAATGGCTCAAGGTCCTCACCCGCAGCGAAGCCGGGTATGTTACGGCGGTGCAGGCCGGCGACCGCGTGCTGACCGGCCAGCAGCTGCGCACCCTGCTGGGGCTGCGCAGCGCCGCCTTCACCGTGGAATACAAAAACGAGCTTTTCACCTTTGATGTGCTGGGCTACGGACACGGGGTGGGGCTCTCTCAGGCCGGGGCACAGTACCTGGCACAGCACGGCAAAAACTATCAGGAGATTCTGCTGCACTACTACCCCGGCGCCGCCCTTACCCCCGCCGCGCAAAAATAATCCATTTTCCGCTTGACGAACCCCCTCCCGATATGATAATATACTGGAGTACGATATAAAGCCGTGGAGAGGTGTCCGAGCGGTTTAAGGAGCCGGTCTTGAAAACCGGTGACTCATCAGAGCCATGGGTTCGAATCCCATCCTCTCCGCCAACACCTCCGACAGTAATTCGTAGCCCTTGGAGATGTACCCAAGTGGTGAAGGGGCTCCCCTGCTAAGGGAGTAGGGTGCGAAAGTGCCGCGAGGGTTCAAATCCCTCCATCTCCGCCAAAGAAAAACCCGCAGAAATGCGGGTTTTTCCTTTGTTCATGCGGGTTTTCAGCATTTTTAGCCTTTGCAAATATTGCTGTTTCTTGCGGTCTTTTTGCTTATAGGCTACACAGAAACTACACAGTAAAATACCCCCTCCAGTTACGGAGGGGGCATCTCTTTACCACACCTTCTCTGACACTCCGAGTGCCTCGTACAAAAGGTGCTTTTGCTTTGTGCTTGCGCCTGGAACGGCCCCACCACAATATTTCTGCTTTCCATTCCCTGCGGAATGCCGGAAGGCAGCGCCGCCATCTCGGCCAGCACAGCAAAAGCTCCCCCGGCGCGGGAGAGCTTTTGGGCGAATCACGGATTACTTTTTGCGGGCGAGGACGGCCATGCCAAGAGCGGAAACAGCCATGAGAGCGACCGCGGCGGCGACCATATCATTGGCGCCGGTGGCGGGGTTTTTCTGATCCTCGGCGGGCTTGGTCTCCTCGGTAGAGGGGACGATGATGGTGATGGTGCCGGGGACGGGGGGGCTTCTGTTACTTGACCTTCCGAGTTAAGGGTCAGCTTTTCGCTGGTTTTCCACTTCACTACATCGGTAAGATACACAGGAGTACCATCACTATTCTTAATGGTTGAGCCTGCAGGCAGTTCGCTATGACTTTCCGGGAAAGTATAAAGAGCCGCTGTGTTATCGCTCTTTGTGTTGTTATCAACGGTGAGATCAAATGCGTTTTTACTTGTGTGCGCGCCAAGGTACAGGCCAACATTCTTTGTTTTAGTATCGCCATCCTGTGCGGATATATCAAAGGAATTGCCGATGGCGGTGACGGTAGATCTGATATCCCACTGAGAAATATACTCGAATTTAACAGGACGGGTGCTGATTACGGTATTATTGGTAAAGGTGATACTGGTAAGCGACTGGAAATCGGAACCCTGTCCCTCATTATCGCCTGCACTCCAGTTGCCATAAGCGGGTCTGATCCAAGTGGGGTTGGAATTGTTGGCATCAGTCGTATTGGTGTAATTATTGAAACGGCAACTATTGAACACTAGGCTTTGTGTTGCCATAGCGCCTACAATAATGCCATTAAAAGTACAGTTTTCAAAGTCCACCTTGCCAAGCTGGCTCCAAGGGCTGGTGTAAAGCTGATAGTCAATGCTGATCACGCCATTGAAAGTAATGCCGCTAAATACAACATTGGTATAAGCCGGTACGGCAAGGAGCAGTTTTGTGCCGATATTATCGATGCTTGTATAGCCGGTAGTGTTGCTGGTTATGGAGCTACCAACAAAGATGACCGTTTTGCCGTTGGCACCATCGTTCCCATTGCCCAGATAGCCATTTTCGCCATAAGCGTTCATTTTGCTGTGGTCAGGAGTTTGGCCCACGGTGTCATCGCGAACGCCGTTGCCGAGAACACCGTTAGTATCATAGCTGTAATCATCTACGGTGACATACATAGTGCCGCCGAGCTGGTTCTGGGCATCGATATACTGCTGACGGGTCAATGCATTGAACTGTGCCAGTGTATAGGGGTTGGACTGGGAACCATCACCAGTAGCACCCTCATCGGCCATAGCGGTGACCGGCAGCATGACGGCCAGCATAAGGATAGCCAGCAAAATGCTTAAAAACTTTTTCATT
>CDZB01031929.1_pt1 | contig 13173 bp, 8 predicted proteins | sample 554961 | NCBI WGS metagenome assembly CDZB01 (sample SAMEA3182106, study PRJEB8094) | gut metagenome | biome: human; feature: gut; material: Stool; isolation source: human stools | place: Canada | collected 2013-02-26
CCCTTTCCCTTCGAACAGGGACAAGTCGGCGGTATAGCCCATCGTGCTCTGCACGAGCGGCACGATCGAACCGACCTTTCCGTCCTGTATCGCTACATAGTACAGCAGCTGCTGTGTATACGCTTCGGTGATCTTCGCGCCGCCCGCGACCAGGTACGCCCTGCCGCCGAACAGCGCCGAATCCGCCGCCGCACGGATATAGCGGTAAGATACGGCCGTATCCCGCGCGTTTTCCAGAACGTCCGCCGCGATAAAGCACTCTTCGACCATGCCTTTGAGCGCGGTATTCGTCAGCGTCGCGCTCGTTTCCGAATCCGCTGACAGATCGGTCAGGGAGGCGACTTCCCCGTAGGTTTTCCCTTCAAACAGAGAAAGTTCCGCCGTATAGCCCATCGTGCTCTGCGTGACGGGCGTTATATCCGCCACGATCCCCGCTTCGGGGTCGATCACGATCCTGTAGGCGAGCTGCTGGGTATAGCTTTCCGTGATCGCAGCGCCGCCTTCCGTCTCAAAATAATATTTGCCGCGCCTGTCCAGCGAAACGGACTGAATATAGCGGAAAGACACGTCGGGCAGCTCCGCCTCGCGGGGGCGGTTGTACTCCGCGACCGCAATGACGGGCGTGCCGACTGCCAGCGCCGCCGCAAGGGCGATGCAGAGCCCGCGCATGCACCACTTCATGGCCTGCGGTTTGGGCGTCCCCTTTTTCGTCGTTTGTCCGAAGCGAACGGGACGGATAAACCTGTCCATCGCGGGCACGAGCAGGTTCATGAAAAGGATCGCGAGCGACGTGCCTTCCGGATAGCTGCCGAAACGGCGTATCACCATCGTGAGCACGCCCAGCCCGAACGCATATAAAACGCGGTTATATTTCCATTTCGGGGAAGTCGCGTAATCGGTCGCCATAAAAAACGCGCCGAACATCAGCCCGCCCGAAAAAAGTTGCAGTAAAATTTCCTGCGCGCTGTTCCAGAAAAAGAGCGCGAACATCGCCGATGTAAGCAGGTACACCGCGGGGATGCGCCAATCGATGACCCTGCGCGCGATCAGATATACGCCGCCCGCAAGCACGGCGAGTTTGCACGTTTCGCCGATGCTCCCGCCGACGCTCCCGAAAAACAGCTGCAGGACGTTCCCCCAATATCCGCCGACGCCGAGAAAGCTCTCCCCCAAAGCGGCAGTCCCGCCGCCCAGATAGGTCGCGCCGGTCGTGCCGTCCGCGCCGAGGATGTTGCCGGATATGTCCGCCCCGATAAACGAAGACATCGTCGCCGAATACGCGAGGAGCAGAAAGACGCGCGCCGCCGCCGCGGGGTTGGCGAAGTTTTTCCCCAGCCCGCCGAACAGCATCTTCACGATAACGATCGCGAACACGCCGCCGATCACGGGGATGTACCAGGGCGCGCGGGGCGGAAGATTGAGCCCCAAAATCAAACCCGTCACGAGGGCGGAAAGATCGGTCGTAAACGGTTTTTTGCGGATCAGATTATAAATTTGTTCGCTCGCGAAACACACCGCCATGCAGATGACGACGAGCATGAGCGCATACAGCCCGAAATATACGACGCCCGCGACGAGGCACGGCAGCAGAGCGATCAACACGTCGAGCATGATGCGGCGCGTGTTCGCCCCGTCCAGCGTGTGCGGAGAAGCGGCTACTTTATAGTTGGCGATCTCAGACATCCTTCTTTTCCGCTCCTTCTGCGTTATTTCCTGCCGCGGCGGAGGCCGCGCGCTCTTTTTCCCTCTCTCTCCGCTCGCGGAGAACTTTCTTTCCGAGTTTCACGCTCTGTACCAAAAAGCGCTTTGCGGGGCAGACGTACGAACAGCATCCGCAGCCGATACACCAATCCGCGCCGAACGCTTCCGCTTCGTCGTAACGTTTATCGAACACGGCGCGCTCGATAAAGACGGGCGAAAGCCCCATCGGGCAAGCCTGTACGCACCTGCCGCAGCCGATGCAAGGTTCCGCCTGTTTGCTCACACACTCGCCGTCGTCGAGAAACAGCAGGGAGGAAGTCCCCTTCCCCGTGCAGATCTTCAGGGAAAAGACGGGTTCCCCCATCATCGGCCCGCCGGAAACGATGCGCGCACAGTCCTCGTGCGCGCCGCAAAACTGCGCAACGTCGCGGTACAGCGTTCCGTTTTTCACCCAGATGTTGGCGGGCTTGTCCGCGCGTTTGCCGCTGACCGTCATGACGCGCTCGTAACAAGGGGTGTTTTCGTCTACGGCTTTATAGACCGCGAGCGCCGTATGCACGTTGACCACGAGCACGCCCGCGTCCGCCGGAAGCCTGCCTTCGGGGATCGTCCTCCCCGTACAGCCGTATACGAGCTGTTTTTCCGCTCCCTGCGGGTATTTCGTCTTTAATATTTTTACCGAAACGCCGTTCCCCGCCGCGCGCGACAACTTCGCCGCGGCGTCTTTTTTATTGCTTTCTATACCGATGACCGCGTGCGGGGCGCCGCATGCCGCCATACAATGACGGATGCCCTTGAGAAGCTCTTCCGTATATTCGAGCATGATACGGTAATCGCAGGTAATGTAAGGCTCGCACTCCGCTCCGTTGACAACGAGCACGTCTATTTTTTTATCCGTCCCCAGTTTTGCCGCGGTCGGGAACGCAGCGCCGCCCATTCCGACGATACCCGCCTCCGCTATGCGCGAAAGCACGCTCTCTCTCGAGATCTCCGCAAGCGGGGGCAAAAAAACTTTCTCGTCGGCATGGTCGTTTTCGATGAGGATATGATCCGCTTTTTTCCCCGAAAGCGTGATATGCCCCACCACGCCCTTGACCGTGCCCGAAACGGGAGAGTATACGTTGGCGGAAAGCCCTTCCGCCGCCTTCGCGATCAGTTCGCCGCAAAGCACCCTCTGCCCCGCCTGCACGACGGGAACGGCGGGCCTGCCGATATGCTGTGAAAGAGGGACGTACACGGTTTCGGGATCGGGGCCGCGCCCGATCTCCGCTCCCGCCGAGATCCCTTTGCGCCCTTTCGGGTGCACCCCGTTGGAAAAAGTAAACAAATAAACAGCCTCCCTGCAAGTTTTGCCCGTCGACGGACACAATATATAAATTATGATATTTATAGCCCTGCATGTCGCTACCGACGAAAAAATTTTACCATTTTTTGCCGCGCTTGTAAAGAAAAAGCCGTTAAAAAACGGAAATATAAAAATTTCTTACCGCCTTATAACCAGGTGTTATCGCTGCGCAGACCGCGCCTTATCTCCTCTTTTCTCCCTGATCTGCACGATCCCCTGATATGCCTGCCACACGGAGAGAATACACAGGAAAACGCCGAACGCGGCGCGGAGAAAAGGCCCGGTAAGGTCTTTCACGAAATAACTGCCGACCGCAGAGAGCAGGACGGCGGGCACGATCATCAGGGCTACGCCCTTCGTATCGACCAACCCGTTGGAAAAATGCACGCCCAGCGACAGCAGAGCCATGGGCAGAAACGAAAGCAGATTGACCGACTGCGCGAGGTGCTGTTCCACACCGCAGAAAATGGTCAGGATCGGTATGAGCACGGTGCCGCCGCCCATCCCCATGCCGCCGAGCACGCCGCCGGCAAGCCCCGCAATAAGATAAACGATAAAACGCATCGCCGCCCCCTTTCAGATAATCATCCTTATGCCCGCCGCGAACATAACGGCGGCGAACAGAACGGTCGCCTCCCCCGCGGACATCGCGTTGAGCGCGCGCGCACCCAGAAAACCGCCGAAGGCAACGCCGAGCCCGACCGCGAGAAACAATTCCGTATCGAAATAACCGTTGACCAGATAAAACACGGCGCTCACGAGGCTGACGGGAAAAATCACGAGGATCGCCGTAGCGTGCGCGACGAGAGGCGGTTTTTTCGCCACCCCCGTCAGAAACGGGACGACGATCATGCCGCCCCCGCCGCCGAACAGCCCGTTGACCGCCCCCGTAACGATGCCGCCGCACGCGAGTGCGGCGCTGCCTTTCCCTTTTTTCAAAACGATTCCTCCTCCTTTCGCGCCGAAAGCGGACTCTTTTTCCGCTCGGCGTCTCTTTTCGGATAGTTTGCGCCGATAATGTAAAATTTAATTCAAATTTCACTTTTTTTTGACCGTTATCGCTTGATTTTCATTGCCATTTATATTAGAATAAGATAGTACGATTTTGAATTTGCCGGATATAGGACGGTTCAAATTTTTAAATTTCTGTAAAGGTGTTTTTATATGGCAAAGAACAGACAACTTGGCAAACTGAGGATCACGACGTGGATACTGGCATTCGTCATGATGCTGGCTTCCTGCGCGCTCATCTTCTCGGCTTGTTCGAACGACACGAGCGAAGAAGACGATACGACGGAGACCCCGACGGATACCCAGACCTTCGCGAACGGAGATTTCGAATTTTTCACCGACAGCGACGGTTCCTATCTTATCGGGTCGCCCGACAATTGGACTCTCTCCACGCAGGGGAGCTCTTCCCTTTCCAAATCGGGCATCGTCGACACTTCCCTCAATTGGGGCGATAAATTCGTCTATGCCAGGGAACAGTACGAGATCCAGCAGGACGAGGACAACACGACCGAGGAGCCCGACGAATATTATACCGACATCGACAGCGATTACGACGTCCCCGGATGGGATATCGCCGATGCGAACAACAGCGACGAGGATACCGATATCACTTATGAAAACATCGACAAAGCCTCGATCAATGCGGTAAATCCTGGCACGCACAACGCAGCGGCGGGCGTTGCGGATGAAGAAAACGGCACGCACGTGCTCATGCTCCACAATTACCGTTCCAACGGATACGGCACGGCGGCAAGGTACGCTTCCTCCTCTGTCACTTTGCAGGCGGGCACGGCGGCAAAGTTCTCCGTCTGGGTCAAAACTTACGGAATGACTTATAACGAGAATACGCCCGTCAACGGAAACAGGGGCGCATACATCGAAGTCTACAACACCGTGGGCGGAACCGCGCAGGACTCGCTCGTCGTCCGCAATATCGATACGGAAAAGCTGAACGCGTCAAACGACAACAACGGTTGGGTGCAGTATACTTTTTATGTGAAGGCTTCTTCTTACGCCGCAACCACTTTCACCGTCTACCTCGGGCTTGGCAGGACGAACGACGTGGACAGCAACAATTATGAATATGTGCAGGGTTACGCTTTCTTCGACGATCTTGAATACGAAGTCATGACTTTGGACGAATATGAAACCGAAACGGCTTCCCTCTCTTCTTCGCAGAAATATACCCTCGACATTTATTCCACAAACGCGAAGCGCGTCGACGCGGTTTCGAGTTCTTACCGCACGTTTGCCCTCGACCTTGAAAATTTCACAAACGGGCTCAACGGGATCACGATCGATCAGGCGACCGTAAGTCCCACGACTGCGGACAGGAACGGCAAGACGCACACCCTCGCCGATTATATCGGCAGCGCAAATGTCGAAAAACTTACCGACGATCAGGACGATGACCGCTCGGGCGTCATAAACGTTTCAAATATCACCGATACGGCATACCCCGCCTCCGTTGCGGAAGATTTCGCCAAATTCGAAGAGCTTTTCGGCAATTCGCAAATTCTGATGCTGTACAGCGGCAAAGGCATGCCCTACACCGCCACCCTTTCGCAGAGCGACGTTACCGCCGCCGACAGCATCTTTACCGTGGCAAAAGACCAGACGCTCATGTTCAGTTTCTGGGTCAAGACTTCCGAACTCAACGGCGGCACGGGCGCTACCGTGACCGTGGTCGACTACGAGACGGAAACGACGCTCGGCGCCGTTGACACCACGACGCTGGATCCCGTCGACCTCACGGACGACAACGGCACGACCGAAGATATCTTCGACGGCTGGCAGCAATGCTATCTGTACATTTCCAACGACACGGACAACCCGCTTACCTTTACCCTGAAATTCAACTTCGGCCCGACAGATATCGCCGATACGACTTTCGATTCCTACTTGGACGGTTATGCGGCGTTTACAGGTTTCAGCTATTCCTATCTTACAGATGAGGAAGCAGCCCTTATCTCTACCGGGACGTATGCCGTGGAAGTCGCTCTGACCGGCAGCCCGCTCGACAGCAACTCTTCCGTCGTGTTTGACAACCCCGCATATACGGGCAATACGGAAGGTTCCGAAGCGATCAGGGACGGGTTTGCGGATCTCGCAAACTACGACGGCGTGAAAGGCAATTCCGTCTATGTCGGCGGCGAGGAACTCAGCGGCAAAAACCAGCATGCGAATACGGACGCCGAAGCGACCGAAAGCGATTTGAGCACCTATGCGGGCCTTGTCAATAAAGATTACGCGGAAAATTACTGGAGCAGCACCTGGCTCAACGCCGTGCTGGCTAACTATACCGACGCTTTGACTGCATCCACCTGGTGGAACGAAGTACTCGGCTCGAACACGACGCAGCCCCTCTTCATCATCAATACCCTGCAGACTGCGGCGGAATACTCTTACGGCTTTGTCGGCACGTCTTCCACCATCAGCGCCGATTCCTATACGCAGGTCAATCTCCGCGTTAAGCTGAGCGAAGGCGCGAAGGCGTATATCTATCTGATCGACACGACGGAAAACGAAGACAAAGAGACCAAATACACCGACAATCTCAAATATACCGCGGGCGTTTCCTATCGCTATGACACCGACGGAAACGTTGTGACGAAAGACCCCGACGATAAGGATTTCAACAAAGATACCGATACCCTTTTCTACAAACAGGACAACGGGCTTTGGTCGACGGCATCCCGCCACAGCGGCGACTACTATTACGCGAACCTCGCCAATTACGATACGGACGAGGACGGAAACCTGATCGATACGGACGGCAACATCGTCAATTATCTGCACGACGGAGAGTTCTACAGGTATCACGACGAGGATAACGACACCTACAGCGTAGCCGTGAGGGATTTCACGAAAGCGGACGTAGATGCGGCCGACCTTACCGCGGCGACTTTGCAGAACCTCACGGAAAGCGGCAAAGACCTCGTGCAGGTCATTGAAGGCACCGCCGAAAACGCGGACAAGTGGATCTATGTAAACTTCTTCATCGCAAACGGAAGCGAGGAGAAAAATTACCGCCTCGAAGTCTGGAACGGTTCCCGCGACAATTCCGAAACGATGGCCGCAAACAGCTACGTGGTGTTCGATCAGGTAAGCTACTCTACTTTGGACGAATCCGGATTCAGCGGCATGCTTTCCGAAAGTCTCCTGGCTCTCGGCGAAAACAGCAAGCTGAACGGCACGCTTTACTCCACCGAAGAAGAGATCCTCGACGCTTATCTCGAAAATCCCGAGAATTTCATCGAAGAGACCGCGGACGGCACTTCGCTGATCTATTATCACTTCTCCCTCTATGACGGCGCCGACTATGCGCCTTACGACGCGGAAAATTCGCTCGAAACGAGGGAAAGCGACCCCTACTCCGACTACGATCCTTCTTCCTATTCCGACACGGTCGCGTATCTCAAATTTAACGGATCGGAAAACGGATATACCGAATACAACACTTTCGTCAATTACGGCGCAAGCGAGATCGCGGTCGCATCCAGCAGCGATTCGACGGACGACAGCACAACGGACGATACTTCCGGCAGCGGTTCGCCGACCAACCTGTGGCTTTTGATCCCCTCCATCGCACTGGCCGTCGCGCTGTTTGTGACGCTCATTTCCCTGCTCGTGAAACGCCTGCTTGCAAATATCCGCAAGAACAAGGTCAAGTATGCGGCGCAGTATGACGCAAGGCGCACCCGTTATATCAGAAAGCTGAAACTTGCCGAGGCAGCCGACGACGCCAAAGACGAAAACGCGCCCGACGTGCTCCCCGATGAGGACGAGATCGACGAAGAAGACATCTACCGCGTAGACGAAGGCAGAGACGATTTCGACCCCTACCGCGACGAGAGCGAAGAGGCGGACGGCAATTCCGAAACGGACGCAGCGACCGACGAAAACGGCAATGCGGACGGCAACGGAGACGAGGATAACAAATAATCCTCATAACGCATAAAAAGACGCCCCGAAAGCGAACGCTTTCGGGGCGATTCTTTTACCGTCATAACGAATCACGCCAGGCGTGATCGCCGCGGGAATTGCTTGTGCCGAGCCGATTGCAAACTATTGACCGTTCGGGAATTGCTTGCGCCGAACCGGCCGCACGGCTCGATTACTCCGGATACCGCGCTCGGAATTGCGTTCGTCGCCAAACCTGCGCATTTCCGCTCAGATCTCACGCGCATTCAAAGTATATCGGCGCAATTATTCGGCCCCGCGACGTTACACGGGGCTTTTTCCTCTCTTTTTCCGATATTTTTTCAGATCGCGCAGAACAATTTTAATTCCGCGCAGCCTGTGCCCGTTGGCGATTTCCACAAAGCCTTGAGCGCCTTCCCTGGAAATCGGAATGCCGACCGTAAGCCCGACGACGGGCATTTCAGCAAAGACTGCCCTCTGCATCTTTGCCGTATCGGGATCTTTGCCCTTTCCGGCGAAGTAACGCATCAGCCTGTAAAGCAATTTACCCCCTTTGCTGTTTGCCATGTCCTTTAGCGGCGAATGGAGCGTGACCGGCAAAACACTGCGCGGCTCGGGCTGTTTCAGCCCCGACATCGCATAAAATTGCTCGCGCGGGATCGCTGCCTCATCCGACAAGCCGTAATATGCGGAAGCGCACTCCCTGAAATCGCGCCCTTCATCCCCGTCGACGCGCACGCAAGCCTTTGCCCTGATATCGCGCGAAGACGCCGCCGCCATGACAAAATAATTTCCGCGCTCGACGAGCGTACCCTTTTCGGGATCGTAATGCGAAAAGGCGTCTCTGTTTAGCGTAAATTCGATCTCCTGCTCCTCTCCTGCCGCAAGACGGATTTTTTTAAAGGCGCGCAGCTCCTTTTCGGGCTTGAACGTGACGGGCGATTTTTGCCCGACATAAATCTGAACGACTTCCGCGCCCGCGCGCGCCCCCGTATTTTTTATGCGGATGCGCGCCGTAATACTTCCGTTTCCGCCCAAATTTTCCGATGACAGCACAAGCGGGCCGTATTCGAACTTCGTATACGAAAGCCCGAACCCGAACGGGAACAGGACTTTTTTTTCGGCGGCGTCGTACCAACGGTATCCCGTGAAAATGCTTTCGAGATATTCGGCATAATCTTCGTTCCTGCCGAAATCGGAATAGGCGGGCACGTCTTCGATCCTTAACGGGAAGGTTTCAGCCAGTTTCCCCGACGGATTTTTTGCGCCGAACAGGAGCGACGCGCATGCCTTGCCGCTCTGACAGCCCGCAAGATACATCAGCAGAACGCCTTTCACCTTTCCCAGCCACGGCATAGTGATCGGGCAGCCGCAAGAAAGAACGACGACCGTATTCGGGTTTGCCTCCGCGACCGCTTCGATGAGTTTGTTTTGCGATGCGGGAAGTGAAATACCTTGTTTATCGTACCCCTCGCTTTCAGCGCCTTCCGCAAATCCAGCAAACACGACGGCGCATCTCCTGACGCCCGCAAGCGCGGCGGCTTCGGCGATGAGCCGCCCGCTCGATTCTCCGTTCGCCCTGTCGTAGCCGCGCGCGTAATCGTATGCCGCGCCGCACTCTTTGAGCGCCCGCAAAAAGCTGTCCTGATCGGAGGGCACGGCCTTTCCGCTGCCGCCGCCCTGATACCGCGGCTTTTCCGCGAACGCGCCGATGATTGCGATCTTTTCCCCGCCGTCCGCGGTCAACGGCAGAATATCGTCCTCGTTTTTAAGAAGCACGGCGGACTCTTCGGCGATCTCCTGCGCGAGGAAAAGGCTCTCTTTCCTGTCGAAAGTCGATTTCTTTCCTTGCTGCCGCGATTTTAAGATGAGTCCGAGCACTTTCTCCGCGCGTGCGTCGAGCGTGCTTTCGCTCATTTTATTTTCCGCCACGGCGCTCACGGTCTCTTCCGCGCCGCCGCATACCCCGGGCATTTCCAGATCCAGCCCCGCCGCGTACGCATCCGCCCTCTCGTACAATGCGCCCCAATCGGTGAGGAAAACCCCGTCAAACCCCCACTCTTCGCGCGCGATCTCCATGAGGCGCGCGTTCTGCGAACAAGGAACTCCGTTGAGTTTATTGTAAGCGGTCATGAGCGCCCAAGGTTTTGCCTCTTTTACGATGATCTCGAACTGTTTGAGATAAATTTCGCGCAGCGCCCGCTCGTCGACGACGCTGTCCGAAAACATGCGGTGATCTTCCTGCGAGTTGCAGGCAAAGTGTTTTACGCAAGCGCCGACGCCCGCGGACTGGATGCCGCGCACATACGCCGCGCCGAGTTTTCCCGAAAGAAGCGGATCTTCGGAAAAATATTCGAAATTTCTGCCCCCGCGCGGATCCCTCTTATGATTTACGGCCGGCCCTAACAGGACGGAAACGTCCTCTTTACGGCATTCCCTGCCCAACATTTCGCCCATGCGAAACAGAAGCGATTCGTCCCACGAGCATGCGGAAAGGCACGCGCACGGGTATACCGTAGCGGGTACGCTTTCGTTGATGCCCGACATATCCGCCTTGCCCTGCTGTTTACGCAGCCCCGACGGCCCGTCCGTCAGCATGATTTTACCCGTTTTTTCGTTGCCTGCATACCAAAAGCCGCTTCCGCACAGCAGAGCGGCTTTTTCCCGTATCGTCATCGATGAAAGGATTTGCCGAACGCGCTCTTCCATGTTTTCCTCCGAAATAAAAGACGCGGCGCGCCCGCTTTTGCAGGCGCGCCGCTCGTCAGATCATTTTCTTTTGAACAGGATGCGGCGGCAACTGTCGCATTCGATGAAATTGCCGTCCGCAAGTTTGGAAATTTCCGCAATGGAAAGTTCCATGCCGCATTGCGGGCATCGGTTGCCCGACACCTCCACCACCACGGGGAAAACTTTTTCCTTGCGCTTGGCTTTGTATTTTGCGAGCGTATCCGCGGGCACGTCTTTGCTAAGTTTCGCCAGCTCCGCCTCCACCGCGGCGACTTCCTGCGCATGCGATTCCTTGACGGCGGAATACTTTTCCTTATACTCTTTATATTGCTTCTGCATGGCGATCGTCTGTTTCTTCGCCGCGGCATATTCGGCGGAAGTCTTTTCGATCTGCTGAACGAGTTTATTGATCTCCGCTTTCAGGCTTTTCAGGCTGTCCGATATGGCGGCCGCGTTTTTCTTGTAAAAGGCGATCTCGCCGCCCTGCTCGTCCACCATTTCGTCGAGGTTTTCGTAATCTTTGATCGTGTCCGCGATCTCGGAATATTTCTGCTCGAGCCTTTCGAACATTCTCTTGAATTCCGCCGCGCGCGCGTCCAGCGCTTCGAGTTTTTCGGGCGCTTTTTCGAGGAACTTGCGCGCCGTCATATATTTTTTGCGCTCGTCCGTCGAGGCGATCTCCTGTTCGATCGCGCGGAGTTTTCCGTCCGCCTCCTGATATTTCAACAATTCGTCTATCATTTTATACCTCCCTGAAATCAGAGCATAAACCCGTCCTCGTGATAATAAGCGGGAACGCCGAGTTTATCGCCGATTTTCTGATAAATTTTTTTGAATCCGTAATTCTCGCTCGCGTAATGCGTCAGAACGACCAAACGCATGCCCGATTCGAGAATGTCGCAAATATAATTGTGCTTGACGTCGGACGAGACAATGACGTCCGCGCCGTGCTCTTTCGCAAAGCGTATCGCTCCGCCGTCCACGCCCGCGCCGCAAAAGGACGCCGCGCGCGAAATCTCACCCTCCGCGCCGTAAGAAAGAAGACGCCCGGTATGAAATTCTTTCGAAACATGCGCACAAAGATCTGCAAAAGATTGCCTGCGCACATCGTAAACGCGGCCGTACGCACCGCCGTCGATGTTTTCGTATGTATCGGAAACATCCTGCCCGCCGATACCTTTTGCCAGATGATAATCGATGCCTTCGGGGGCGAAATCGAGGTTCAGGTGCATGGAGATCACGCAGATCCCCGCGCGCAGGCAGGAAACGAGCCGCGCCCCCGAAGCGTCCTGCACATTCAGCGCAGAAACAGGAAAGAATATGGCTGGATGGTGCGTCACGATGAGATTCGCGCCCCGCGCCTTCGCCGCGGCGATCGCCCCGCCGGACAGATCGAGGGAAAAGACCATGCCCGTGATATCCTCGCCCGTATCGATCAGCACGCCGCTGTTGTCGTGCGCACCGAAGTTTTTAACGTAAACATCGCTCAATTTTTTGGGATAAGCTCCGTCAATGACTGCGTAAACGTCTGCAAGTTTCATCGTACAGTCCCTCCAATTTTTTCAGCCGGGCGTCGATCTCCGCGCGCCCTTCCGCTGCGCTTTCGCGCCACTCCCTGCACCGAGAGATATCCCTTTCGAGCATCTTCGCAAAATCCTCCGTGGGGGAAAGGATATTCTCCCGCCCGAACGAGAGCATGTCTTTATTGTACTCTTCCTGTTTTCCGCCCTTTACGGCCTTTATGAGGTCGTAGAATTTTTTATCGGCGTAAAAGGTATGATCGTGCAGGAGCGCGTAGCCGCGCCCCAGGAGGAACGCGCGCACTTTTTCCGCATTTTTCATCGGCTGCAATACGAGTTTGGGCGGAAGAAAACCGTCCGAAAGGATTTTTACGATCTCTTCGCCGCCCATGCCCGCGATGAGCACCTGTTCCGTCCCGCGATCGACCCCCGCAAGCCCGTCGCATACGACGGGGCACACTCTGCCTTCCGCTATGTATGCCGAAAGGAGCGCCTGCGCTTTTTTCAAGCTCTTTGCGCTGATATCGGATATCTGCGCCGTGCGGCACAGTCCCTTTTCGAGCATGTACAGCGTGCAATAACCGTGGTCGCATCCGACGTCGGCAAACGTATCGCACCTTTCAAGTTCGCCGCAGACGGCGGCGAGCCTCTTCGTCAATTTCATCAATCGAGAAAGTCTTTCAGCTTTTTGCTGCGGCTGGGATGGCGGAGTTTACGCAGCGCCTTTGCCTCGATCTGACGGATACGTTCACGGGTGACGTTGAATTCCTTGCCGACCTCTTCGAGAGTGCGCGGTTTGCCGTCGTCGATGCCGTAGCGCAAGCGCAAAACTTTTTCTTCGCGCGGGGTGAGCGTATCGAGCACGCCCAAAAGCTGTTCTTTGAGCATGGTGAACGCGACCGAATCGCTCGGCGTGGTCGCGCGGTCGTCCTCGATGAAATC
>CDZB01012192.1_pt1 | contig 13172 bp, 11 predicted proteins | sample 554961 | NCBI WGS metagenome assembly CDZB01 (sample SAMEA3182106, study PRJEB8094) | gut metagenome | biome: human; feature: gut; material: Stool; isolation source: human stools | place: Canada | collected 2013-02-26
GAGGATCACACGCACCCTGGACACTCTAATTCGGGTTAACGCGGAGCTGCGCTCCATGTGAGCGCAGATTTCTGAGTTTGCCCGCTATCTGTGCCCAGGCAGTCCTTGCTGGTAAAAGGCAGGGAAGCCCCGTCCAATTAATAATTGGGCGTGGAGGATTCACGCCGAACTCGTTGCCGATGAGGGAGCCCTTGGACTTGAGGCCGAGCATGTTGAAGTGGCTCGAGGTGACCATGCCGACGACGGCGGTGCGGTTCCGTCCCATTGGGCGGGACCGCATTCGCGCACTGCGGGCTCCGGAAGCCAAACCACAACCACCACAACAGGAACCCCATATGGAATGGATGAAGGAAGCCGTCGACTACGTGATCTTCGGCATTCTCGGCCTCATGGGCTTCGTCGCACTCTGGCTCACGATCGAGCGCATGCTCTTCCTCAAGCGCTACAGGCCGGCGGACTACGCCTCCTAGGAGGAGCGCGGCATTGCGCTCACGAAGAACTTCACGACGCTCTACATCATCTACTCGAACGCCCCCCTACGTCGGGCTGCTCGGCACGGTGATCGGCATCATGCTCACGTTCTACGACATGGGCAGCACGGGCGCGATCGACGCGGGCCGCATCATGACGGGCCTCTCCCTTGCGCTCAAGGCCACGGCGCTCGGTCTGGCCGTCGCGATTCCGACGCTCATCTCCTACAACGGCCTGCAGCGCGCGATGAACGTCGCCTCAAGGCGCAGGGCCTGACGGAGGAGAGCTCATGACGATCGAAATCCCGAAGAAGGAGCCCCACAACATCGTTCCCTTCATCGACATCATGCTCGTGCTCCTTGCCATGGTGCTCTCGGTCTCGACCTTCATCGCAAAGGGCGAGATTCCGATTGCGCTGCCCGAGTCGAGAAGCGCGCAGGCTCCCCTCAAGAATTCGAACGAGGTCCTCATCCAGGTGACGGGCGAGGGAACCCTGCACTGGAACGGCGAGGAGGCCACGCACGAGGAGGTCGACGAGCGGCTCCGCGGCATCTCCCGAGACGTGCGGCTTGTTCTTCGCATCGACCGCACCACGAGCTTCGAGCACTTCATCCGTCTTCTCGACATGATCAAGGGCGTTCATCATGAAAACTTCGTCATTGTCGCCGAAAAGCGCGGCTAAGGCGGGCGGCGAGACCCGCACGGCGTTCGCCGCAGCCTGCGCGCTCTACCTCCCGTGCCTGACGCTCGCCGTCTGGGGCGCGTCCCTCGCGCCCGCACCCGCTTCCGTCGGCGCAGAGGGCATCATGCTCGCCGTCGCACAGTTCGAGAGCGCCGTGGCGGCCCCCGCCACCGCCGCCGAACCCGCTGCGGTGCCCGAGCCGGAACCTGAGCCCGAACCCGCGGCGGAACCCGAACCCAAGCAGGCCGCGGAGCCTGAACTCAAGCCTGAGCTCGAACCCCGGCCGGAACCCGAGCCCGAACCCGAACCTCAGCCTGAACCTGAAAGGTCGCGCCGTGACGCACGTCCTCATGGGACACTCCTTCGGAGGTCTCTTTGCGCTTTCGACGATGGCTTCCCGCCCCGCGCTCTTTGACGCCTGGGTGGCGGCCGATCCGTCGCTCTGGTGGGACGGCGGCGTGCTCGTCCGAATGCTGGAGGAGAATCCTGCGGCGGGGCGCTCGGGCGCCTTCGTCTATGCGGGCTTCGGCTCGGTCCTGAGGAAGACGGGCGGCACGACGGCAAGCCGGAATCTCGCCTCCGAAGACCGCTTCAGGGCGGCGCTCGAGGGCTTTGCCGGGCCCGATGCGAAGGTTGTCGTGGAGGACTATCCGCGCGAGACCCACGGCACGATTGCGGTCCCCGTGTTTCACGAGGCGATGAAGCGGCTTCTCATCGGAGGGGCCGCGGCAGGACGCTGAGCGAGCCGGCGGCGCTTGGGTTCTTCGGCAGGAAACGGGATGCCTTCGTCTTCTCGCGGTGCGCAAGATTGTGCATAATCACCCTCATGAAGATGAAATTCCGCACCTACGTCATTGCGGCGCTTGCAACCACGGCGCTCGTGCCGCTCATTGCCTGGAGCCTCCTGCAGTGGAGCGACATCCGGTCGAGCCTTGCCAAGGACGACTGGGAGCAGCGCTTCTTCACGGGCATCGGCTCGGCCTTTCTCGTCGAGAGGATGAAGAGCGTCGACGTCTTTGCGGCCCACGTCGAGTCCGAGACCGCCAAGCGCCTGCGCGCAGGCGTGACGTGCGCTTCGCTCGAGGGCTTTCTCGCGGAGCTCGCAGCCGCAAATCCCTATATAAAGTCACTGAAGTGCACGGGAGCCGACACGCCCGCCGCCCGTGCGGCGCGGTCCGGGGGCACGGCCTGGAGGCTCGAGCCCGGCGACGACGGCGGCTCGCTCAGGTTCTACAGGCGGATTGCCGACAGGGCGGACGTCGTGATCGAGGGGACCGCCGAGCGAGGCGAGCTCTTCAGGGACATTGCGGCGATGTACAACATGCGCGGCGTGCGCTTCGTGCTTCTTGACGAGGAGCGCCGCTACGTCTGGCCCGTTCTGGGACTTTCCGGACGAGCCGTCTGGGACCACGCCCTCGGGCGCGAGGGCCTGATCGAGGAGGCGGGCGAACGCTTCTGGATGAGCGCCAACCGCTTCTCTCACGGCGCGCCGCAGTGGACCATGATCGCGCTCAAGCCCCAGGAGGAGCGCATCGCCGACAGGCGCGAAATGATCGGACGCACGCTTCTTCTGGCCGTGCTCGTGCTCTCGCTCACGGCCGCCGCGGGCTTTGCGGCCATCAGGCCCCTGAGCCGCTCGATGAGGCGGCTGCGCGGAGACCTGGACGAGGCCTCCTACGGCACGCCCGAGACGACGCTGGCATCGGGCCCCGAGGAGTTTCTCGAGTTCCAGAGGGCCTACAGGGCGCTTCGCGAAAAGCTCGACGACCGCAGGCGGCGGCTTGAGGCCGACAACGTCCGCCTCGAGGAGACCGTCGAGCGCAGAAGCAGCGAGCTAGAGGCCCGCGAGCGTCTCTTCGCACAGGTCTTCGACGACATTCACGAGGGCATGATGCTGCTCGACGAGGACTGGCGGCTTCGCTACGGCAATCATGCGGCGGGCACCCTGATCGGCGTTGACGGCATGGCGCGTCTGGCCGAAGTCTGCCGCAGCGGACTCGAGCGCAGAAGCGACGGCACGGCCCTCGTCACGATCGAGGCGGGCGGACGAAGCCTGGTGCTCGAGTGCGACGCCTTCCCGTTCGGCGCGGCTGCGGACGGTCTGCGCAGTGGCTGCTGCGTGCTCTTCAGGGACGTGACGGGCAGGACCGAAGTCGAGCGCATGAAGGACGACCTCATCAGCATCGTCGCGCACGAACTGCGCACCCCGCTCACCGCCTGTCGCCTGCAGCTCGACCTTCTCGTCAAGGAGAACGGTCCGCAGTCCGCCTATGCGGCCATGGGCGAGGACCTCGATCATCTCGGCAGAATCGTCGACGACTGGCTCTCCGTGGCCAGAATCGACGGCGGCTCCTACAGGGTCGAGTCGCGCATCGTGCAGACCATGCCGCTCGTCACCCGCGCCGTGAGACTCGTGAGAAGCCGCCACGAATTCCGCTTCGACTACGACATCGCCGAGGAGGCCGAGTGCATCCGCGTCGATCCGTCGGCCTTCGTCGAGCTGCTCGTCAACCTCTTCACCAACGCCTGCCGCCACGCAAGGCCGGGCGAGGAACCCCGCATCGAATTCCGCGCACGCGTTGACGAAATGCTCGTCGTGGACGTCTGCGATTCGGGCACGGGCTTCCCCGAGGGCGAGGCCGAAAAGCTCTTCGACCGCTTCTATCAGGTCGAGCAGGGCAACAAGCGCCGCACGGGCGGCACGGGGCTCGGCCTCGTCATCTGCCGCGCGATCTGCCGCGCCCACGGCGGACGCATCGAGGCGCTCAGACTTGAGGGACGGACCGTCTTCAGGATCACGCTCCCGATGCCCTCGCAGACCGACGGGCTCTGACGCATTCCTTTCCCGCAGGCCTCCATGCGCACCGCAGGCCTGCGGACGGATACGACGACGGTGCGCAGTACGGGCCGGAGGCTCCCGACAGACATGACCACACGACCTCTCATTCTCATCGCCGACGACGAAACGCGAATCAGGCGCCTGACGGCCGAATTCCTCGAGCAGTCGGGCTTTGACGTCTGTCAGGCGCAGGACGGCGAGGAGGCCCTCGAGGTCTTCAGGCGCTCGCCCGTCGAGCCCGATCTCGTCGTGCTCGACCTGATGATGCCCGTCAAGGACGGACACGAGACGCTCGCCGAACTGAGAACCTTCTCAAAGGTGCCCGTCATGATCCTCACGGCGCGCGACCTCCTGCAGGACAAGACGAAGAGCTTCAACACGGGGGCGGACGACTACCTCGTCAAGCCCTTTGCGTTCGCGGAGCTCGAGGTGCGCATCAGGGCGCTGCTTCGACGCGCCTCAGGCTCCGACATGCGGGTCTCGAAGGTCGTCGCAAACGGCCCGCTTGAACTGCGGACCGCCGAGCACGACCTCTTCTGGCGCGGGCGCTCCGTCCCGCTCACGGAGCAGGAGTTCAGGATCCTCTCGGCCCTCGCGAAGCACCCCGGTGCCGTCATCCGCTATGCGGAGCTGCTCCGCCAGGGCTGGGGCGACGGCGAGGTTGACGTCGCGCGCCTCAGGGTGGCGGTTGCGCGCATCCGCAAGAAGCTCTCCGCCAACGGGATCAATCCCATGATCATCTCCTCCTTCACGAACGTCGGCTACCTGATGGGAGACCTCACGAACTACGACGAGGACTTCGGCCTCTGAAGAAGAGGACCTGCACGCGGCGCGGATCACGGATGTTATTTCCCTGAAACAATCCCGTCCCTGCGGAAACGGGGCGGAAATGCGCGCTCCTTATCATGAAGGCACATCGAAGGGCCGCTCCGAATCTCCCACGCCACGGAGAAGGCCCGCAGGGGCGGACGCAATGGGGCGTCCGCCGGACCTTCAACAGTGCAGGTGATCCATGACGGTCGATCTTCAACGCCGCCGCGTCTTTCAGTCAGCAGTTGCCGGAGGCGCCCTCAGCCTCGGCGCCTTTGTTCCCACGCCCGTGAGCGCCGCCGTTGCCAGGGCGGCCGCGGACATCGAGGTCATGACCTGGAGCGGCTGCGCAGTCAACTGCGGCTCCCGCTGCCAGCTCCGCGTCTTCTCCAAGAACGGACGCGTCATCCGCATCGAGACGGACGCCTCGGGCGACGCCTCCGCGAGCACCATCGACGGCGGCTGCACGCAGATCCGCGCTTGTCAGCGCGGCCGATCCATGCGCCAGCGCATCTATGCGCCCGAGCGCCTCAAGTTCCCGATGAAGCGCGTCGGCCGCCGCGGCGAGGGCCGCTTCGAACGCATCTCCTGGGAGCAGGCCCTCGACGAAATCGCCGCCCGCCTCAAGGACACCATCGACCGTCACACCAACGAGTCCGTCATGATCATGCACGGCTCGGGCAATCAGGCGCTTGTCAACTCGAGCGCGGCCACCTACCGCTTCTTCAACATGATCGGCGGCTCGCTTGCCTGGTACTCCGACTACTCCACAGCCTGCATCCAGAACGCCTGGCCGTACCTCTACGGCCGCTTCGACTACGGCGGCGTGCGCAGCAAGGCCGCAGGCCAGGGCTCCTACTTCTCGCAGGTGAAGAACGCGAAGCTCTACGTCACGTTCGGCAACAATCCCGCCGTCACGCGCGCCTCGGGCGGCGGACAGTCCTGGGAGTTCTTCAGCGCCGCACGCAGGAACGGCACGCGCATGGTCTTCATCGACCCGATCTACTCCGACACAATGGCCGGACGCAACGCCGAGTGGATTCCGATCCGTCCCGGCACCGACGCGGCCCTCTGCGAGGCGATCGCCTACGTGCTCATCACCGAGAACCTCGTCGACAAGGCCTTCATCGACCGCTACACGATCGGCTACGACGAGGACTCGCTCCCTGCGTCCGCCAAGCCCGGCTCGAGCTACCGCAGCCACATCCTCGGCCTCGGTCCCGACAAGACTCCGAAGACGCCCGAGCGCGCCGCCGGCATCACGAACGTGCCCGCAGAGCGCATCGTGCGCCTTGCCCGCGACATGGCCGCCGCGAAGCCCTGCTTCATCTCGCAGGGCTGGGCGCCGCAGCGCCGCATGAACGGCGAAACGCAGTCGACGAGCATCGCCATGCTCCCGATTCTGCTCGGCCAGATCGGCCTGCCCGGCACCAATTCGGGTGCCCGCGAGGGCGACTCCTACGGCCTTGAAGCCGGTCTGCCCACGGGCGCCAACCCCGTCAAGGTGGGCATGCCCGTCTTCCTGTGGCCGCAGGCCGTCGTCGACGCCGCCTCGCTCACGGCCGAAACCGCCGCCGTGCGCGGCGCGCCGGCCCTCAGGCACAACATCAAGTTCATCTGGAACACCCAGTCGAACACGCTCATCAACCAGCACGGCGGCATCAACCAGCTCCGTCCGATCCTCGAGGACGAGACGAAGGTCGAGACGATCGTCTGCGTCGACACGCAGATGACGCCCTCGGCCATGTTCGCCGACTACGTGCTCCCCGACGTCTGCCATCAGGAGTCGATCGACCTCATGGCCGACTCCTATGCCGTGGGCGACCAGAACTACCTGATGCTCAGCGACAAGGCGATCGATCCCGAGTGGGAGCAGAAGCCCAACTGGGAGATCATGCGCGGGCTCGCCCGACGCTTCGGCTGCGAGGCCGCCTACACCGAGGGGCTCGACCTCGAGGGCTGGGTGCGCCGGCTTTACGCCGAGGCGAGGAAGAACCTCCCCGGCATGCCCGCCTGGGACGAATTCCGCAGGACCGGCATCTACAAGTACCGCATGGAGGGCGACAGCGGGATCGTCATGGAGGACTTCCGCAGGGATCCCGACAAGCATCCGCTCGAGACCCCGAGCGGCAGGATCGAGATCTATTCCGAACGTCTTGCCGAGATCGCCCGCACCTGGAAGCTGCCCGAGGGCAGGGGACAGGAGATTCATCCGATCCCGCGCTACGTGCCGACGGACGAAATGGTTCAGGTGGACCCGAAGGCGAAGCAGTATCCGCTTGAGGCCTTCGGCTACCACGGTCCCGGCCGCACGCACTCGACCTATCACAACGTGCCGTGGTTGCGCGAAGCGCATCCCGACGTCGTTCTGATGAATCCCGTCGATGCGCAGTCCAGGGGCCTCAAGACGGGCATGCTCGTTCGCGTCTTCAACGACCGCGGCGCACTCGTGCTCCCCGTCAAGGTGACGCCGAGGATCATTCCGAGCCTCGTTGCCTTCCCGCAGGGCGCATGGTACAGGCCCGACGAGAAGGGACTCGACAGGGGCGGGTGCTTCAACGTGCTCACCCAGCTCAAGCCCACGCCGCTCGCGAAGGCCAATCCCTCGCACACGAACCTCGTCCAAGTTGAAAAGTTCAGGGGCTGACCCAAGGACCCTCAAACGCCATGAAGACTCAATACGCCTTTCATTTCGACAGCTCGCGCTGCACGGGCTGCAAGACCTGCGTGATCGCATGCAGGGACAAGAACGACATTCAGGATCCGAAGCTCGCCTTCAGGACCGTCCATGAGGAAACGGGCGGCAGCTGGAGCCGCAATGAGGACGGCAGCTGGTCCCAGAACGTCTGGGCCTACTTCGTCTCCGTCTCCTGCAACCACTGCTCGAAACCAGCCTGCGTGCGCGTCTGCCCGACCGGGGCCCACGCCCGCCACGAGGAGCTCGGCGGCCTCGTCCTCATCGACAGGGACGTCTGCATCGGCTGCGGTGCCTGCGCCGTCGCCTGTCCCTACGAGGCGCCGAAGCTCGATCGCAAGGCGGGCAAGATGCGCAAGTGCGACATGTGCGTCGACCGTCTTGCAAGGAAGGAGCTTCCGGTCTGCGTCGCCGCCTGCCCGCAGCGCGCGCTGGACTTCGGCACCGTCGAGGAGCTCAGGAAGCGCCACGGCGACGACGGCATGATCGCGCCGCTCGCCGCAGGCGACTACACGAAGCCCAACCTTCTCATCACGAAGTGCGCACAGGCCCAGCCCGCGCCCGAGCGCACGAGAAGCTGGCCCGACTTCCTCAATGACAAGACCGCCTGAGGCGGCTCAACAGGGCGTACAGGGGAACGGCGTCACGGGCGGGCAACCGTCCTGACGTCGGTTTCTCGGACAAAAACTAACGGCTGCGAACAACAGGGGAACAGCAGCACCTCGGATGCGCCGGCTTGACGGCCGGCGTTTTGGGCCTGCCGGCCTCGTGTGGGGGGCGGCGGGCCGCTTTTTTGGATTTCAACAGGTGCACATGACCGCACCTGAGATGACAATTCTTGTACCGACCTCCTGGCCGGCTGAAATGCCGGCGATTCGGGGCCGCCGATCCTGCGAAGGAACGGCGGGCCTTTTTTTCAAGGTCCGTCCCAGGAGGTCCGCTGCGCGTCGTCTCGTCTGAGACGAAGTCCCGATGACGGTTTGCGGACGAAAAGAACGCCCGGCCCTCCGTGAGGAGGACCGGGCGTTTCGTCAGGTCGGAACCGTGAGCGGTCGATTAGAAGTCGACGCGCATCGTGGCCTCGATGGCGTGGTTCTGACGGCCGGCGTCACCGGCGGAGAGACCGTAGCTCATGCCGAGGTTGAGGTTCTTGTAGGTGGACATGTAGCCGACCTTGAGGTCGCCCACGAAGCTGCCCGAAACGTCGTAGTCGATCGTGTCGGTCGTGGAGGAGCCTTCAAGCGTGTAGGACGATTCCGTGTCGCCGAAGCGGCCGCGGAGCGTGACGTCAACATAGGGCTTGACCTCGAAGGTCTGGAACATGAAGGACGGGGTCTGGACCGTCACGCCCACGGGCACTTCGAAGATCGTGGCCTTGTCTTCGGACACGTCGAAGAGCTTCGTGGTGCCGGCGGCGATTTCATAGTCGTCCATGTCGACGATCGAGAGGCGGGCGCCGGCGTGCGGCGTCAGCGTGAAGGCACCCGTCTTGAACTCGCGTTCGGCACGGATGCCGGCGGAGAGGGCCTTGGCCTTGAGTTCGGAGGCGAGCTCGAGGTTGCCGAGCTGCATCGTCACGTCGCCGTCGGTCGTCACATAGGAGAGCGTGCCGATGACGTTCGTCTCACCGTACATGCGGGAGCCCCAGAGGTGCAGGCCGACGTTCTTGACATCGGTCGAGACGGGGAGGACGTCGCCTTCGCCGTCGGCATCACCCGACTGGTAGGAGGCGGCGGCACCGATCGTCCAGCCGTTCTTCAAATGGGTGTCGAAGCCGCCCATGATGCCGTAGGTGTCAAGGGAGTAGCCGTAGGCGGAGCCGCCCATGGAGAGGTCGTCCGTCTTGAGACGGGCGCCCAGAGGCTGGACCCACCAGCCGCCCATTTCCTTGGGCATCGTGGCGGCATGATGCTCGATCATGTCGGCCGTGTAGCCCTGGAAGTCAACCGTCATGGCCTTGACGCCGGAGATGGCGCCCAGACCCGTCACGGAGTTGATCATGCTGCTGATCTCCTGGAGCGAGGCGCCCGTGGAGAGGATCTGGTTGATCAGCTGGGTGTCGGGACCCGTGGAGCGTTCGCCGGCGAAGATCTTCGAGACGAGGTTCTTCGCGGAGACGTTGAGGCCGGAGCCTTCGACGGTCTTGCCGCCCGCAACGATCATCCATTCTCCTTCGGAGTTCTTCTCAATCGTGAAATTGTCGCCGACCTGGTCCTTCCAGGCGTCGGCGGCGGTGAGCTTGCCGTCCGTGAAGGTGAGCTCTTCTTTAGCGATGCCGGACTGGTCAAAGTTCTCGAAAAGCTTGTAGGCACCCCAGGTGAGGTTGGAGCCTTCGAGGTTGATCGTGCCGGTGGCATCGATCTTGCCCTTGGTTCCTTCGGCCGTGAAGAGCGCGTTGCGGTTGAAGTTGGCGGCGTCGAACTTGAGCGTCGTGTCGCCGGCGAACGTGAGCTCGGCACCAAACTTCTCGGGTTCGGAGGGGGTGTCGGCGGTCTTCTTCGTGGCAGTGCCGAAGGTCACCTTGGCGTCTTCACCGAACACGACGGGCGCGCCGACTTCAAGGACGAAGTTCGGGGTGGTGCCGGTGGTGGACGGCGTGTCGGCCTTCACCTTGTCGGCCATGGTCGTGGCGATGTTGAGACCGAGGTAGCCGGATTCAGCCGTCAGCGTGCCGTTGATCTTGTCGGTCTTGTGGATGATGACGTCGGAACCAGTGATGTGGAGCGTGCCGTCGCCGAGCGAGAGAGAACCGACTTCAACGCGGGAGTTGTCTTTGATCTTCAGCGTCTGGGTGCCCATGGCTTGGGTGATGGCGTCGACAGTGACGGAGCCGCGGTCAACGGGTTCTTCCTTGCCGTCGGCGGTGGCGACGGTCTTGTCAAGCTTCGACATGTCGGCCGGGACGGAGGTCTCGGTCGTGGCAAACGTGATCGAGCCGATGGCGACGTCGCTGTTCGTGATCTTCTGAACCGCGTCGACAGTGGCTTCGCCGATGGCAAGCTTGTCGGTATCATCCTTGATGGACTTGTCGTAGGAGATCGTGAACTTCTCCTTCTGTTCTTCGGTCAGCGTGCCGAGGAACTTCTCGAGGTTCTTGGCGTAGTCGTCCTTCGTCCACTTGGAGGTGTCGAGCTTGATCATCTTGTCGTCATCGGTGACGTCTTTGTTAACCTTTTCAAGGGCGGTCTGGATGAAGCCCTCGAGCTTTTCAACCTTGAAGGACGGCGTCACCTTGAGGACCGTCGAATTGAGCGTGAGGTTGCCGAGCGACAGGGAGGCCGAGTAGCCATGTTTTGTGAGGTCGTCAGCCTTCTCTGCCTTGTTGTTGGAAATCGTGAGCCGGGCGTTGTTGTAGACCGTGACGGAGCCGAACTTGGTGACATCCCAGGAACCCTTCTTGTCTGTTTCGGCATCGCCTTCGGTACCGGTCTTGGAAGTGGCGGTTTCTTCTTTCCAGACGGCCTCATAGTTGGAAAGCGTGACGTTGCCCTGATGGTAGTCGCCGTCGGCATCGATCTGGCCGTTGATGGCATCCTTGGCATCGTCAACCTGCTTGAAGGCCTGAGCCTTGCCGAAGGTGAGGGAGGCGCCGGAGGCGAGGTACTTGTATTCGGCCTTGGAGAGGTCGAAGGATCCGCCCTGAGCGAAGGAGCTCACGGTGAGGCCCTTGTTGACGGTGAACGTGCCGCCTTCGGTCACGGAAACGAGGTCGGCGATGGTGGCGCTGGTGCCGGCATCATAGTCGTACACAAGGTGGTCGGCGGAGAGGGTGCCGGCGGCACCGACGGTGACGGCATTCTTCTTCTGGGCCTTGATGGTGCCCCAAGTGGACTTGCCGTTGATTTCGGCATTGACTGCATCGGAGGCGATGGTGAGGCTGGAGCCGCTGTCAAGAGCGCTTTTGGCGTTGAAGAACTTGCCGCCGGTCTTGAGCGTGACATTGCCGTAACTCACGCGAGCGCGCGTTTCGGGCGTCTTGTCGTCTGCGCCTTCCTTCTTGTCGGCTTCGGTCTTGAGCTTGTAGCCCTTGTCTTTGTTCGTGAGGGTGGCGTTCTTGAGCGTGATGTCGCCCATGACGACGGAGGCGGGGGCGGCCTCAAATTCGGTGTTGTTGGCGAGGCCGTTGATCGTCACGTCGGCGTTGGTCTTGAGCGTGCCCGTGTTGACAAGGGAGCCGTTGACCGTGATCGCCTTGTTGGCTTCGATCGTGCCGTTGTTGACGAACGTGCCGCCTTCAGCGACGTCAAGGCCGACGTTGAGCGTCAGGCTGGAAAGTTTGTTGGTGAGCTTGCCGGCAGTCTTGTCGTCTGTGCCCTTGCCGATCGTGATCGTCTTGTGGCTCGCGTCGGTGCTTTCGTCGATCGTGACCGTGCCGGAGGCGTTCGTGAATTTGTCGTCGAACTTCTTGGCTCAAGCTTCGTCCCAGGTCTGTTCGTTCTGGACCGTGCCCGCGACGGTCTTGTCGGTGGTGCTCTCGGCGGTGCCGATGGTCAGCTTGACATTCGTTTTGGCTTCTTCGGTTTCGCCGGCCATGGCGCCTGCGGAGAAGACGGCGAGCGTGGTCAGGACGGCCGCGACGAGCGGCTTCCTGGAGAAGGTGGCGTTGCTCATTGATTTATCCTTTGTTTGACGATCCTGGTGTCGTACATGAGTGGCAAATACCCGCAAGGATACCAAAGACAGGCGTTGGGAAGAGCGCCTCTCTGGGGCCGCCTTGACCTGCATCAGCTGCAGGGAAGACCAAAACCCTTTGAAGGGTGGTGATCCTGCTCAAGTTTCGGGATGTCCCTCTCGTAGAAAACCCTTATGCGGATCTCCCGGGAAGGGCAGGGGCGTCGAGAAGGCAGGTGCCATCGCCGTTCAGGCGCATTCGCGCAAATGTCTGTATCCTTTCGTCATCATGGAGAACGGACGGCAGAAACCCCTTATATATAGTGGTTGTCCGGCGAAATCAGATTTAGGAGACCGAAGATGGGACTCGACTTGTACGCGGGCACCTTCACCCGCTATTACACCCGCAACTGGAAGACGGTCGTGGAAGCTTGGGCCGAAGCCAACGGCGTCGACTTCAAGCGCACGGAGACCGAGGACGAGGAGAAGCTCTCCCCGGAGGAGGTGCAGGCGATCGTCTGTGCATGGCGCGACGAGATGCTTCAGGCGGTGACGCCTGAAAACCAGCTTCCCGAGACCTGGGAGGAGAGCAACGACAAGGCCTACTACACGGACAAGCCCGACTGGGATGCCTTCGGCGCGATGTTGCTCGTAACCGCCGCCCACACGTACGAGGAGACGATTCCCGAAACGCTCGAAAAGGGCTGGGACTTCACCGAACATCCGCTCATCAAGCGCCTTGCCGAGGACCACGAGCACGTCTACTCGCTTTTCCGCAGCGTGATGGTCTGGGTTCCGATCACGAAGTCCACGATGGTCTTCCGCGGTCCGATGCCCACGGGCAATGAGGTGATGATCGGCACGCTCGGCGCGCTTGAGCAGGAACTCGAGCACATCAACGAGATCTGCTGGCTCGCCAAGGAGGAGACGATCCTCTCGTGGACCGAAACCGAGGGCTATCCCGCCAAGACGCTCAAGGACGTCGAGACGGGCACCGAGGATGGCAAGAAGGAGACCTACAGCACCGAGTCCCTCGCCAAGTTCGCCTTCTCGATCTTCTGGCG
>CDZB01061398.1_pt1 | contig 13171 bp, 10 predicted proteins | sample 554961 | NCBI WGS metagenome assembly CDZB01 (sample SAMEA3182106, study PRJEB8094) | gut metagenome | biome: human; feature: gut; material: Stool; isolation source: human stools | place: Canada | collected 2013-02-26
CCACCGAACCGCTGCCGGCCGCACAAACGGTCAAGCCGGAGGCTTGCGGTTCTTTTAATGCTTTTCTTTCTGTAAAGAAAAGCATGCGTTCTCTCCTTTGAAAAGGAGAGGATATGTCGTTTTCTCACCGACGAGAAAACGACGAAAAGAGTCGCCGAGACTATCGTCTCGGACTCTCAATCTTCTGCCGGTAAGCATATACACACGGCTCGAAAGGTGTTGCAGTGCTCGCAAAGCTCGCACAGGCCACCACTCCCCGTGCGGGAAGTCTGTGCGTCTGGAAAGCCTGCGCCCGCAGGCGCAAGGCGCGCGCCGTGTGAGCGCCTTTCGGTGCGATGTTCACAAACACGGCGGCGGTTGATGGATCACGCGAGCCTCGCGAGCGTGGATGCCGTCTTTCATAGCCGCCACCGAACCGCTGCCAGCTGCACGAACGGTCAAGCCGGAGGCTTGCAGTTCTTTTGATGCTTTTCTTTCTGTAATGAAAAGCATGCGTTCTCTCCTTTGAAAAGGAGAAAGATATGTGCTTTTCTCACTGAGAAGAAAAGCACCAAAAGACTCACCGAGACTCCGTCTCGGACTCTCATCGTGCTACTGAGAAGCGCATATACACGGCTCCCAACAGTTGTTTGCTCTCGCTTCGCTCGGCAAGCCAACATTCGCCGTGCGGAGACTCTGTGCAGCTGGAAACTCCGCGCCATCCGGTGCGATGCTTGCGAAAGGGGCGGTGAATGACGGATCACGCGAGCCCCGCGAGCGTGGACGCCGTCTTTTATAGCCGCCACCGAACCGCTGCCAGCCGCATATACGGCCAAGCGGAACGTTCGCGGTTTCTTTTCGTTCTTTTCCCCCTCGCACAAGAAAAGGACATGAAATGTTAATTTTCTTTGAAAAGCACATTTATAAGGGAATTATTTGCAAAATAATATTGCAAATAATTCCGGTTAATGATATACTAATCTTATAAGAATCTTAAAATAAGAGGTAAAAATATGAACTACAATAAGAAAACCATCGAGGATATCGATGTTGCCGGCAAAAAAGTTCTTGTCAGATGCGATTTCAACGTCCCGCTCAAGGACGGCGTTATCACAAGCGACAAACGGATTGTCGAGGCGCTTCCTACCATCAAATATCTGCTCGATAAGGGCTGCAAGGTCATCCTTTGCTCCCATATGGGCAAGCCGCATAACGTGCTGACCGAGGGCTTCGGACTCAACAAAAAGGAGAAAAAGAAGCTCGAAGAGCTTCCGGTGGAAAAACAGGCCGAGGCCAAGGCGGATCTGCTGAAAAAAGCGCTCGGAGACAAAGAAAAATTCTCTTTGAAGCCGGTTGCGGAGAGACTCAACGAATACCTCGGCGGCAAAGTGACGTTCGCTTCCGATATCGTCGGAGACGACGCAAAAGCGAAGATTGCCGCGCTGAAAGGCGGCGACGCCGTTCTGATCGAGAACGTGCGCTTTGACGCGAGAGAAGAGAAGAACGACGCGGAATTTTCAAAAGAGCTTGCCTCTCTTGCCGAGATTTATGTCAATGACGCATTTGGTTCCGCGCACCGCGCACATGCGTCCACAGCGGGCGTAGCCGCTTATCTGCCGGCTGTCTGCGGATATCTCATCCAGAAGGAAATCGGCGTGATGGGCGCGGCTTTGGAAAATCCGAAGCGTCCGTTTGTCGCGATTCTCGGCGGTGCGAAGGTTTCCGATAAGATCGGCGTCATCAATAACCTGATGGAGAAGGTCGATACCCTCATCATCGGCGGCGGTATGGCGTATACGTTTTTCGCCGCGATGGGAAATTCCGTCGGGACATCTCTCTGTGAGACGGATAAAATCGAGGATGCAAAGGAAATGATGGTAAGGGCACGCGCCAAGGGTGTCAATTTCCTCATTCCGGTCGATAACGTAGTCGGACGCGAATATGACGAAAACACCACGCATATGGTGATCTATTCCGACTCCATTCCGGACGGATGGATGGGACTTGACATCGGTCCTGTGACCCGTGAGCTGTTTTCTAAGACCATCGAGGGCGCCGGCACCGTCGTTTGGAACGGACCGATGGGCGTTTCCGAATGGGCGAATTTCGCGGCGGGCACCGAATCCGTTGCGAAGGCTGTCGCCGATTCCGGCGCGATTTCCATTATCGGCGGCGGAGATTCTGCGGCTGCGGTGGAGAAGCTCGGCTTTGCCGACAAAATGACGCACATTTCGACAGGCGGCGGCGCATCGCTTGAATTCCTTGAGGGCAAGGAGCTTCCCGGAATCGCCTGCCTGCTCGACAAATGATCGGATGTAGGGGGAAGAGACGATGGACAAAGCAAAACGGACTGCCGTCATCGCGGGAAACTGGAAGATGAATATGACCCCTGCCAAGACGACGGCATTTATAAAGGAGCTTGCTCCGAAGGTCGCAGGACTTGACGGCTGCAAGATCGTGCTCTGCGTTCCGTATGTGGATATCGCGGCGGCTGTAGAAGCGGCCAAGGGCACGAATATCGAGATCGGCGCCGAAAACGTTCATATGGAGCCGAAGGGCGCCTATACGGGCGAGATTTCCGGCGAGATGCTCGCCGAATGCGGCGTAAAATATGTCATTGTCGGTCACAGTGAGCGCCGTCAGTATTTTGGGGAAACCGATGTGACGGTGAACGGCAGGCTGAAAGCCGGTCTTGCGAACGGACTGCGCGTGATTCTTTGCGTCGGAGAGACGCTCACGGAGCGCGAGCAGGGCATCACGGCCGAGACGGTGTCAAGACAGACGAAGATCGCACTGCTCGGCGTGTCGGCGGAAGAGCTGAAAAACGTCATCATCGCGTATGAGCCTGTTTGGGCGATCGGCACCGGCAAAACGGCGACGGCAGCTCAGGCGGAAGAGGTCTGTGCGGCGATCCGCGGTGTGGTCGCATCGCTTTACGGTGCCGATGCGGCGGGGGCGACGACGATCCAGTATGGCGGCTCGATGAACGCGGGCAACGCCGCGGAGCTGCTCTCGATGGAGAACATCGACGGCGGGCTTATCGGCGGCGCGTCGCTCAAGTCCGATGATTTTACTGTAATTGTAAAAGCAGCACAGTGACGAAAATGGAATATCAGAAAAAACCCCGTCTATCGACGGGGCTTTTTTGGCGGCTGAAAAATTCGATGAAAAAACCACCGGCTGATAAAAGCCGGTGGTTTTTGAAAAAGTCAATGACCGCTAAATTCTACAAGCTGTTTTTGTCAGTTCACGCCCATCGTGTCGATTTCTTCACCGTTGAGAAGCTTATGCGTATCGGAGAAAAGCTTGTCGATTGTCGCAGTACGGATATAGACTCCCTCTGTAGCACGTTCGGTCTCTGTGCTGAGCAGCTCTTTTTCCCCGCCTGATGAGAGTCTGTAGGTGTTGGTCGTGATGGTCGGTACGACGTACATATAGGTCGGATTCAGCTGTCTTACCGTATTTCCGTTGATATCGGTATATTCGTCGTACAAATCGTAAATCTCGTATTCGTAGATTGTCTCGTCATATTCGCCGGAGGCGTTGTCCGGAAGAAACACCGTCACCTTGACGAGCCCGTTTCCGTCGTCGTCAAAGCCGTTCGGCTTTTCGACAGCGTCATTGGAGTCGACGGATTTTAAGAAGAAACGCTTGGCATCCTCGTCATAAAATGCTCTGTCGTATGTGACCTGCCGCGTTGTCCCATCCGGAAGTGTCGTTGTGACAACAACGTTGTGGCAGAGGATATTGCCTCCCTGATCGCGCAGCTGGGTTTCCTTGGTGCCGTTTGCACTGTATTTATAATATGAAATGCCGTGATCCTTCGGAGCGGTTTTGACGCGGACGATCTTTGCCGGTGTGGAATCGACGCTGGTCATGTCCGTATCGATTTCCGCATAGAGCGCGAGCTTTCTTGTGATGAGAACGTAATAAAGATCGCGGAAGATCTCAAATTCTCCTTCATATTGGACGCCGCTGCCTACTTTGGTATAGGAGGTATCGTATACGAGCGGAATTTTTGTTCCCTCAGCTGTCACTCTATAAACAATGGCTCCGTTATCGCCGGAGGTGGTGACCTCCACATGACGATTGCGCTCTTTTCCGGTGATGGTAAAGCGCAGATCGATGCCGTCGCGTTCCGAGATCAGCTCAAAATATTCCGTGCTGGTGAAATATTCAAAGTACATATAAGGATTGGTGAAGTTTGCAACGCTCCACTCAACGAAAGCAAAGTTTTCCGCCTGCACTTTTCCAATCACCTCATAGGAGGGCGAATAAACGTAATAATATTCAACGCCGTCTAAATCGGTAAATTTTTTGCTGAAATACAGAATAGAGGCTTTTTCCGAATAATTTTCAGATTCGGGGTCGGCACAGTTGAAGAGCAGAAGGGCATAGTTATGATCCGTTGCGGTTTCGATGCGTTCCTTATCGATGTCGAGCCCGAATTTTTCATATACCTCGGGATCGTAGATGGATTCTCCGTATGCGACAATGCTGTCCGCCGTCACGGAGAGAAGCTGCATTAAAACATCGGAGCCGTAAACGTCTTCATTAATGAGATAGGATTTCGGGTACAGCATTTGGTAGGTCTGACTGGCAGCGGAAATCCCCTGCTCTTCGACAAGTCCGACCTGGATGATGACCTCGCGTTCTCCTGAGCTGCCGATTCGGGCAAGCGAGAAGTTGGACGTATTGTAAATGTCATTTCCGTAAGCGGGTGCCAGCGTCGTCGAAACAAGAAATGAGCTTTCAGCCAGCACGGTGCTGGAAAGTCCCGACTGAAGGGCATATACGATGTCATATTCGGAAACGGTGCCGTCCTCGTTTGTAACGGTGTTTTTCCGTCCTTCCAAAATCACGTAATAGCCTTTTGAGGTGGTCAGCGCGTTTCCGACATAGATCCGATAGGAGGAGCCGTCGACAAGCGTTACCTCGAACCATGAGGGATCGGAGGCCTCGTCGAGGCCGTAATGGCTGAGATCCTCCTCCGTCGCCCTTTCGTTGACTCTGTCCTGCCCTGCCGGAGAATTGGTCACAAGCACTCTTACATCTCCAAGTAAGGAGGAAACCTGCTCGTTTGAAAGAGCAATGTGCTCGTTTCCCTCGATCATGAACAGAATGGCGCCGTTGGATTCGTATGCGAGAAGCTTGTAATGCTCGTTTTCGTTTTTGATTTCGATGGATTGGATCTCCGAACGCTCGTATTGGCGAAGGATATAGATGGATTTGTTCTGATAGACCTCGCCGTCGAAAAGCGTGGGAACATAATTTTCCTCTGCGCGCAGCAGCGGGGCGATCGCCGCGAAATAGACGAGCACGCCTACGAGCGCACAGCAGCCGAGAATAATCGAGATTTTGGCGGTTTTTTGGAGCGAAGTTTTTTCAACGTCGCTCTTTGTGAAAAGCGCCTTGATTTTTTGCCAGAATTTTTTCATGAATGGCGTCTCCTTATATAAACATAGACTCCGAATCCTGCAACCAGTATCGGGATGACCACGACGCAGACAATCGTCCAAGCGCTTGCCGCAGAGGTCGATACCGTCAGTGCAGAGCTGTCGAATTCTTTGTAATCTATGCCTTCAAAGGTCGTAACGCTGTCCCACATAAGATTCAGCAGCGCATACATGATGCTTCTGTTGGCGCAGGAGCCTTCATATTCGCTGGAAAGAAAATCCGCCGAGCCAAGTGCGACGACATAGCTTACCTCGTTTGCGTTGAGCTCCCATACCATCCGCGACACGCCGAGCAGCGGGACCGAGCCGGTGGAGGTTTCTCCATCCGAGGTCCCCCGTGTACGTGCGGTGTCATAGGTTTGGAGCAAGGCAAAGGAAGATGCGGAGCCGTTCATGCCCTTCGGGATCTCGCTGTCGTCGAGGATGACGATTTCCTTCGGTGTTGAAAAAATGGTTGTCGGAAGATTGGAGGTGGTTCCGAACATTTTATCCAAAATCTGCGTGGCCATGGAGGGGGAGCTTTCGCTCGGCTTGTAGGTCTGCGTGTAGTCCACGATCACCTTGGCCGCGCCGGAGGAGGAAACGGAATGCTTGTCGTCGGTAACGGAGCCGCCGAAGCCGAGTCCCCATTCGGACAGGAGCCCTTCGAGCGCCGGCAGCTTCGGCGTGGAGGCATCCTCGACGACGATCATGTTGCCGTAATTGGTGCCGAGGAAGGTCCTGATCTTTTTGACCTCGGAAACCTCCGTCGTCGAGAGCAGGTCGTATTTCGGACAGTTGATGATGACGATGCTGTCGTTGCTTGCTCCCTCTACGGGGAAATCCTCATTTGAGAGATTGATCTCCTGTACCTCGAAGCCGGCGAGCTCCAATACCTCCTGCCAGTCCGCAGCTTCTTCAAGCGTCGGTTCGCCATGCCCTTGCAGATAGTAGGCGACGGGCTTTTCCGTTTGCCCTGTGAGCTGCGCGACTGCGGAGAGCAGTCGCGCCTCCGCGTTATAGCCGATATAGCTGCCGCTCGAGGAGTCCGCCGTAAAGAAGGATTCGATCGCATATTTTTTCGCGGGGACGTTTTCGAGCGCGTTGTGATTTTCATCGCAGAGCTCAAGGACGACATCGGAGAGCGCCGGCGTATCGAGCGCCGTTCTCTTGTATTTTTCGGCAAGCTCGGGATGGACCGTCGTATTGTAGGCGACAAGCTCTATGTTGTCGAATTCCGCCACCAGCTCCTTCAACGTCCGGTATACCATGGCGGTCAGCGAGTTCATCCCTTTAAAATAGTCCTCCTCTGCCATCAGGACGATATTGAGGTATACGGGCTTTCCGTCCATCGTTTTAGAGAGCAGCTCCCCCATTTTTTCGGAAAAGGTGTCGGACAGCGAGTAGATGCCTGCTGCGGTCATGTCCGTATACCAGCCGTAAACGGAGGACAGCGAGGTCGCAATGATGTTCAAAACGATGATAAGCGCAACGAATATGACCGTGACGATGACGGACAGGGAACCGTATTTCAGATTTCGCTTGTCGGACGGACGCTTCGTCTCGACTGCGTCCTTTCCGCTGTTTTTCTCTTTGTTGTTTGCCATGTTTTTCTCCCCCTCTTACGATCTCGACCAGCGGCGCTTTTCAAAGACTCTTACCGTGAGGAAAAGGAATACGGCGGAAAGCGACACGAAATAGATCAGTGAATCATAGCTGAAAATGCCGTTTGCAAAATACGCATACCGGCTTGTTATGGAAATACCGGAGAGGATATTCCGAATGAACTCGTTGTTGATATAGCTGTTGAGCGAGCTGATGAAAAGCAACAGCACGATCGCGCCGATGGTGCCGAACGCGGAGATGAACTGATTTTCCGTCAGGGAGGAGATGAAAATCCCGATGGAGATGAACGCGCTGCCGACGAGGAATACGCCGAGGACACAGCCGACGTACATAGCGGTGTTCGGCTCCCCGTAAAGAGAGAGCGGAATATAATATACAATGGAGGAAAGGAGAAATGAACCGCCGAACATCGTGAGCGCGGCAAGGTATTTGCCGAACACGATTCCCGCGAGCGTGACGGGCGCCGTCATGATGAGCTGATCGGTCCTCATTTTTCTTTCCTCGCTGACGAGCTTCATGGTGATCAGCGGAATGATGATGACAAACAGGAACAGCAGAATGGAAAAATAGCTGGAAAAGCTGCTGTTTGAGCCTGCCTGGACGGTATACGTCATGAAAAGGAATGCGCTCACCGCGAAGAAGATCGCGCAGAACATATATCCCACCGGGGATGCGAAATAGGCGCGCATTTCGCGCTTATAAATTGCAAGCATGTCGATTTGCCTCCTTACGCCTGTTTTTTGCCGGATTTGGCGGAGGCTTCTTCCGCTTCCGCTTCGTCTACGACGGAGATGAAGATGTCTTCAAGGTTCGCGCCCGCAAATTCAAGCGACAGGATCGGCCATGAATTCTGCGCGAGCATGTAGAAAATCGGTTTGCGCACGTCGATGGTGTTTTTGCTTTCAACGATGAAGACTGCGGACCCGTCCTCGAATTTTTGAGAAATTTCCGCGTAAACCACGCCGTTGATCTTCTTGATGGCGGAAAGCACGCTCGCCGCGGGACCGTCGATGCGGATGACGATCCGGCGGTTCCCGCGCAGAGCGCCCTCGATATTCTCCGTTTTTTCGTCTGCGACGATCTTTCCTTCGTTGATGATGAGGATCCGGTCGCAGACCGCCTTTACCTCGGATAAAATATGCGTGCTGAGAATGATGGTCCTTTCGCGCCCAAGCTCGCGGATCAGATTCCGGATGTCGATGATCTGCTTCGGGTCGAGTCCGTTTGTCGGCTCGTCGAAGATGATGACCTCCGGATTGCCGACGATGGCGCCGGCGATTCCGACTCTTTGACGGTAGCCCTTGGAGAGATTTTTGATCATCCTGTTCATGGTGTCCTCGATCTTGACGACCCGACAGATTTCCGCGATGTGTTCCCTGCGGTTAAGCGTGCATTTTTTCAGGTCATAAATGAAATTCAGGTATTCCTTGACCGTCATTTCGAGGTAAAGAGGCGGCATTTCCGGCAGAAAGCCGATTTTTTTCTTGACGGCCATCGGATGCTCCAATATATCGAGTCCGTCGATCATGGCCCTGCCGGATGTGGAGGAAAGATATCCCGTGAGAATGTTCATCGTCGTGGATTTTCCCGCGCCGTTCGGCCCGAGAAAGCCGACGATCTCTCCCTTTTTCACCTCAAAGCTGATGTCGTTTACGGCATACCGCTCGCCGTATTTTTTGGTCAGATGCTCAACCTTTATCATAGTATCCGATACCCCTTCCGAGCTTATCCGGACAGGCCGGACAGCTACCAATAGTATATATTATAGATGTAAATAAACCTTGAACCCGATGAAAATGCCCGTTCATATTTGCATTCATTCGATCACGCGGACACGGCGCGGCAGGCATTTTACTGTCACTTCGGGATAATCGCCGCCGAATTCGCCGTCGAGCGTCCACGGCGCGCTGCCCTCAAAGCGGAAGGTGATTTCCTCCGCGGAGAATTTATAGACGAAATCGTTTTTCGTCTTTGGTGTGAGCAGTCCCGACAGCGCCTGCTGGAGCTGTCCCGGCGTGTCGGGATAGCGGATCATCATGACCTCGAGCCTGCCGTCGCGCAGCTCCTCCGCGGAATTGCCCTCAAAAAAGCGGATCCCTCCGACGGTTTTGGAGTTTGCGACCATGCCGTAAATGAAATCGTCGGTAATCTGCTGTCCCTCATAGAGAAAGGAAACACGGATCGGCGTCAGGGAGAAGAGCCGTTTTGCGGCTTCCGCAATGTAAGCGGTGCGGCCAAACGACGCCTTTGTGATCTGCGGCGTGAGATAAGCGACGTCCGTGAACGCGCCGAAGGCCGCCACATAGGAAAAGGGAAGCTCCCCGAGAAGTCCCACGTCATATTCGACCGGCGTGCCGGAAACGATTTTCTCGATTGCACCCTTGATTCCCTTCGGGATTTTATGGCTGGTCGCGAAATCGTTGACCGTCCCCGTCGGGATATATCCGAGCATGGGGCTTGTCCCCCCGAGATAAAGGCCGCGGATCGTTTCGTTGAGCGTACCGTCTCCGCCGCAGCAGACCACCGCGCCGTATTCTCCCGATTTTTCCTTTACGACGCGCGCGATATCTCCGGTCTGCTTTGAAAAATACACCGTTACGAAATCGAAGCGCGTGAGAAGTCCTGCCGTGATGTCGTATACCCATCGCTTCGCCTCGCCGTCGCCCGAGTTCGGATTGATGATGAGCAATGCGTTGTTTTCCGTTTCCGCGCACCTCTTTTCGTAGCATAATTACAGCGTTCCTACAAGATAATGTTAATTATAACCTGTTTTCCCTCAAAAATCAAGTCAATTGCCGTTCAAATTGCCTGAAACCGCGATATTTTTTTCCTCCGTTGACTTTGGCTGCCATATATTGTATAATATTGACCATAATAAAGGACGAAGGAAGTGAAAATTGTGAAGATTCTTTTTGAGGGAGACTCGATTACGGACGGCAACCGGTATAAAAGCCGCGCCTCCGAATGGGATAAAAATCATCAGATCGGACATAGCTACGTCTATATCATAACGGGACTGCTTGGACTCATGTATCCGCAGCGGCACCTTGAATTTATCAACCGCGCGGTGGGCGGCAGCCAGACGGGGGCGCTTCTTTCCCGTTGGGAGGAGGACGTGCTCGCGATCGGTCCGGATGTGCTTTCCATACTTGTGGGGGTCAACGACTGTATTTATCATGACCGCGACGGGAAATGCGATTATTCCGCCGGCGATTTTGAAAGAAACTACCGAAAGCTTCTCACGTTATCCAAGGAAAAAAATCCGGCGCTGACGCTCATCCTTCTCGAACCGTTCGCCCATATCCCGGGTCAGAAAAACGCGCCCACCACAGATATCGCGCGTGCGGCGCCGCTTCGCAGCGAGCAAAAAATCGTCCGTCGCCTTGCGGCGGAATTCGGCGCGGTATTCGTGCCGCTTCAGGCGGTCTTTGACGAGGCGATGACGCTTCGCGAGCCGAAATACTGGATTTGGGACGGGACACATCCGACGGAAGCGGGACATGCGCTGATCGCAAGGGAATTTTTGAAGCATACAAAGGATATCTTTGGATATGAATTATGAAAAAATAACCGCCGCACCGGTCGGCGGACTTCGGAGGGAACTATGAAATTTACGGAAATGCCGTATGTGCGCCCGGACATGGAGCGGGTGCTTGCCGATTTTGATGCGATCGCCGCAAGGCTCGACGATGCAAAGAGCGCCGAAGAGCAGATCGCGGCGTATGAGGCGGCGGACACGCTTAAAAAGCGGTTCATGACGGCGGCGGCGCTTGCATCCGTGCGTCATACGATCGATACCCGCGACGAATTCTATACGGCGGAAAACGATTTTATGGATGAAAACGCGCCCGTCGTGCAGGAAAAAATCCAGAAGATCCTCGAGAAAATGCTCTCGTCCGCGTTCCGCAGAGAGCTGGAAGCGCACTTCGGAGAGCTTTTCTTCCGCAATCTTGAAATCGCGGCAAGGACGTTCAAGCCGGAGATCATCGGACTTATGCAGGAGGAAAATGCGCTCGTTTCCGAATATCAGGCGCTTTACGCCTCGATGACGGTGAAGTTCGACGGGAAAACCCTGCCGATCACAAAGCTTTCCCCATATAAGCAGAGCACGGACCGCGCCGTAAGGCGCGCCGCCTATGCCGTCGAGGGAGAATGCTTCGATTCGCACAAAGAAAAGCTCGACGCGCTTTACGATAAGCTTGTGAAAAACCGCACGGCGCAGGCAAAGGCGCTCGGCTATGAGAATTATGTCGGGCTCGGCTACGACCGCCTCGGACGGAACTGCTACGACTGTCATGACGTCGCCGCTTTCCGCGATCAGATCGCGGTGGATTTTGTTCCCGTTGTCGCCAAAGTGAAAAAGGCGCAGGAGAAGCGCATCGGCGTCGACCATCTGAAATTTTACGACGATATCTTCATGTTCCCGGATGGGAATGCGAAGCCCTCCGGCACATCGGAGGAGATTTTGGCCGCCGGCCGGAGGATGTATCATGAGCTGTCGCCGGAGACGGCGGAATTCATCGATTTCATGTATGAAAACGGGCTTTTCGACGTGCTTGCGAAGGAGGGAAAGGCGCCGGGCGGCTACTGCACGGAGTTTCCGGATTACGACGCGCCGTTCATCTTTTCCAATTTCAACGGCACCTCGGGGGATGTGGATGTGCTGACGCACGAGGCAGGACACGCGTTCGCGTTCTACCGTGCGGCAAGGCATGTCGCGCTCTCCGACTTCCACAGTCCGACCATCGAGGCGTGCGAATGCCATTCTATGAGCATGGAGTTTTTGACGGCTCCGTATCATGCGCTGTTTTTCGGGGACGCCGTGAAAAAATACGAGCTGTCCCACTGTGAGGATTCCGTCATTTTTATTCCGTATGGCTGCATGGTGGATGAATTTCAGCATAAAATGTATGAAAATCCGGAGCTTTCGCCGGAACAGCGAAATGCCTTTTGGCTGTCGCTTGAGAAAAAGTATCGACCGTATATCGATTTCGACGGACTGCCGTTCTATTCCCGCGGTGCGGGCTGGCGGCGCCAGCTGCATATTTATATGTATCCTCTTTATTATATCGATTACTGCATGGCGCAGACCGTGGCATTCCAGTTTTGGTTTGCATCGCTGGAGAACAGAGAGGCGGCGTGGGAAAATTATCTCGGCTTTGTCGATAAGGCGGGGACAGAAACGTTCCGCGATCTTGTAAAAGGAGCGGGGCTTCTGCTTCCGTATGAAGCGGGAACGATGAAAAAAATCGGGGAAAAGCTTTCAAAATGGATCGAGAACAATCAGATATAAGAAAAAGGCGGATATTCCGCCTTTTTCCTTTATAAAAAATATGTGCTTTTCTCACTGAGGAGAAAAGCACCAAAAGACTCACCGAGACTCCCGTCTCGGACTCTCATGCTTCTGCTGAGAAGCGTATACACACGGCTCGAAAGGTGTTGCAGTGCTCGCAAAGCTCGCACAGGCCACCAGTATAAACTGGAAAGCGATCTATACCCTTTTAAAGTACAATGCTAAAATCAATCGTATCACAATGCAATGCTTCGCATTGCAGGGCAACCTCACCGTGCGGGAAACAACTGCCGCTGGAAAGTCCGCGACCGCAGGCGCAAACTGCCGGATTGCACTCGACGCCCGTTCGGCGTGTTCCGCCGTGGCTTGCGTACCCCTGCGGTACGCAAACACGTGTCGGGAGCCGACGGAATACATTTTTGGCTCGCACCAACGGTCAAGCCGGAGGTTTGCGATTTCTTTTCGTTCTTTTCTTGTTCGTACAAGAAAAGAACACGTTTCTCCTTTGCCAAGGAGAAGATATGTGCTTTTCTCACTGAGGAGAAAAGCACCAAAAGACTCACCGAGACGCTGTCTCGGACTCTCATGCTTCTGCTGGGGAGCGTATACCCACGGCTCGAAGATGTTGCAGTGCTCGCGGAGCTCGCACAGGCCACCACTCACCGTGCGGAAAGCAACGGCGGCTTGGGAAGCCCGCGCCCGCAGGCGCAAGGCGCGCGCCGTGTGAGCGCCTCCCGGGGCGATGTTCACAAACACGGCGGCGGTTGACGGATCACGCGAGCTTCGCGAGCGTGGATGCCGTCTTTCATAGCCGCCACCGAACCGCTGCCGGCCGCAC
>CDZB01029990.1_pt1 | contig 12995 bp, 10 predicted proteins | sample 554961 | NCBI WGS metagenome assembly CDZB01 (sample SAMEA3182106, study PRJEB8094) | gut metagenome | biome: human; feature: gut; material: Stool; isolation source: human stools | place: Canada | collected 2013-02-26
ATTTGACTACAAGAGATGTGTTAAACTCCTTTTTTGATGTCGGAAAGGGCCGCGTTGGGAAACGCGGCCCTTTCTTTACTTACTTACTTACTTACTTACTTTCTTTCTTTCTTTATCTTTATTCTGTTTCTGTTTCTGTTTCTGTTTCTGCTTCTGTTTCTGCTTCTGCTCCTACTCCTGTTTGGCTGCTCTTACCAAAAGCCGATAGGGGAAATCCTCCGATTTTTCTTTTATGACGACGAAGTTTTCGGAAAGATATTCGTTTACGTATTCGTCTAAGACGCCGCAGCGGATATAAGAGACGACGCATACATTTGCCTCATCGAGTTGTTTTTTCAGACTGACCGAGAAAAAGTTGTCCGAATCGGTAAAATTGGCGGGATCTTGAAAGAAAGCCGGGCCAAGGGGATCATGTCGGGTATAGGCGTATAAAACGGGTCCGTTAAATCCGAAATATTGATAGGTATCTTCCTCTAACTCGTCCAATATGTCGTCCAGATAGGCGGCATTTTCTTTCATTTGGTCATTCAGGTCAAACAGTTTGACATTCGGTACAAATTCTGGCAGAAGAAAAATTCCCGAGGCGGAAAAAAGAATCAGACAACATAACCCTGCCAATCCGAGGTCCCGCGCTATATTTTTTTGATTGCGTTCTCCGACTAGGGAAGCGTTTGTTTCTTGGAGGGCAAAGGCCGCAGAGGAGACGGCGCGCGGCTTTTGTCTGTTGCCTGCGAGACAGCACATACGGTAAATTCCTTCCAAGGATAAGATAAATAATAAGATATAATAGGGAAGGGCGAAGATAAAATGATGATTATAGTATTGCCCGCCGAGCCCGACGGAGAACGAAACGAGGAGAAGCCCGCCGAAAATTTTTATGCTTCCGAGTAAAACGGATAGAAGGGGGTACTTTTTCCCTTTCGGATAAAGAGTAGCGACAGCGACTGCACCGAGGCAGAAGAGGACGGTAATCTTTAAGAGTGGGGAATAATGTTTGAGGTCATCGAGAATTTTTTCAAATTGCCACATTCTTTCAAACGGCGAACCGTAAATGCCGATATGAGCGGATAACATATGCGGCAGATAAATCGTGAGATAAGGTCCGAGTACGCCCGTAACGGCCATGAGGAGCACGCCCATAATTCCGCCGTATAAGCAGGGGAAAACCAATTTATAGAGGAAGTCCTTTCCGCTTTTACAGATGAGGAGAGAGCCCGCAAGAGCGATGAGGAGAAACGGCTCTTTGAACATGACTCCAATCATGAGAGGGACAGCGGATAAAAACAGAACGGGGGAATAGCAGCGGCGATTTTCGCTTTTGTAGCTCAAAATACAGAGAAAATAGAGGAGAATGAACGCCGCACCGAATAGCTCTACTTGTACCTCTCCGGAGCGCAATTGGTCATATCCGCCGAACAACATTCCTGCGGAGAGAGCGGCGAGGAGGAAGAAGCACCAAAGCAAAGGAGATTTTTCCCTTTTGAGGCAAAACCTCACGATGATGTAGAGTGCGGGCGATAAAGCCGTAAATACGAGAAGAAGGAAGGAAAGAATATTGCAGAGGTAAAAATCTCCGGTGAGGAGGTAGGACAATTCGGAGAGAAAGAAAATCATGGGCGGTTTTGTCTCAAAAAGATCCCGATAGGGTAAAAGTCCGTGGCTCATACCCTTACCGACGGCGTAATAAATGGTAGTGTCCCAAGTAAACGGCCCGTCGAGCTCATATAAATATCTCGAAAAATAATTTTTCCCCTGAGAAATCAGAACGGATAAAAAAATAATAGAGAGAATGGCAAAAAAGCTCCAAGCGACGCCCCGTTCTATTTTCGTTCGTTTGTCAAATGATTTTTTGTTCATGAATTTATTATATCATTAAAAAAGGAAACAAACAAGTCTTTTTTTCGTATTTTTTTCTCATTTTTGCACATTCTCAAAAGGGAGAAAAAATCGGCCTTTTTCCCTTATAGGAAAAGGAAAAGAAGGCATTTGAAAAGGGAAGGAAAAAAATCCAAAATTTTCTTTGTTGAAAAACGGATAAAAAATTGCCCTCAAAGCCTTATGGGAAAAGGGAAAGAGGCCGATTGAAAGCCAAAGGCGAAAAACTTGACAAGACTGAGTCTTTTTTGCTATAATAGATACGCAAAAAGCCGTTTGGATAACAGCGGAGAAAGAAGTTTTTCATGAGGGAGGCCGGAAAATTGGAAGGATATATTCATTCGTTCGAATCGTTCGGCACAGTAGACGGGCCGGGGATAAGGTTTGTCGTATTCATGCAGGGGTGTCCGTTGCGCTGTAAATACTGTCATAATCCCGATACGTGGACGAAGGGTGGCACTGCGTATACAGCGGAGCAGGTATGCGCCGAAGCGTTGAAATATCGGAATTATTTCGGCGATACGGGCGGAGTCACCGTCTCCGGCGGGGAGCCGCTTTTGCAGATGGATTTCGTGACGGAGCTTTTTGAAAGACTGAAAGAGAAGGGGATTCATACGGCTCTGGATACGTCGGGATATATGTTCGATCCCGAAAATCCCGAATCGGTGGAAAAGCATAAAGTGCTTATCCGTTTTACCGACCTTGCGCTTCTTGATATAAAACACATCGATTCAAAATCGCACGAAAGCCTTACGGGAAAAGGGAATGAGCATACTTTGGCCTTCGCGGAATTTTTGAGCGATAACGGGATTTCCATGTGGATAAGGCACGTTTTGGTTCCGGGACTTACGGACGACGACGAGGCGCTCAAAAGACTGAAAGCCTTTATCGATACGTTAGAGACGGTAAAGAAGGTGGAAGTGCTTCCCTACCATACCATGGGCGAAGTGAAGTATGAAAAGCTGGGGTACGATTACCCCTTGAAGGGCGTGCGCCCTCCCGAAAAGGAGCGGGTGCAGAATGCCAAGAGGCTGCTGGGAATTATCAAATAGGCGCATACTCGTCGAGTATACGGGAACATGTGTGCAAGGATTATAAAATGAGTGAATTGTTTTCAAAAAAAGATTATAAGAGCCGATTGCAGGGGCTTTGCTGTGTAGAGGTGAGCGGAGAATCGTGCGCCAACTGTCTGACGCTTATGCCCGTGCTTCAATCGTTGATAGACGCCCGCGGCGATATTCGTCTCGTACATGTAGAGGCGGATTTTCAGACGACGGAACTCATGGAAGAATGGGAGGTCTCTCGGGTTCCCACCGTTCTTCTGATGGACGACGGAGAAATTTTTGCGCGTTTTTCGGGATTCCAGCCCGAAGAAATTCTTGAAATCTGGCTGGACGCAAAGATTGAAGAACACAAAGCGGCAAAAGCGGCGGCTTGCGGCAAAGAAGGAAAATAAGAAAAGTTAAAATTATACTGCATGCAAAAAAGTAAAAAAGCGGGGCCGGTGCGCGGCAATCGCATAAAAGGGGAATAGAACGAGGTAAAAGCGCACATACTCATTTATCGCAAAAAATTTTTTTCAGGAGATATTTATATGCAATACAAAGGATGGGAGGGCTTTGTCCCCGGCAAATGGAGCGAAGACGAAGTGGACGTGCGCGACTTTATTCAGCGCAATTACACGCCTTATGAGGGAGATTCGTCTTTTCTTGCGCCGCCTACCGAGGCGACGAAAAAACTGTGGGATATCGTCCTCGACCTTTCTAAAAAGGAAAGAGAAGCGGGCGGTGTGTTGGACGCGGATACCAAAATCGTCTCTACGCTCACTTCGCACGCGGCGGGCTATCTCGACAAAGACCTCGAAAAAATCGTGGGCTTGCAGACGGATAAGCCTTTCAAGCGCTCTTTGCAGCCCTTCGGCGGAATCCGCATGTCGGAAGAAGCGCTCAACATGTACGGGTATACCCTTGATCCCGAAGTCAAAGAAATTTTTACGAAATACCGCAAAACGCACAACGACGGCGTCTATGACGCCTATACGCCCGAAATGCGCGCGGCGCGTTCGGCGCATATTCTCACGGGACTTCCCGATACCTACGGCCGCGGCCGTATCGTCGGTGACTACCGCAGAGTGGCTCTGTACGGCGTGGACTATCTCATTCGCAAAAAGGAAGAGGATAAACTCGCCATGAACGGCGACATGCTCCCCGATAAAGTGCGCGACAGAGAGGAACTCTCCGAACAGATCAAGGCGCTCAAAGCGCTCAAACAGCTCGCGGAAATTTACGGGAAAGACATTTCCCAGCCCGCCACGAATGCCGAAGAGGCCGTTCAGGCGCTGTATTTCGGATATCTGGCCGCGGTGAAGGATCAGAACGGCGCCGCGATGTCTATCGGCAGAAACAGCACTTTCCTCGATATTTATATCGAACGCGACCTCAAAAACGGCGTCATCACCGAACAGGAGGCGCAGGAACTCATCGATCAATTCGTCATGAAACTCAGAATCGTCAAGTTCATGCGCATCAAGGAATATAACGAGCTGTTCTCGGGCGATCCGACCTGGGTGACGGAGTCTATCGGCGGCATGGGCGTGGACGGACGGACGCTGGTGACGAAAAATTCCTTCCGTATCCTGCACACGCTCGATAACCTCGGTCCCGCTCCCGAACCTAACCTGACGGTGCTTTGGTCGAAGAAGCTGCCTTCCAATTTCAAAAAGTACTGTGCGGAAATTTCCATTCGTACCTCCGCCATTCAGTACGAAAGCGACGATCTGATGCGCCCCGAAATGGGAGACGATTACTGTATCGCCTGCTGTGTGAGCTGTATGCGCGTCGGAAAGGATATGCAATTTTTCGGCGCACGCGCCAATCTCGCAAAGTGCCTTCTTTACGCAATAAACGGCGGCAAGGACGAGCTCATGAAGGATAAAAAGACGGGGAAACCCATGCAGGTTTCTCCCGAATTCGCTCCCGTATCGGGGGACGGGCCTCTCGATTTCGACGAGGTCATCAGAAAGTATAAGCAAATGATGTCCTGGCTGGCGGGATTGTATGTGAATACGCTCAACCTCATTCACTATATGCACGACAAATACAGCTATGAGGCGCTCGAAATGGCGCTGCACGACACCAAAGTGCGCCGCTTCTTTGCCACCGGTATCGCGGGTCTGTCCTGCGCCGTGGATTCTCTTTCCGCCATTAAATATGCGAAAGTATATCCCATCCGCAACGAAGAGGGAATCGTCACCGATTTCCGTATCGAGGGAGATTTCCCCAAATACGGCAACAACGATGACCGCGCGGACAATATCGCCGTTTGGCTTCTGAAAACCTTCATGACGGACATCAAGAGCCACTACACTTATCGCGAAAGTATTCCCACGACTTCCATCCTGACCATTACTTCCAACGTCGTGTACGGCAAAAAGACGGGCAACACGCCCGACGGTCGCCGCGCGGGGACTCCCCTTGCGCCCGGCGCCAATCCCATGCACGGCAGGGATACTCACGGGGCTCTCGCTTCCCTCGAATCGGTGGCGAAACTTCCCTATGAGTATTCGAGGGACGGAATTTCCAATACCTTCTCGATTACTCCCGGCTCGCTGGGCAAGGACGAAGATTGAAAAACTTAAAAACAAAAGGAGAAAACAACTATGTCGAAACAACAAGTAGATAATTTGGTCAATATGCTGGACGCCTACGTCGCGGACGGCGGCTATCATCTCAACGTAAACGTATTCAACCGCGAAACGCTGCTGGATGCTCAGAAACATCCCGAAAAGTATCCTCAGCTTACGATCCGCGTCTCCGGCTATGCGGTCAATTTCAATAAACTGACGAAAGAACAGCAGGACGACGTGATTTCCCGGACAATTCACGAATCCATGTAACGGGACGGGGAAAAGCAAGATAACGATTTCAGCGTTTGCACGGGAAGCCGAATAATCTTCGGCTTCCTTTGGATTTTGAGAGAAATGTGAGGTATGCCTATGGCGAAACGGAGAAAAAATACCCGCCTCAGGCGGGCTGCGGCTTTGTTGGTCGCGCTCCTGTTGATTGCGGCTATTATCTGCGGTTACATACTTTGGAGCAAGGGCTATCTGGACGGCTTTATTCCCTCGGAAAGTACATCGGACGAGGATAGTTCAAGTGGAAGTTCGGAAAGTACATCGGACGAAGAGAGTTCGGGCGGAGCGGATATCGTTACGGACGAATTGAGTATTCATTTTCTGATGCTGGGAAATAAATATTCGGGGGATTGTACGCTGATTAAGGCGGGGGATACGGAAATTTTAATCGATGCCGGTTCCAGGGCGAGTTCCGCGGAGACGATTGCGGAGTACGTGAGCGAATATTGCGAGGACGGAGTTCTCGAATATGTGATTGCCACGCATGCGGATCAGGATCATATTTCGGGATTTGTGGGAACGACGAAAATTCCCGGTATTTTCGACGTATTCGAATGTGAAACGATCATCGATTTTCCGAAAACCAATAAAGACACGAAAGTTTATCACGATTATGTCGAAAAACGCGACGCGGAAGTAGAGAGCGGCGCGGTGCACTATACCGCTCTCGAATGTTGGAACGAGACGGACGGAGCAAAACGCAGCTATGAGATCGCAGACGGAATTACGATGAATATTTTATACAACGTATTCTATGAGGAAAAGTCGAGCGACGAAAACAATTATTCCGTATGTCTGTTATTTACGCAGGGCGAAAATCATTATTTATTTACGGGAGATTTGGAGGAGAAGGGCGAGGAGGCTCTGGTAGAAAAAAATGATTTACCGCAATGCAAACTGTTTAAGGCAGGACATCACGGAAGTCCCACTTCGAGTACGGAGGCACTGTTATCTGTAATTCGTCCCGAAATCGTCGTCGTGAGCTGCTGTTGCGGCTATAAGGAATATACAGACAATATGCTGAATGTTTTTCCCTCTCAGGCTTTCGTGGACAGGGTTGCACCGTATACGGACAAAATTTATGTTCCGACCGTCTATTCCGAAACGGCGGAGGGAGGCTTCGAGGCGATGAACGGCAATATTGTCGTTTCTTCGGACGGCGGAGAAGTAACCGTGAGCTGTTCCAATAACGATATTCTTTTCAAGGATACCGAATGGTTCAAAAAATACCGTACGTGGCCAGAAAACGGAGTGGGAGCGGCATAGGTGGGGCGATAAGTACGCGTCGGCAATGTGGAGAAAGCGATTACGATAAGCGCGCATCGGCGATGTGGCAAAAGTGGTTGCGATAAATGCGCGTCGGCAGTGTGGCGAAAGCGGTTGCGATAGGTGTGCGTTGGCAGTATGGCATAGTCGATTGCGATAAGCGTGCGAACGGAAACGGCTGAGATAAGAGGCGGAGCTCGAGAATACCGAGTGGCAGTAATACTAAGCGGACAGAGACGAGCGGCAAAAAAGTACTTTTTTTCGGAAAGAGGGCGGCGGAGGTTGACATTTTCGCAAAAATAGGGTACAATACCCAAAAGAAAAGGCACGTGCCTTTTTCGGCGTAATTTGATTACGCCGAAAAAATCCTTCAATAAGGCGGGAATTACCGGTTTTATGAATATTCTGACAGCAATCAACAAAAAATATCTGCCCTATTTTGCGGCGATGATTCGTTCCTTTGCAGACAATAACCCCGGCGAGCATACGGTATACATAGCGACCAAGGAAGTGACGGACGCGGATATCGAAGCATATCGGGAATATCTGCCCGAACAGGTGACTTTCCGTCCCGTAGCCTTTAAAGAGGAAATTCTCGAAGGCGCGCCTACCGAAAAGAGATGGCCGAAGGAGATCTATTACCGCATTTTTGCGGCGGAGTATCTCCCCGAAAGCGTAGACCGTATCCTCTATATGGACAGTGACATCATCGTAAAAGGGGATATTTCCGACTTCTACAATACCGATTTCGAGGATAATTATTTCGTGGCGACGACCAACGTCCATGCTCGCTTCTTAAAATGGTTTATCCGCGTAAAAAACGGTGCGAACAAAAATACCGTATATGTAAATACCGGCGTTTTATTGATGAATTTGAAGAAACTCAGGAAAGAACAGGATACGGGAGAAGTATTAAAATATATCGCCCGCAGGAGATTCTTTCTCACTTTGCCCGATCAGGACGTCATTTCCACTCTGTACGGGCATAAAATCAAGATAGAAAACGGAATGGTTTACAACCTCAATGAACGGAAAATCCGAGGCTGGAACCGCCGCCACAGGGGCAAAGACGCGATAGGGCTCTCTCATGTGGAGGAAAAGGTGAAAATTATCCATTATATCGGCAGAAACAAGCCTTGGAATGAAAAATATCGCGGGATTCTCAAACCCTATTACGACAAATACAAAGTAAAGTGAAAAAATCGGGGTTTTTTGTTTTTTTACTCGAAAACCATTGACAAAACGGAAAAATCGGAATATACTATAACTATATTGAGGGAGTAGTTTGCGCCTTTCTTTTCGGGGCGTAACGGTTCCAACAACACCGGCGGAGTTCGATTTCGCCTGGGACTGTTTGAAAAAATGAGACTCATGCGCTATATTATCCGTCGTTTCGCGGCATAATATGGAGCATGAGTCTTTTTTTGAAAAAGCAAAAGGAGAAATGCAAAATTCAATGAAACACTATCTTTGCGACGCGGAAGAGGTTCTAAAAGAAGTCGGGGCTTCGCCCGACGGTCTGTCCGCAGAAGAAGCGGCTTCCCGACTCGAAAAAAACGGCAGAAACAAGCTGGCGGAGGGCAAAAAGACCTCGATGTTCAAGCGTTTCCTTCTGCAGCTCGTCAACCCGATGATCATCGTCCTTCTGGCGGCCGCGGCCGTCAATCTCGCCACCGTCATCATCGACCGCGTGAGAGGGGGAAATGAATCCTTTGCGGAATTTATCATCATCGTCGCCGTCGTGCTTCTCAACGCCATTCTCGGCGTCGTTCAGGAGGGGCGCGCCGAGCACGCCATAGAAGCGCTCAAAGAAATGACGGCTTCCACCTGCAAGGTGATCCGAGGCGGTCAGCTCCTCGCCGTAAAGAGCGAGGAAATCGTCGTCGGGGATATCGTCATCCTCGAAGCCGGAGATTCCGTCCCCGCTGATTGCCGCATCCTCGAATGCGCTTCCTTGAAGGCGGAAGAATCCGCTCTGACGGGCGAGAGCGTCCCCGCAAACAAAGAGGCCGAAAAGCTCGTGGCCGAGAACGGCAAGGACATCCCCTTGGGCGACAGAAAAAATATGGTCTACATGGGTAGCACCATCGTATACGGCCGCGCAAAGGTCGTCGTCGTGGCGACCGGCATGCAGACGGAAATGGGCAAGATCGCCGATATTCTCGCTCAGGCTAAGGACGAGGTCACTCCTCTGCAAAAACGCCTCAATAAACTGTCGCAGATTCTGAGCTATATCGTGCTCGGTATCTGTGTGTTCATCTTCGCGTTTAAGCTCATTCTCGAAAGAGATTTCGCACTCGAAGTCGTCCTCGACAGCTTTATTGTCGCGGTCTCGCTCGCCGTCGCCGCCATTCCCGAAGGACTTGCGACCGTCGTCACCATCGTCCTTTCCATGGGTATGACCAAAATGGCGAAGAAAAAGGCCGTAGTCAAACGGCTCACCGCCGTCGAAACCCTCGGCTGCACGCAGATTATCTGTTCCGACAAGACCGGAACCCTCACGCAGAACAAAATGACCGTCGTGGACCATTACGGGGACGACGAAACCTTGCTCGCACGCGCGATGGCGCAGTGTTCGGACGCCGTGCTCGACGCGGAGGCGAAAGAGGCAAAGGGAGAGCCTACGGAATGTGCGCTCGTCAATTATGCCTATAAACTGGGGCTCGACAAGACGAAATTGGATTCCGAAGATAAGCGCGTCGCCGAAGCGCCCTTCGACAGCCTTCGGAAAATGATGTCCACCATTCATTCCGCGGGCGGAGGATTCGTACAATATACCAAGGGAGCGCCCGACGAAATTCTCAAACGCTGCACGCACGTCCGTGTCGGAGGAAAGGATATTCCCCTCACGGACGAAAAGCGCGAAGAGATTCTCGCCGCGAATAAGCAAATGGCGGACAGGGCTCTGCGCGTGCTCGCCGCCGCGTATAAGAAGCTCGAAAGCGTGCCCGAAAAGTTCGAGCCGGAGGATATCGAAAAGGGACTTACCTTCCTCGGCCTCACGGGCATGATAGACCCGATCCGCCCCGAAGTCAAGGACGCTATCGTCGAGTGTAAGGCAGCCGGTATCCGTCCCATTATGATTACGGGCGACCATATAGATACCGCGGTAGCCATTGCGACGGAGCTCGGGATCATTACCGACAAATCTCAGGCGATTACGGGTTCGGCGCTCGGAGAAATGAGCGACGAGGAATTTGAACAAAAAATCGGACAGTATTCCGTGTATGCCCGCGTACAGCCCGAACACAAGGTGAAAATCGTCACGACATGGAAGAAAAAGGGCTATATCACCGCAATGACGGGCGACGGTGTGAACGACGCGCCCAGCATCAAGAGCGCGGATATCGGCATCGGCATGGGAATCACCGGTACGGACGTCACCAAGGGCGCGGCCGATATGGTATTACAGGACGACAATTTCGCCACCATCGTCACCGCCGTGGGCGAGGGACGGAGAATTTACGACAATATCCGCAAGGCGATTCAGTTCCTGCTTTCCAGCAATCTCGCGGAGGTCGTGGCCGTGTTTGTCGCGACCATGCTGGGATTTACTCTGCTTCGGCCCATGCACCTGCTGTGGATAAATCTCATCACCGATACGTTCCCCGCGCTCGCGCTCGGTATGGAAGAGGGGGAACGCGACCTCATGAAACGAAAGCCCCGCGACGACAAGGAGGGGATTTTCGCTGGCGGCGTCGGGCTCAACGTCGTCTTGCAGGGGATCTTTATCGGCGTCATTACTCTGTTATCCTATTTCATAGGGCATTATATCGAAACGGGCGTCTGGGAATGGACGTTCAAAGAGTCGCTCGAAGGTATGAGCATGGACGGCATGACGATGGCTTTCCTCACGTTATCCATGACGGAGATGTTCCATTCCTTTAATGTGCGGTCTATCCATCACTCCGTGTTTTCCATGAAAAAACAGAATAAGTACCTTTGGGGCGCATTTGTGTTCTCTCTGCTTCTGACTTTGTTCGTCATCTATGTCCCCGGCGTCAATACCGCTTTTGAATTCGCCGCCATCAGTGCGAAAGAATACTTCATCGCCGTCGCGCTCGCGTTTACCGTTATTCCGTTCGTGGAGATTTGCAAACTCATTCGACGGGTGAAAAATAAGAACAAGGGACTTTGACAGCGAAAGAAAAAAAGTTGGATAAACGAAAGCCTTTGAGCAATGCAATGCGTTTTGGGTAAGGGAACTTTGACGCGACACAGAGATTTCATAAAACCAGAGGCTTTCCATAAGAATCGGAAACGGCCGTCCTTCGGGCGGCCGTTTTTTTGCGAAAAAAGCGCCCGAGACGGAAAAAGGAGAATACAAGAAGATTCTTTTGGCAATTTTTCGGAAAGTACTTGATTTTTCCGACGGAATGTGGTACATTGTTGATAGAAATTTTTTCGGGGGAAAAAGGAATGAATAGGCAAAGACGGGCGGGAATTTTGCTTCCCGTTTCATCGCTCCCCGGTCCCTACGGGATCGGAACTTTGGGAAGGGAAGCGTATCGGTTTTTAGACAGGCTGGCGGATTCGGGTATGAAAATATGGCAGGTACTGCCTTTACTGCCTACGAATTACGGCGACAGTCCCTATCAATCGTGCGCGGCCGAGGCGCTCAATTATTATTTCATCGATTTGGATTTTTTGCAAAAAGACGGGCTTCTCGAAAGGGAGGAATACGCTTTTCTCGATTGGGGAACCAATGCGCGGCGGGTGGACTACGAAAAGCTGTTTCTCTTGCGGGTAAACGTTTTGAGGTGCGCCTTTTTGAGATTCGACACTTCTTCGGCTGAATGGAAAAAATTTCTTGAAGAGGGAAGGTTTTCCGATTTCGCGCTGTTTATGTCTCTGAAAAGCCGTTTCGGTTATCTGCCTTGGTCTCAATGGCCCGCCGAATACAGGGATTTCGACGAAAACAGAATCCGTGCCTATGAAAAAGAAAATCGGCGGGACATAGAATTTTGGCAATTTACGCAATATATCTTCCTCGGACAGTGGAGGGCGCTCAAAGCGTATGCGAATTCCAAAGGGATAGAAATTATGGGGGATATGCCCATTTACGTCTCTTCCGACAGCGTGGAAATGTGGAAATATCGGAAAGAACTGTTCCTTTTGGACGACAGCGGAAACCCCGCGGCCGTGGCGGGCGTTCCGCCCGACGCCTTTTCCGAGGACGGACAGCTTTGGGGAAATCCCGTCTACGATTGGGATAAAATGAAGCAGAACGGATATTCCTGGTGGCTTAATCGCATCGATTCCGCCTTAGAGCTTTTCGATATTCTCCGCATCGACCATTTCCGCGGCTTCGACCGATTTTATGCGATTCCCGCGGGAGCTGCCGACGCGCGCGGAGGAAAATGGCTCGCGGGGCCGGAGGCGGAGCTCTTCCGAGGACGAGAGAACAAAAATATCGTCGCGGAGGACCTCGGCATTATCGACGACGGCGTGCGCGCTTTAATGAAGGAAACGGGATATCCCGGCATGAAAGTTTTGGAATTTGCCTTCGACGGAAATCCCGCAAACGATCACAAACCTTCAAATTATTCGGAAAATTGCGTCGCTTATACGGGAACGCACGACAACGAACCGCTTTTGGCATATATCGAAAGTTTAGGAAAAAGCGAAAGGGCAGTCTTTGAAAAAGACTTGAAACGGGAGTGCGCGGCGGCGGATGTTCCGTTTCGCGGAAGCTCCGTCTCGGCTCTAAACAAGACCGCGATTCGTTTGCTCTTTTCGAGCAGGGCTTTTGCCGCGATTGTTCCCATGGGGGATTTGCTCTGTCTCGGAAAGATCGCGAGAATCAATTTCCCTTCCACCGTGTCTACTCAAAATTGGAGCTATCGGTTCGAGGAAAAAGATTTTTCCGGCAAAGTATGGACATGGCTGAAAAAGCTGGCGGAAAAATACGGGAGAGGAAAAGAATAAAGACGGGAAATCA
>CDZB01041702.1_pt1 | contig 12925 bp, 10 predicted proteins | sample 554961 | NCBI WGS metagenome assembly CDZB01 (sample SAMEA3182106, study PRJEB8094) | gut metagenome | biome: human; feature: gut; material: Stool; isolation source: human stools | place: Canada | collected 2013-02-26
AAGTCACGAACTATATAAAAAATGCGGAAAAAGAGTAAACATATCGGAAGATTGTTCATGCTAAGGTCTGTTGGAGACGAATCCGTCGACATACTCTTTATCATGGGTGACAACGGCAAAAGCCTGTCTGACGAGCTTGTTTGCGACAGCGATCATGGCGAGTTTTCCAGGCTTCCCGTTCTGCCGGAGCCGCGTGTATGTTTCCCCACATTTAGTATTGAACCTGCTGGCAGTCCATGCAGCCACATAGAGAAGTCCTCTGGTATATGCATCTCCGTTTCGGTTGATGTGTCCTCTGATGTTTACCGAAGTTCCGGATTGTTCGTAAGTAGGACAGATACCGAGATACCGGGACACCTGTTTGGCATTCTGGAAGTAAGTGAAGCCTCCGGTAGTGATGATGAGTGCCGTGGCGAGCGTTATGCCTATGCCTTTGATGGTCGTCAGCAGTGCGAGTTGTCGGCTGAACTCGACTTCGACAAGATCCGTGAGTTCCGATTGAAGCCTGTCACGCCTCTTTTCAAGGAACTCGATCGTTTCGTCTACGGTATGAGTCGCTCCTTTGTCCGGAACAGGCAGGCATGCGAGGGAGCCTCGAAGGTTCGACATGGCCGTAATCTGCTTGGTAAGTTGACGTATGACCGTTCTCTTCTGCCGGAGCCGCAGGATAGCCTCTCCCTGTATCTTGAAAGGTTGCGGATTCATCTTCTCTCCGTAGAGAGCTATGAGCCGAGCGTCGATCTTGTCTGTCTTGACCGTGGAGAGCATGGCTCTGGCGAAGTTCTTTATCTTCAGCGGATTCTCCATGCTGACAGCAATCCCGGCGACATTGAGCAGGTACAGCAGCATTGCGCTGTAGTTCCCGGTCGCTTCCATGACACAGTGGATACTGCTGTCTTTGGGAAGAGCACCGATAAACTGCTTGATCCCGGTGGTCGTGTTGTTAAAAGTCCGGATTTCTCCGCCTTTGTCAGAGGAGTAAGCCACCACAAACGTAGCTTTGCTCACATCGATCCCAATGTACCTCATGGCCGTTTGTTGTTTACGTCTAATGACATCTGTTACATCTTGGTCCTTCATTGCGAATGCGGGTTCGGACACCTTACGAACTATCCGGATTCTGATGTAAAGAGTATGGGGTCGGAACATGACTTCCGGTCTCGAAGACCAATGAAAACTCGGACTTATTCCATACTCTGATGTCTTAATTACTCAAATTTATAATGATTAAAGGAAATATACAATGAAAGAGATTGAAAATCAAACTCGTTACTTGTTTATCAACAAAGGCGTCGATACCAAAAACAAAGTCAGTATCAACGCTGTCCAAAAAACGATCCAGGATGTGTTGGCACAACTGTTCGCCGGCACGGAAATCGCTTACCGGATCGATGAATCCTACATTATCCTGACCAAAAAGAACGATGCGGGGAATCCGGTTTCCGTGACCGGAAAAATCAGGGATGCGAACGGCAATCCGATCGTTGGGGCCAGCGTCCTCATTCAAGGGACTACGGTTGGTGTCAGCTCCGACGCCGATGGTGCGTTTGCGCTTCAGGTACCCCCCCCCGCAGCGGACAGACAGCTGGAAATCAGTTTTATCGGTTATAATCCTGTGTCTTTCGTCGTGGGCAGCCGGACTGCTTTCGATGTTACGCTTGAAGAGACTGCCTCCGAAATCGAGTCGGTCGTGGTCACTGCTCTTGGTATTAAGCGTTCGGAGAAGGCCGTAGCCTACAACGTACAGCAGGTCAAGGCCGAGGACATCACGACCGTCAAGGATGCAAACTTCATCAACTCGCTGACGGGTAAGGTGGCGGGCGTCACGATCAACACCTCGTCATCGGGGGTCGGCGGCGCATCGAAGGTGACCTTGCGCGGTAACAAATCCATCAGCCAGTCGTCGAACGCACTCTACGTCATCGACGGCATTCCGATGTACAACTTCGGTGGTGGTGGCGGTACGGAGTTCGATTCGCGCGGTGCTACGGAATCCATCGCAGACCTCAACCCCGAGGATATTGAGTCGATGTCGGTGCTGACGGGTGCTGCCGCGGCCGCGCTCTACGGTTCGGAAGCCGCGAACGGCGCTGTGATGATTACGACGAAAAAAGGCCAAGCCGGGACTCTGAAAGCTACGTTTTCGAGTAATATCGAATTTCTCGCACCTTTCATCCAGCCGGAATTTCAGAATCGCTACGGTACGGGTTTGAACGGCCAGCGCAGCGGCTCGAGCATTTACAGTTGGGGCGAGAAATTACGCCCTGAAGCCCGTTACGGTTATACTCCGGACGATTATTTCGAGACGGGACACGTTTATACGAATGCTGTTACGGTTTCTGGCGGTACGGACAAGAACCAGACCTATTTTTCGGCTGCTTCGGTCAATTCGGACGGCATTATCCCCAATAACGAATACGACCGTTACAACTTCACGTTCCGCAATACTTCGTACTTTCTGAAAGACCGGCTCAAGCTCGATGCGAGCGCCAGCTACATCTATCAGAAAGACCAGAACATGACCAATCAGGGAGTCTATTCGAACCCGCTGGTTCCGGCCTACCTGTTCCCGCGGGGTGAGAATTTCGACCTTTACCGTCGCTTCGAGCGTTACAACGAAGGGACGAAACTCATGGAGCAATTCTGGAGTGCGGATATGGAAGGCGGTGATTTGCGCATGCAGAATCCCTACTGGATCAACTACCGCAACCTGCGCAATACGGACAAGAAGCGTTATATGCTGTCGTTCTCGGCCAGCTACGACATTCTTCCGTGGCTTAATGTTGCCGGACGTGTCCGCATTGATAATTCGAATTCGCTCTACACGCAAAAACTCTATGCCTCGTCGAACACCACGATTACGGAAGGCGGCAAAAACGGCCACTATACCGAAGCCCGTGCTTACGACACGCAGACCTACGCCGATCTGATGGTAAACATTAACAAGACTTTCGGCGAGGATTGGTCTCTGAACGCGAATATCGGCACCTCGATCAACAATATCAAGACCGATGAGTTGTCATACCGTGGGCCGATTCAGGAGAACGGACTTCCCAACATATTCAATGTTTTCGATCTGGATGACACGAAAAAACGTGCCGAAAAGGTCGGCTGGCACGACCAGACGCAGTCGATTTTCGCCTCGGTCGAAGTAGGTTGGAAACAGATGCTTTACCTCACGGTGACGGGGCGTAACGACTGGGCTTCGCAACTGGCCAATTCGCCCGAGTCGTCGTTCTTCTACCCGTCGGTGGGCCTTTCGTGGGTTCCGACGGCGACATTCAACATGCCGGATGCGATCAGCTATCTGAAGATCCGCGGTTCGATCGCCTCGGTAGGTATGCCTTTCCCGCGTCACCTGACGGTTCCGACCTACGAATACGACGCTACGAACAAAGTGTGGAAGGACAAGACGCACTATCCCATCGGCGACCTGAAACCCGAGCGCACCATCACCTACGAGGTGGGTCTGGATGCCCGTCTGTGGCAACACATCAATCTTTCGGCTTCGTGGTACCGGGCCGATACGAAAAATCAGACCTTCGACCCGTCGCTGCCGCCCTCGTCGTCCTATACGACCATCTACCTGCAAACCGGCCATGTCCGCAATACGGGTGTCGAACTCTCGCTCGGGTACGATAACCAATGGCGTGACTTTCGCTGGACGACGAACTTCACTTATTCGTGGAACAAGAACGAAATCCGCGAACTTGCGGCTAATGCCGTAAACCCCGTGACGGGCGAATCTCTGAATCTCACCAAGCTCGACATCAAGGGATTAGGCAAGGCGAAATATATTCTTAAAGAAGGCGGTACGTTGGGCGACCTTTACACGACGTCCAATCTGCGGTATAATGAAAACGGCTATGTCGAAGTGGACAATGCCGGTAACTTACAGGTTACCGATGAGGGTGAGGATATCTATTTAGGTTCGGTGTTCCCGGATGCCAATCTCGCATGGCGTAACGATTTCAGTTGGAAGGGCATCAATCTCGGCGTGCTGTTCACAGCCCGTCTGGGCGGTGTCTGCTACTCCGCGACGCAGGCCAATTTGGATCTGTACGGCGTTTCGGAGGCTTCGGCCGCTGCACGTGATGCCGGCGGCGTGCTGATTAACGGCCGTGAGATGGTTGATGCGCAGAAGTGGTACCAAGCCATCGGCTCGCAGTCCGGTCTGCCGCAATATTATCTCTATTCGGCGACGAACGTCCGTTTGCAAGAGCTTTCGCTGGGTTACACCCTGCCGACAAAATGGTTCCGCGACAAGATGCGCATGACCGTCTCGTTCGTAGGGCGTAACCTGTGGATGATCTACTGCAAGGCGCCGTTCGACCCCGAAGCCGTCGCCTCGACGGGACTGAACTATCAGGGCATCGACTATTTCATGATGCCTTCGATGCGCAGTCTCGGTTTCAATGTCAAATTCCAATTCTAAAGCGCAGAAACTATGAGAAAGATCAATATGAGCTGGCAGTCGGTGTTGCTGTCGGTCGCGCTGCTCGGATTGGCTGCCTGCACCGGTGATTTCGAGGACATCAACCGCAATCCCAATCAGGTTACGGAAGAACAGATGGATGCCCTCAATTACAAGACCGGCACGAAATTCAAGTCGCTGCAGAGTCTTGTGATTCCCGTGCAGGAGCACATGTACCAGTTCAACGAATCGCTTTCGGGCGGGCCGTTCGGCGGTTACATCGGTGCTACGGTCGATACATGGCAGACCAAGTTCGAGACCTATAATCCCTCGGCCGACTGGCGCAAATGGCCTTTCGCCAACGTCATCACCGAGACCTATACCCCCTATAAGGGCATCGTCAACGGCACGGAAGACGAAGTGGCCATCGCTTTCGCCCGCCTGTTGCGAGTGGCCATCATGCACCGTGTGACGGACTCCTACGGTCCGATTCCCTATTCGAAGCTGGAGAGCAACGAGTCGGTCTATGTGGAGTACGATTCGCAGGAGGCGGTCTATACGAAGATGTTCGAGGAGCTGGACGAGGCTATCGAGATACTGGGCCGCAACACGACGCTCCCGGCCGAAGCGTGGAGCCGCTACGACGGCGTCTACTACGGCAATATCGCGCAGTGGCTCAAATATGCCAATTCGCTCAAGTTGCGCATGGCCATGCGTTTGTCGTATGTGAAGTCCGACGTCGCCCGTGCGAAGGCCGCCGAGGCTATTGCCGGGGGTGTTATCGAGGCTAATGCCGACAATGCGGCGATGCACGCCGCGGAGAACCGCACGACGCTCATCTACAACGACTGGGGCGACCACCGTGTCGGAGCCGACATCCTCTGCTACATGAACGGCTACAAAGACCCGCGTATGGAGAAGATGTTCCTTGCGAACGATGTCGGCGACTATGTGGGTATCCGTATCGGCATCGATGTGACGAGCAAGTCGCAGGCCGTGTCGAAGTATTCGAATATGATCGTTGCGAGCGATACGCCCTACCTATGGTTCAATGCCGCCGAGGCAACGTTCCTGCGTGCGGAATATGAATTGCGCTGGGGCTCGGAAGAAACGGCACGGTCACTCTACGAAGCAGCCGTAAGGCTTTCGTTCGAGGAGCGCGGTGCCAGCGGCGCCGACGCCTATCTGGCCCAGACTGACGTCAAGCCCGCGCCCTACACCGATCCTGTCGGCAACTACAGCGCGATGGCCCAGAGCGACATCGGGATTCCGTGGGTCGACGGAGTCGAGAACTTCGAACGCAACCTTGAACGCATCATCGTGCAGAAATGGATCGCCATCTTCCCGCTGGGCGTCGAGGCGTGGTCGGAGCACCGCCGCACGGGCTATCCGAAACTGCTGCCCGTGCCCACCGACAAGTCGGGCGGCACGGTGGACGTAGCGCAGGGTGCACGACGCCTGCCTTACCCCGTCGAGGAGTACCAGCAGAACAACGCCAACCTTCAGTTGGCCATCCAGACGCTCGATGGCGAGCAGCAGAACGGCAACCGCACGGGCGACGTCATGGGAACCCGTGTATGGTGGGATTGCAAATCTTATAACAACTAACAGCTATGAAACAGAACTTTATATTCACGCTGCTGGCGCTGTTTTCGATGCTGTCGCTCGTCTCGTGCAGCGACTGGACGGAAACGGAGGCACTCGACAGTACGGTCAAAAAGCCTTGGGAGCAAGATCCTGCCCTATGGGCCGAGTACACCGCGACATTGAGGGCCTACAAGCAGTCGGAGCATTTCATCGTCTATGCCCGCATGCACAATTCTCCCGAGAAAGCGACCGGAGAGCAGGACTTCATGCGCTGCCTTCCGGATTCGCTGGACATCGTGACGCTGACCAACGCCGACAACTTCTCGAAATTCGACGCCGAGGACATGTCCGTCATGCACGAGAAAGGCACGAAGGTGCTCTATCAGATCGACTATGCCGCTCGTGCGGAGGAATTCGCCGATGCGGCGGCGCTCGACGCCTACTTGGATAAGGTCGTCGTTGCCGTCGCTGCCAATGGCATGGACGGCTACTCGTTCACGACCGACCCGTTGGCTGCGGATGCCACGGCTCGCATTATTGATAGGCTTGCCACGGCCAGAACTGACGGTCAGCTCCTCGTTTTCGAGGGTAATCCCCTGTCGCTCGCTGCCACCGACCGTGCAAAGATGGATTACGTCATCCTCGATACGGAGAAACTCGAAAATGTTTTGGATGTGAGACTCCATGCCCTGCACGCTGTTAACTATGCCGGCATCGAGGCCAATCGGCTGCTGCTGACCGCCGAAATCAATGCGGCGCTGTTTGATGAAGACCGCACCGAGCACGCCGCCGTCGACGAAATGTCGCGCCGCGTCGTCGAACTCGGGCCTTATGCGGGGCTTGCGGCTTACAATATTGCCGGAGATTACTACCATTCCGAGATGAACTACCAAACCATCCGGCAGGCGATACAAACGTTGAACCCCTCTAAATAAAGACAGTCATGAACATGAAAAAGATACTAATGGCGGTTCTCGTTTCGCTTGTGGCTTTCACGGCCTGCGAGAACTACGGCGATGACAATCACAAGTTCGACAATGTCGTATACCTCGACGTCGCTTCGACGAGCGACGCACAGCTCACGACCTTCAGCAACACCCGGGCTACCTACGATTGCGCGTTGCAGGCGGTACTGACATATCCGGCAGGACAGGATGTGGCGGTGACGCTCACGGTCGACCCGTCGCTCGTCGGGACGTACAATGCCCGTTACGGTACGGAGTGGACGATGCTCGATTCAAAATATTATTCTTTGCTGTCCGAAACTGTGACCATTCCGGCAGGGAAGACGACCTCCGATGCTGTCACGCTGCGCCTCCGTGAACTCACCGGAGAAGGAGATGAGCAGACCGGAGCTTTGCCAATCGACGAAACCTATCTGGTTCCAGTACGCATCGGTAGCGCATCGATCGATGTGTTGCACGGCTCCGACGTGGCTTACTACGTCGTCAAACGCTCCTCGGCCATCACCGTCGCGGCACAACTTACGGACAACTGGATCGAGTTCCCGACCCTCGATAAGTATTCCGAAAGCAGCAAGGATTGGAACGGCCTGCGGGCTGTGACCTACGAGGCCCTGATTTACATCGACGAATTCGTGAAAACCAATACTGAAGGCAATCCCGTCAACATCTCGTCCGTCATGGGCGTTGAGCAGTACCTGCTGCTGCGTATCGGCGATACGAATTTCGAGCGCGAACAGTTGCAGTTCGACGGTTCGGGCAGTGGCTCGGGCTTCGGCAAGATTCCCGGACGCGACGCGATGAAGCATCTCGAAACGGGGCGCTGGTACCATGTGGCCTGCACCTACGACCAGAATACCCGCACGGCCCGCATCTACGTCGACGGGCAGATTCAGAGCGAAGTCACGGGCGTGGGCATCACGACGCAGAACGATAAGAACTGCATCAACTTGGCCATGCGGGCGCTCTACGACCTGTGGAACACCGCTCCCGAGGGCGACAAGGCCCAGTACGAAGAACTGGGGTACGATGGCCTGAGCGAGGCCTATCAGTTCTTCATCGGCCGCTCCTACGACGACTATCGGCCTCTGAACGGCAAGATCGCCGAGGCGCGTGTATGGTCTGTGGCCCGCACGCCGGAACAGATTTGGGAAAATATGTATGAAATCGAAAACCCGGAGAACGATCCGACGCTTTTGGGGTATTGGAAATGCAACGATGCCTCGGGAAATACGGTCAAGGACTATTCGATGTACGGCAACGACGGCGTCGCCAAGTACGACATCATTTGGCCGCAGGGCATCGAGATCCCGAAACTTAACGAAAACAACGAGTAACTATGAAGACGATTTTTGATTTGCAAACAGGGGTGGTAACGCTTCTCTGCACGGCGGCACTCGCGGGCCTTACGGCCTGCGAGGCCGATCCCGTGATGCAGGAAAGCGGGAAGTTGCCCGACAAAGGTTCCATCGAAGAGGTTCATGTGATGTTGTGCAGCAGCAATTCCGTGGAAAATAGGGTCGATGTGCTGCTGACCGAAGGAGGGGTTATGACGAAGAACTTCTACTTGAGGCAGACACAGCCGGCGGCAGCGGGATATTCGCTCGACGCATGGTGCGATGCATCTTTGCTCAATGACTACGATGCCGGAGATGAAATCGAACGCACGCTGCTGCCGGAGGCGAATTACGAGTTCCCCGACGGCAAGACGCTCGACCTCTCGGCCGCAACGCAGCGTTCGGAATTGAAACGTATCAAGTTCTCGGCAAGCGGACTTGCCGCCGGGGAATATGTACTACCGCTTACGGTCGCTGCACAGGACGCACCGGACGCGGACAAGACGCTTTACTACAACGTTTCGGTTCGCCAACCCTACACCGACGAATACACCCTGCACGACGGCCACGACCTGTTCTTCGTGTTCTATGTCAATACGAACGATTTTCAGCCGCTGTTGGCGCAGGACTACATCATGCGGAAGAAAGTGGCACGCGGCACGACCGTGGCGTGGTACGGTACCGTAGGCAACATCGTCAACCTGCGCACTGTCCAGGTCGGCTACGATGCTGCAGCCGGCCGCGCCCTGCTTGATCTCGGAACCGACATGACTTATGTGCTCAGCCAATCGACGAAATATATCCGTCCGTTGCAGGAACACGGACGCAAGGTATGTATCAGTATCGAAGGCGGAGGCAAGGGGCTCGGGTTCTGCAACCTCACCGATGCTCAAATCGAAGACTTCGCAGCGCAGGTCAAGACCGTTATCGAACAATACGAACTCGACGGTGTAAACCTCTGGGATCGAAATTCCGGCTACGGCAAGGAGGGTATGCCGGCCGTGAACACGACCTCCTATCCGAAGCTCATCAAGGCATTGCGCGAGGCACTTGGCACGGAAAAATTACTGACGGTCACGGTTTACGAGGAGCCGACCGCTACTTTCTGGGATACGGAAGCGACGGGCGGAATCGCCGTCGGCGATTACATTGACTACGCATGGTCGGGTTACAACAGCAACAGCGAGGCCCCGCAGCTGCTCGACCCGTGGCATCCCGAACTGGAGTATGTATCCACCTATACGCAAAAGCCGATTGCCAATCTGCCCAAGGATCGGTACGGCTGCATCAACTTTCCCATCTATCCTGCTGCCCAAACGGAAGAAGAGGCCATGATGCGGGAGCCTAAATTCCTTTTAGATTGGACTCCTAATTATAAGCCTAACAACATCATCGTCTTCGACGATTTGCACAGCAATCTCCAGGACAGTTACGAAGCTTTTTGGGACAATACGTTTGCAGCGTGTTGCACTTTTATGGATCCAGAAAACAGCTATTTGCTCGGAAGCAAAAAAGGATACACCTATCTGTTGGATATGAACAGACTCTGGACATTATCCGAGGGTATTCAGAATTACGGCAAATGGCTGAAAGATTGGAATTGATAAAAACGGTCGACAAAATACACCTATGTTCTTCCATTTTATCCTCTCACAGCTCTTTAACCGGAGCAAAAACAATTAAAATTCAAATCAAAATGAAACAAAACTTCAAATTATTCGCAACACTGGCAGCCAGTGCAGCGATGATGATCTCCTGCCAGCAGGCAGAAGAACCGACGATGGACAAGGCCCAGGAACCTGTCGTCAAAACACGTGCTTACGGGGACAAAACTCCGAAGGTCACCATTTATGTCGAGACCAACGACGTGAACCCGCTTAATGCCGGCGACTACCTGCTCTCCGACGGTTCGGCCTATGCCGATATCGTGGAGTTCTTCGCCGCCAATCTCAACAAGGAGACGGTCAACGGAGTAGTGCGTCCGACCCTCTATCTGAACGACAAGATGACCAACCTGCTCGAAAACGGCGGTTATCAGACTTACGTGAAACCGTTGCAGGACAAGGGCATCAAGGTGCTGCTGACCGTGCTGGGCGACTGGCAGGGCATCGGTGTCGCCAACATGAACGATACCCAGACCACACAGTTCGCCAAGATCCTGGCCCATGCTGTGGAAAAATACGGTCTGGACGGAATCGGATTCGATGATGAGTATGCTAATTATTCGTCTACCAATTCTACTTCGTACAGCGAAATCATCACCAAACTCCACGCGCTGATGCCGGCCGACAAACTCATCACCGTTTTCGACTGGGGGTATACCAACACGCTGAACAGCGAGGCTAAAGCCTGCATCGACTATGCGTATCATGGCTATTTCGGTTCGAGCTTCATGACATCCGGTCTGGTGGACAAAACCCGCTGGTCGCCGGTATCGACGAATCTCGGCTCTGCTCCCAACGCAGCGACGCTGAATTCGCTGGCCAAGCGTGCCAAAGCCCAGGGCTACGGCGCATTCATGTTCTTCAACCTGCGTCGCAGCAGCAACGTTAATCCGCTTAACGGATTCAACGCTACGGCAAGCGGGCTTTACGGTCTGACCGTTACCTGTGAGAACGGCGATCGCCCTCAAGACTGGACTTTTGTATCGTCGGGGTATGAGATCAACATGGACGAAGTGGAATAACATGATAGCGATGTGTTTGCATTGACCGATTCGGATTGGTTATATACCCGAAAGTGACCGATTCCAGACCCGCACATCCGCAAACAGGTGTGCGGGTTATTTTAACTGATGAAGGGATATGAAAACGTTCCCCCATCCGAAAGACGAATGGGGAAACAAAAACTACCGCAAATACATTGACCGATTCGAGTCGATATATACCCGTAAGTGACCTTTCAATCTAAAAACTCTCCGTGGCCGGTTTGTGATAGTATTTATTTAATAACGCACGAATTGATGAATTCGTATTCAAATTATATTTAGTTGGTACAATAATAAGTTGAGATAGTATAAAATAAGCACGGACTCAACCTATTGACACCTGAGGAATGCTACAACCCGATGAACAGATAGGAGAGCCCGTGCTGTTTTTGCACGATTCTCCTATCATCCCGTCCATCTTGTCTTGGTAGCATTTTCAGGTGTCGATGACAGGATTCGACAGCTATTCGCTGTTTTGCAAAGATACGAAAAATTATCCAACAGATACTTTGTGAATACGAAAAATACACATGATTCTGCAATACGGAGATCTGTCTTATGAAAACGCTTATTCATACCCGTATATACGCGTTGCTAACTCAAAATGAATCGAATCCGTCGGAATTAGCCCATGCATACGAAGAGTTTATCGGGACGATGACCGAGATGGTTGCTAATTTCGATAACCGGGATGATATTTTGAGAATACTGTATTACAGCCGGGTTGAATTCGACGTATTGTCCCATCCATCGTTTAATCGATATTCGAACAATGTTTTAAGGACGACGTTCATCTATAAAATCATGTATATTCTGGATTGCGAAATCAATATCGTCAGCAATAGTACGAAATATAGCTCGAACCAAGACTATTCGTTCCCTTTATCCTATCAGGACGGCGAGTTGCTGTGGACAGGGACGCAGCAAGAGCTGCTGGAGCTTGCCGTTGCCCTTCATAAAAACGGGATTATCATGTACGGCAACCGCAAGGCGCGTTTCATCGAGATCGTCCGTGCCTTGTCTTCTACATTCCATATAACGATCAACGATGTCTATGTCAAGAAAACCAGGATGCTTGACCGCAGCACGGCGGTCACACCTTTTCTGGATAAATTGAAAAAAGCCTATGAGCAAGTCGTCGAAAGACACCTGCGATAGAGAGAGCGGAGGCCTGTCAAGGATGAGAAAATCAGAAAGTTTTTCTCCGTTTGCAAAATTTCAACAGGTTATTTTTCAGTTGATTATATTTTCATACTTTACAAAAAACTTTTTGATTTTTCCCGAGAGGCATCCGGAAAAGTGTACTTTTCAGTGATTTTGTATTATACATTTGCAGCAGAAAGCGACGCATAGTGCATCGCTGCATTCAAAATCCAAATAACATGAAAAACATCCTTTTAGCCGTTGCAGTCTTCGCTGCCGCATTCGTTTCCTGCAACAAGGAGACCGAAGTCGTACCTTCCCCCAATTCTTTCACCGATGGGGCACGTATCGCACTTACGCTTACCGATGATGCTGCCGACACCCGCTCCTTCTTCGATTCGACAGCCTCGGCCGAGGCATGAGAGTCTTCGTTGTCGTCACTGTCGATTTTCGTCTTCGATAATGCCGACAACTTCGTTATTCGCCGGGATTTAACATCCAGCGAGCTGGCCGCGAAATCGGCGACATTCTCCCTACCTAAATCTCTTGCCAGCACCCCCTGCTCATTCTATGCCATAGCGAACTACGACGCCTCGTCGGCCAAGACCCGCGCAGCCCTTACGGCCCTTGTGGAGAAGTCGGCCGCCGACTATAACGGCACCTTTGCCGAGATGTCCACCGCAGCCAAGCGTTCGGGCGGCTTCGTGATGTCGGGCATGAAATCGCAGACCGTCGGGGCCGTGAACTCCACGACCAATGTCGGCATCACGCTCAA
>CDZB01030617.1_pt1 | contig 12870 bp, 18 predicted proteins | sample 554961 | NCBI WGS metagenome assembly CDZB01 (sample SAMEA3182106, study PRJEB8094) | gut metagenome | biome: human; feature: gut; material: Stool; isolation source: human stools | place: Canada | collected 2013-02-26
GCCGACGGCTATCTGCTCTTGGGTCTGCTGCAGCGCGAGAAGGGACTGAAACAGGAAAGCATCGAGAACCTCAAGAAGGCACAGGAGTTGGGCGACACCCGTGCCGAAGAATATCTCAAGCAATAATTTTATCGGCTTCCATGCCCTGTCAACGAGATAAAGTTGAGTGATAAACACTTAGCGGACAGCAATAATAGCAAATAATCCCGAAAATATTTGGTAGATTGCAAAAAAAGCAGTAATTTTGCATCCGCATTAAGAAACAGAGTATGGTTCCGTAGCTCAGTTGGATTAGAGCAACAGCCTTCTAAGCTGTGGGTCTTGGGTTCGAACCCCAACGGAATCACTCGAATGGGACAAATTTGGTGAAAAGTTTTCAATTCATTCAAAAGAATTGGCGTCTGTAACTTACTTATACACAAGTAATTACAGACGCTTTTTTGTTTGATTGGTTGATAACACTTTTGAGAGCACAAGTTGTTGGGTTTCCAAAACCAGTGCAAAACCAGTGCAAGTCTATAAATGCTCATAATCATTTGATAATCAGAAGATTAGAGTACACTTTCGTAACACACCAAAAATATTGGAAAAAATTTAGTGTTATCAAATGGGTATCAACTCGTAAAAAAAATGTTATCAAATGAAGAAATTGCATTTAAACATTATTCACAACCGCTTGAAGCGAGGAACGGCAAAAAAGGCTGTTTCGGTAGAAATTCGTGTGTCTTTCGGAAGCGAGAGAAAGTACATGTCAACAGGTGTTCTTGTAACTCCTAACAACTGGTCAGACACTAAAAAGATGGTGCTGTCGAAGTGCAAGGACGCAGACCTTATGAACGAAACTATTCATGCGTTCTATCTCCGTGTGAAGAAAATCACAGACCGCATGATAGAGGAAGGCATTACAGATCTCGACCTTATACCTACCCTTATGCAGAATGAAGTCTGCGACAAGACCGACTTCATAGCATATTGCGAAAAGCGGACTAATGAGCGGAATGTATGCGAGCATACAAAGAAGAGGTATGTCGTGTTTACAAAGTTCCTCCGCTCCTGGGGAAAGATAACTCTATTCTCCGACTGCAACGTAGCTAACATAAGAGCTATGGATGAGTTCTTGCACCAGCAAGGCAAGAAAGCATCCACCATCTACGATTATCACAAGTATCTGAAACTATTTATTAATGACGCCTGTGTAGACGGACTGATAGATGTCAACCCATATACGAAGTTGCCGTTTAAGATAAACAGAGGAGAAAAACAATATGTTGACTGTATAACAGAAGACCAGTTCATAAAAATTAAAGAGATGAACCTTAATACTCCGCACCTGTGCAGGGCGAGAGATTTATTTTTATTTCAAGTCTACACAGGACTTGCATACTCAGATTTGATGGCCTTCGACTTCAGCGCCTGCGAGGAGGAGGAGAAAAAGATGGTCTATAAGTCACACCGCACGAAGACCGACACGGACTTTTCTTTTCAACTGCTCGCTCCGGCTATGGAGATTTTGAGAAAATACGATTTCAAATTACCACATCTGAGTAATCAGAAGTATAATGATTATCTCAAGGTTATAGGCATGATGGCTGGAGTGAGCAACCTCAGGAGCCACATGGGAAGAGGAACGGCAGCTACCCTGTTCCTCTCAAAAGGTATGCCAATCAATGTCGTAATGAAAGTCCTTGGCCACACGACTCTGCGTCAGACGACAAGATACGCACGCACGTTGAATAAAGATATTAGAGGAGCATTCGATAAACTTGAGGGGAAACTTTAAAAAAAACAAAAGGCAGGACTGGTTATTTCTCCAGTCCTGCCTTTCTTTTTGCATCAATCTTACTTTTCTCCAACAGAATATCACGCAGCTCTCTCGTGATACCCTCCTGCACCAGTAGCTTCGCTTTTACATCAGCAAGTTCTTTCCTGACTGCATCATCGTTTTTCACTTCGCCTTTGATCATCGCACCCTCGCCACGCAGCAACCATTCTGCCGATATTTCCCCGAATACCTCGAGGGTTCTTGCGATAAGTTCTAACGTACAGGTCTTCGTGCCGTTAAGATAGTTGTTAACAGACGTAGGCTTCATACCAACCATAGCAGAGAAAGCCCTGTTGCTGAGGTGCTTATCATACACAACTTCATTAATTCTTTTTCTAATTTCTTCCATACCCATAAGTGTTTATTAACGTAAACATTCCTAAATATTCACTAAATTATTGCCCATATACTTGCACATCTAAACAAGTTTTAGTATATTTGCACCCGTATTTAAACACTTGCATTCGTGCAATATTAGTTTTACACTGCAAAAATAACAATAAATTATGATAAAGATAGTAAGATTTCGGAAAATTTTCGTGGACGAGCGAAAAATTCCTACGCTGATGAAAAAATTCGGAGCATCCAAGTCAACAATATACAATGCTCTGAGGTATCATACCAATAGCGAACTGGCTTCATTAATCCGAGAAGCGGCCATTAATGAATTTGGCGGCGTTGAGGGTAAAGATGTCATGAAGATGAGAACATAATCATTATTCTCAATATATAGGTGTGTTATATAGGCGAACACCATTGTCCCATTTGTGGTATTAATGTTAGATGTTAGAATAGGTGTATTCATTTCCTCATTGGTCTGTGAAGATAGATGAGGTTTAAGATATCAACGCATAGCTCAGTTGGTTAGAGCGAGGGCTTTTTATAATGTTGTTATAAGCCATGTGAATGATAAGTAGTGAAGTTCCTGCGATAAGCCCTTTAAAAAGCAGGTGAGAGACGGAGGTTCGAATCCTCCTGCGTTGGCAAGTTATTATTTGCGTTTTCACAGAAAGGTGGATGGGGGTACAGTCCATTAACCAGAATTAGATGTTGCGGGCGAGCATCATACCGCCACCTTTCTTTTTAATCGCAAACTTGAGAAAGCGCCAGTTGTTGTGGTGATTGCTCGATTGTTCTTTGACTTTTTGTTTAGCGATTTTATGTATATATGGTATGGTGGGAATGCCCCTTAATTTTCATGGTAGCGCATGATGCCTGCAGCGCAAGACGTCAACAGGAGACAAGTGTTTATCGCAGAGTGATATAAACAATCTTCCTTTTCTGCGTGTCACTGCGGTTCGATTCCGCTCTTGCGTACTATAAATTTATTCATCTTTCTATTTTTTTTATGCAGCAGCGGCTGCTTTGAATATTGTTTTTCTTGTCGGTCTACCTGCGAAGGTAGACTGGCTTTTAATTAACCGCAAAAGCGATTAGATATATGATTAGATTATCATCAACAAGATATTATCAAGATAAGGTTGACTATATATACCGACAGCTATTATCCGACAAGAGCGACAATCTCAAGCTCTTCGAATACAGGTATCGCATGATACACGTCTACAATGCAAAGATAGTGAACATGTCTGCCGATCTCGGGAAGCCAGAAGGAATATATGACACCCTTTAATTTCTATATATATAATAAGGTATATGGCATTAAAACGATACAAGCCCCTCAGACGTACGCCTCTCAAACGTGCGCCCTGGAACCAGGCTAAGCAGACTCAGGAGAAGAAAAAGGCCAAAGCAGGACTAAGCAAGCCTGCTCTAATTAAGGAATTAGACAAGTGGTTCAGCTATTACGTACGTCTCAAGAATTCTGACAAGAACGGATATTGCAGATGTATATCTTGCGGCAAGATTTTCTTCTGGAAAGATATTCAAAATGGGCACTATATGTCACGACGATATATGTCTACCCGGTTTGCAGAAGACAACTGCCGACCGCAGTGTGTTGCTTGCAATATATTCAATCAGGGTAATATTCAGATGTACCGCAGGGCGCTTGTCCGCTCTATCGGTGAGCAGCGTGTTGACCTGATAGAAGTACGGGCAAGACAGGAAAGCAGAAACTGGTCTTTGTTCGAGCTAAAGCAAATGATTGCTTATTACAAAAAAGAAGTCGATAGGCTTTTATTAGAGAGAAGCCTTTCACTATAAGACTGCAATTAGTGGTTGTTATTCATTTTTTATTATCTGTTTGTTTCCCACTTGGTGGCAGCTGGCACTGGATAGTCCTCCTGCTCACCTTGTGGGATTTTATTCAAAAGAATATGCAACAATATTTACTTGATCTTATTCGCAGTATGATGCAAGATGAGCATCATGTTCCTCGCGGTGTTCTTTACGCTCAGCTAAGGACAGCCGTACAAAGAGACCTTTCCGAAAATCTAAACCATCTTCTTGAGAAGAATAGGATAGAAATTTCAAAGACTGTCAACGACATTTTAATTACATTAAAATAATATGAAAACAATACGATTTGAAAAAGTCACTCTGTCAAACTTCTGCGGAATTGATAACGCAGAGATAGAGTTCTATCACAACATCACTACCATTTGTGGGCGCAATGGTATTGGTAAGTCGACAATCTTCAATGCCATCTACTACGTACTTTTCGGTACTGACCAGTTTGGCAATGCGCTCGACATCAAGACCTACGACTCCAACCATCAAATCATCCGTGAGATTCCGCATGAGGCTTCGCTTACTATCAGCGTAGATGGCGAGGAGACAACCTTCAAGCGCACGCTTACCGATTTATGGAAGGGTGAGCAGGTCAAGAATACTTACAAGTATTTCATTGATGGCGAAGTGGTGACAGCTGGCGACTACCGCAAGGCGATTGAAAATATCTGCCCGGAGAAGACATTTCGGCTATGCTCATCTGCCACGGCCTTCACTTCTATGCCATGGCAGGAACAGCGCAAGTTCCTCCAGTCCCTTGTACCGGAAGTCACTCAGGAAGACATTACGCAAGGCGATACGAGATACGACTTCATTACCGAGGAATTGAAGAAACGAGAACTCGAAGCTTTCATCCATCACCTCAAGTACACACGTAAGGAGGTACAGGATAATCTTGACAAGGTCCCTGTCCGTCTCGCAGAACTCAATAACGCACTTCCTCAGGCAGAAGACTGGGAAAAGCTGGCTGCAGAGATTGACGAGGCGAAGAAGAGCCTCAAAGGGGTTAGCGAAAAGATTAATCTTGCACAGAATGGCGCAACAGACTCTGTGCGCAATGAGGGACTTCGTCGTCGCATAGAGTTCACACGAAAGCGCATTGACGAGATGACCACATCAGCGAGAAACCTTGCCAATGAAGAGGCGACAAAGCACGAGTCGGATTTGATTTCAGCCAGATCCGCATCCTCAGCAGCTACCCGAATGGTCGATGAGTTGAAGCAGAAGATGGAAGGACTCACTAACACCGAAATCCAGGCCAACAAACATAAGGAAGAGTGCGAAGATGAGGTTAGTAAACTCAACGAGCGCTCCACATTAATCTCTCAGATGAAATGGGAGTGGGACGATGCCGACTCTATGTGCCCACATTGCGGACAACCTCTGCCGCTCGATAGGGTGGCAGAATTAAAACAGCAGTCTCACGACAGGTTCAATAAGGATATTGCCGACAGACAGAAAGAACTTCAGAAAGAGTTTAGTGACCTTCAGCAGCGTTATACCGACATCAAGAAACTCATCGAGAATACCGATGAGGAACGCCGCTCTACCACCAACCAACTCACAGAAGCTCAGAAAGCGAAGAAACAGGCTGACATACATCTCAAATCTGTACTGTCCGAAAATGTGCGCACGTCAGACGATTTTCTTGCAGCCAACGAGAACTACAGGCAGGCATCCGAGGAGCTACAGTCGCTTACCGATGAACTCAACAAGCCGTCAGATTCTACGAAAGACATTTCTCAACTTCTCATTGATCTGAAGAAACAGCAGTCAGAGGCACAGCAGGCTGTTGATAGTCTTTCTTCACGTCTTGCAGCAAAAGAGACCTATGACCACATCTCCACCCTCATTTCTAATGCACAGGGCGACAAGGCGAAGTATCAGGGCCAGCTCGATGATATCGACCAGAAGCTTGATACAGCAAACGACTACCAGCAGAAAGCCTGCCAACTCCTCGAAGAACGTGTCAACGAGCATTTCTCCTATGTTAAGTTCTCGCTTTTTAGGACAACTCTCGAAGGCGAACGGAAGCAGGCTTGCGAGTGTTATCACGATGGCGTACCTTACAGCAGCCTCAATACAGCAGCCAAGGCTAATGCCGGTATTGACATAGCGTATACAGTAGCCGAGAAGTTTGGTCTCTCCGTCCCTATCGTCCTTGATGAGTGTGAGAGCAACCTTTCTCCTATATATCGTGGAGGACAGCAGATACGTCTACGCGTCACTCCTTCATCTAACTTCGAATACATATTCGAAGATGGAGATTAAGACGAAATACAACATAGGTGATGCTGTCTATATCCTTGACGGATACAAGATCGTCCGTGTCAACATCTCCTGCATCAAGTTTGAGCAACACGGCACGGCAAAGCCTTGCATCACCTATCACTTCCCAATCTTTCCAATGCGGAAAGAATTGGAATGTTTTAGAACAAAAGAAGAATTAATTAAATTTCTAAACAAATAAAAATTATGGCAGGAATGACAGGAACAGCAGTAGCAAAGCAGCCTTCAACTAAGGCAATGGCGGTAAAGTCCTTTCAGGACGTGATGAACAACAATTATTATCAGTCTCTTTTACAGAATACCCTGCGTGAGAACAAAGGTACATTCTGCACAAGCCTGATGGAACTCTTCTCCTCTGATGAGAAGTTAATGCAGTGCAAGCCTACCGACCTTATGGCAGAGGCACTTAAAGCAGCATCTCTCCATCTCCCCCTCAACAAGCAACTTGGGCAGTGTTACATTCTACCTTTCAAAACAAAGGGTGTAATGACTCCAACGCTTGTTATCGGTGTTCGAGGATATTTGCAGCTCGCTATGCGCACCAACAAGTATGCTAACATCAATGCCGATGTAGTTTACGAAGGCGAATTGAAAGCCTATGACAAGGTTAGAGGTAATTTGGACTTGACAGGACAGAGAACATCTAACGTCCCGGTAGGATATTTCGCATATTTCGAGAAGAAGGATGGTTTCTCAAAACTTTTCTATATGCCCTTGAATGAAGTTTGCGCATACGCAAAGCAATATAGTCCTACCGTCAAGTTCAACCAGAATGTAACGGCACAATCGCTGAAAGAAATCGCATTAAAGCAGGCAGGTTTTAGCGCAGGCGATGGAGTAGGTTGGCTCGCAAACTTCGAGAGTATGGCAATCAAGACTGTTCTTCGCCAGTTACTTTCAAAGTGGGGAGAACTCTCAATCGAGAATAATGATATTCTTAGCTTAGACGAGGCTCCTTGCATTTCGGCAGAGGAGCTGCGTGATACTGAATTTTCCGAAGCAAAGGTAGTTGCTACTGTCGACACAACCACTGGCGAAATTGTACAGCCAGGTGACGAAGTATCACAGCCGCAACCAGCCAATCCAAATCCTTTCAAATTAAACTAATATGAAACTCATCGTTATAGGTTCATCGTCAAAAGGTAATGCGTATGCCCTTCAAGCAGCCTCAGGAGAAATCCTGCTGCTTGAAGCTGGCAGACCCATTCGTGAGGTCAAGAAGGCTATCGGTTATCAGACGAACAAGGTGGTTGGATGCGTAGTATCGCATACTCACACAGACCATGCGAAGTATATACCTGAATATTTCTCTGCAGGTATCGACATATCTTCTTGTGAAGAGGTAGCAAATCGTTATCATACCGACAAAATGGACACAGGGAAAACATACTCTTTTGGCTCGTTTAAGGTTACTCCATTCGCAGTAGAACATGATGTTGCCAATTACGGTTATCTTGTTTTCTACCCCGACTTCGGTTCTATCTTCTTCGCTACAGATTGCTACAATCTGCACACTATAATAAAGTATTGCCGCACTTACTTAATGGAGTGCAATTACGAGGATAGTTTACTCAACAAGGCTATTGACGACGGGAAAACGTCCGTCAGTCAGGCTGACCGCATCCGACTGTCGCACATGAGTCTCGAACACGCTGTTCAGTTCCTGCAGCAGTGCGAGGTAGACAATTCTACCCGTCAAATAATACTTATACATGGATCTTCGCGCCACCTGCAGCCAAGCAAGGCTGTAAACAAGTTCCAGCAGGTTCTTGGCGTTCCAACTTACTATGCCTCCAAAGGCTTTACTCTCGATTTAATTTAATTTTTTTACACTATGCCTGTTTTTTCAAATCTCAACAACCTACGCACGTATATGGAAGCCTTGAAAGAAATAGACAAGGCTAAGGAGATAGGTTACTCGCTCGAAATCCGAAAGTTCCACCCTGTCGCTACAGATATGCAGAAAGCTTATCTCGCATTCATTATCACGTACCTTTCTTCCAAACTCGGGCAGACGTTCTACCAGACTCTTTCCGAAATACAGAAGAATGTGGCTCCTCATATTTTCATGACGGGAGAATATGATAAGATGGGTTATCCTAAGTTCAAGCCGCTCGGGCTTCTCGACACCGCAGAGGCTTCATCCGTCATCCGTGGCGTTATCGACTTTGCGGAAAGTCGGGAAATCATGATACCCGACAAGGAAGACGAACTGGCCGTTAAGTATTGTCAGCGTGAGGTTGAGTCCAGCAAAGGCTGGGTATAATGTGTCACCTTTTTAAACTCTCAAGATATGATACTACCAAAAGAAATCAGACAAGAGGCAGCTCGTTATGCCAAAGACGATAACGCACGCCTCGAAGCTTTCATAGCCGGCGCCATGTTCGCACGTACTGGCAAGTATTATAAGGAGCAGAATTTCTCCGACGACCTCGCGTCCTTCGAGCGATGGTGGCTTCTCTACGACAAGAAGCGCGGAAAGAAGAAGGCGCAGCAGAAATGGCTTCGCCTATCTCCTTCGCAGCGAGAAGCGTGCATAGCTGCTACTCCTGCTTACGTTAAAAGTATAAAAGACAAACAATTTCAGAAAGACCCACTCACCTATCTCAACGGTGAGTGCTGGAATGACGAGATTATTCAGCAACAAGACAATGAGCAACAACGTTCCCTCAGACTCGCTTCCAAAGCGGCAAGAATCCTCGGTAGCGACAAATTCTAAAACAGGAAGTGGTTATATACAGCCAGTTTCTTTCAGAGATGCTATTTCTCGTGGACAAGACAGGGTTATAGCCGTTGTACGCAGAAATCAGAACGACCTTCGTAGGCTTGTTTCCTGGGTTAAGAGCCGACTTATAGAGGTGTTTCATTATCTCGGTGCATTCGACATCGTTGAGGAGTATCAGATACAGACTCTCGCAGTCCGTATCTGCAATCGGTTCTACTACTGGACAGTCCCAGAACTTGATTATGCTTTTGTGGCTTTCACGAATGGAGAATATGGAAAGCTTATACATTACAATCATGATAGCGACACGTCTGTCATTAATCCTCAGGACGTTATGAAGGCACTAATCGCGTTCGATGACGACCTTCTAAAGGAACGTGCCCGTTACGAGGATGAGCAGCGCAGCAAGCAACTTGAGCAGCAGCGCTTGAGTGATGCAGCAAAGCCGCATGGTATAGCCGCATGGATAGACTATTGCAAGCAACATGGCCTCGATCCTAACACCCACAAACTCCCTCGTGTCAATATCGACAAAATGAACGTCAACAAGGTTCTTTACCCAGAAAAGAATAATAAAAACAACAAATAAAAATCAATAACAATGTTCGTAGCTTTATTAATTATCATCTTCACGTGCCTCTTATCTGTGTCTTTGTATCTCTGCTTATCTCATAAGCAGGTGGCTACTAAACAAGGTAAATTCGTCTTTCTTCGTGTCAACAACGAACCAATACGAAACACTATTCGTGCAGCCGGAATCAATCTCTGCCCATGCTGTCGTGCTTTTTCAAACAATTACCTCTTTGCCAATCTCGAAGGCTCTATGGTATGTGGTTTCAACGAGTCTCGGCATCACTTCATCGAGGAGGCAGAGAAATATAAACATGAGATTGTCGACTGCGGCGACAATGTGCTTATGTTCATCACTGAGGTTTTACAACTCAACTCTTCTTGTACTAAGAAATAATAAGAAATTAGCTTATGGAAAGAAAGATCGGAGAAACCTTTGAGTTTAAAGGGAAAACTTATGAGGTAGCAGAACTACCTGAATACTTTTGTGCGTTTTGTGATTTAGAAAAAGAATGCTACAGCAAAAGGAGTTATTTAGAAAAAGTAACAGGAACTTGTAGCCCGAACAACAGAAAGGATACCCGTAGCGTGTGTTTCAAAGAAATTAAAAAAGATATGGAAATCAAAGACAATAAGCTTACTATCAACATTCCTGATGGAATGGAGATAGACTTACAGAATAGCAACTTTGATACTGGTGTTATCAAGTTTAGAAAGAAAGAATTGTGTTATGAAGATATAGAGAATTCTTTAGATCTTGAAGGAAACAGAACAGGCATACCTGTTGATGATAACAATGCTTTCAAACTCTGTGCTACTGATCGCCTTATGAATATAGCAAGATATTACAATGGCGATTGGAAGCCCGATTGGAGAAGTAATGAACTTAAATATTTTATTACTTTTAGTTTTGTTTCTAATTCTTATAGTCTAATTGAGAGATGCCAAGCGTCTATTGGTCCTGTATCTTTTAAGAATAAAAAAGATGCCGAAGCAGTCATCGACAACCCTAACTTCCGAGAAATCTTGGACTCAATTTTCAAAAACTAAACAATACGATTATGGAAAAAGAACTCAATATAGCAGAAATTCTGAAAGATAAACCGCAAGGAACTAAATTGTACGACTGGTTGTATAATAGAGATGTAGAGTTAGATACAATCAGTACTACAGATACAGAAACAGTAGTTTGGTGTACAAATGAGACCGATAATAATACTACTTGCCATCGTGGTTATTCCGAATTTGGTACTGTAAGAGGATGTCCTGATGGTTTACAGATTCTTCTTCCTTCAAAATCAATGCGTGATTGGAGTAAGTTCGCCTGGAAGAAAGGTGATGTCTTGGTTAGCAATGATAGTGATAGCCATATAATCTTTAAGGGTTTCTCAAAAGATGATTATACTACATTTGAAGGTAAACACTGGATTAGTGTAAGTAAAAAGAGACATATATCTTGTTTGGATACGCAGAATACACAAAACTATCATATTGAAGATAACAAAGAAGTTGCTCAGACTTACATCAAAACCATTGAGAAAAGATATGGCGGAAAGTTCAATAAAGAGACACTTGAAGTTGAGAAGCAACCAGAGTTCAAGGATGGGGATATTGTAACAGCAGTTTTTACCGATGGTGATGAAATGATTTGTGTGTTCAAGGAGAAAATTGAGCAAGATTATATGGGATATTGCGGATTTTTCTCTAAAGGAAAACATGAAGGTGATGTATCTATGGATTTTGGAGATGATTGCATCTATAATGATAGTCCTATATGTAAGGAAATCAGATTTGCTACAGATGAAGATAAGCAGCAGCTCTTTGAAGCTTTAGCAAAGGAAGGAAAGGCTTGGGATGCTGAGAAGAAAGCCATTGTTGATTTGAAGCCAAAGTGCGAGTTTAAGCCATTCGACAAATGTATTTGGAAGATACGGAATTGTGAAGGCTCTATATGGCAAGCAAGTTTCGTTTCTTATGTTGATGAGTATGGTGCTACTCCAATGGGTATGTCTATAGATGAAGATTTGGTTAACTTAATTATCCTTCCTTATAACGACCAGACTAAGCTCCTCGTGGGTACAACCGATGAATGGAAAGGAGGTGAGCAATGATTAAGCCAATCACTATGTATTCTGTCGTATGTGACAGATGCGGAAAGACATTCATTGATGAGTTTAATGGCATTGTGGCTTGGTTGGACGAAGGAACTGCAAAAGAGCAAGCTATGGAAAGTGAATGGATAGAAATTGGTGATAAGCATTATTGTCCAGACTGCTATGAGTTTAACGATGAGTTAGATGAGTATGTTCCAAAGAAGGGAGGAGATAAGAATGAAAGAATTTAAAGTTGGAAAAGAATTCATTATTAAAGTTGTTGAACACGATGAGAACAAAATGCCTTGCACAGGCTGTTTCTTTAATTCTGATGATATAGCTTGCGTAGGAAATTGTTCTGCTGATGAGCGTTCAGACCACAAGAATGTTATCTTTAAACAGATAAAGGTATGAGCTACAAATCAAGAAGTAGATGTAAAGAAAGACAGATAACACCTTGTGGAATTTGCCCTTTAATGTTTAAGTGTCCTTATGACGAAGATAAGGATAAGTAGGACTTAACTCAGAAATGGAGGTGTAGGTATTGTGTTAGCATTAATAATGGTAATGTTTTTGGGCTTATTTATGGCTATTTTCGGATTGTATTTGATTAAAGATAAATGGCTCGCTACTATAGGTGTCATTCTTTTTATATTAGGTGTAGTCATTTTTATATTATCATTTATTAATTTGATATATTTATTGGTTAACAGCCTTCGGGCATAAATAGATAGAATATGAGTGAAAAAGTAATCAAATCGTACAAGGCATTCGACAAGAATATGCAATGCCGAGGATTCCAATACGAAGTTGGAAAAGAGTACGAAATGGACGGAGAAATCAAGTGTTGCGATCGAGGTTTTCATGCTTGTAAGTCTCCGATGGAAGTATGGGACCACTACGATATGCTTAGCTCTCGCTTTGCAGAAGTAGAACAGTCTGGTAAAATTGATGAAGAAGGAAATTCAACAAAGGTTTGCTCTTCGCATATCAAGATTAAGGCCGAGTTGAAGCTGGCAGACATCATTAAGGTCGGTGTCGAGTGGCTGAAAGATATTACCTCACCAACAAAGGTTAAGACAGATATTGCGAAGAATGATAACGGAGGTTACTCTGCTCAGATTGGTTCAAGCGGTGACTCTGCTCAGATTGGTTCAAGCGGTGACTATGCTAAGATT
>CDZB01036676.1_pt1 | contig 12725 bp, 10 predicted proteins | sample 554961 | NCBI WGS metagenome assembly CDZB01 (sample SAMEA3182106, study PRJEB8094) | gut metagenome | biome: human; feature: gut; material: Stool; isolation source: human stools | place: Canada | collected 2013-02-26
GGTACCCAGCTGGGTCTTAAATCATCATTGTTTTCAGGCATTTGTCATACCCTCCCTTTCCTGGCTTCTCCCCCTGTAGATGGATCATGAAAAGGAGGACTGCCAAATGAAAATATGATGTGTATCAAGCATGATTCATTGGTCGTGATAGTGACCCGGTGCGGTGACTATCCATCACCATTTCCATTCCTCTGTTTTCCGGACTATCACTCGATTTGGATTGCAAGCCCTGCTAGGGAGCCGAGGTCGCCCTCGGCTCCGCGCAGGACAAGAAATCAGATTTCCTAAAAATGTTTCTGCGACTATCCCGGTTACGAAATGGTCATTGGTTCAGGGTTCGGGGTTCAGGTTAGGGTATCACCATTTCCAGTAAACCCCTGAACCCTGAACCCTTTGCCGATACGCATTGAATGACAGTGTCAGAAAACGTTAGGCGACCTTATTCTGCCTTAGCTTCTTCCTTAGCACGGTCTACGAGCATCTGGAGCAGCTTGATGCAGCATTTCGGAATGTTGGTGCCTGGTCCGAAGATAGCAACTGCACCATGGTCGTACAGGAATTCGTAATCCTGTGGCGGGATAACGCCGCCGATAGCTACGAGGATATCTTCACGGCCGAGTTTCTTCAGGTCTTCGACGATAGCCGGGAGCAGGGTCTTATGACCTGCTGCCAGGGAAGAGAAGCCGACCATATGAACGTCGTTGTCGACGGCATCCTGCGCCGCTTCTTCCGGAGTCTGGAAGAGCGGGCCTACGTCGACGTCCCAGCCCATATCTGCGAAGGAGGTAGCAAGGACTTTCTGGCCTCTGTCGTGACCATCCTGGCCCATCTTCGCGAGGAAGATACGCGGGCGGCGGCCTTCGAGAGCTTCGAATTCGTTAGCCAGTTTCTTTGCTTCGTCCAGTTCGGAGGTGTCATCGAATTCATTGGAGTATACGCCGGAAATGGTGTGGATGACTGCATTGAAGCGGCCGGATACCTTTTCAACAGCGTCAGAGATTTCGCCAAGGGATGCACGGTCATGTGCTGCCTGGACAGCAGCTTCCAGAAGGTTGCCGTTGTCACGGGATTCTGCACACTTGGTGATGGCTTCAAGATCGCGGCGGACAGCTTCCGGATCGCGGATGCTTCTGAGTTTTTCCAGACGTTTGATCTGTGCGTTACGTACAGCGGTGTTATCGATGGAGAGAACGTTCAGCGGATCTTCCTTCGCCAGTCTGTACTTGTTCAGGCCGACAATGGTTTCACGGCCGGAGTCGATATCTGCCTGACGACGAGCGGCGCATTCTTCGATACGCATCTTCGGAAGGCCGGTGGAGATAGCCTTGGACATGCCGCCCAGCGCTTCGACTTCCTGAATGTGTGCCCATGCACGTTTGATGATCTCGTTGGTGAGGTATTCCACATAGTAGGAGCCGCCCCATGGATCGATGATCTTGCAGACTTTGGTTTCATCCTGGATGTAAAGCTGGGTGTTACGAGCCAGACGAGCAGAGAAGTCGGTCGGCAGAGCGATTGCTTCGTCGAGTGCGTTGGTATGCAGGGACTGGGTGTGACCGAGAGCTGCAGACATAGCTTCCATACAGGTACGGCCGATGTTGTTGAATGGATCCTGTTCGGTGAGGGACCAGCCGGAGGTCTGGGAGTGGGTACGAAGCGCCATGGATTTCGGATTCTTTGCGCCGAAGCCTTTGAGGATCTTTGCCCAGAGGACACGAGCTGCACGCATCTTTGCGACTTCCATGAAGTAGTTCTTGCCCTGATCCCAGAAGAAGGACAGACGCTTTGCGAAAGCATCGACCGGCAGACCTGCTTTTTCGCCGCAGCGGATGTATTCCATGCCGTCTGCCAGAGTGTAGCCGATTTCCAGATCGCAGGTAGCACCGCATTCCTGAATGTGGTAGCCGGAAATGGAAATGGAGTTGAACTTCGGCATGTACTTGGTGGTGTATTCGAAAATATCACCAATGATACGCATGGACATAGCCGGTGGGTAAATGTAAGTGTTACGTACCATGAATTCCTTCAGGATATCGTTCTGAATGGTACCTGCAAGGATCTTCTTGTCGACACCCTGTTCGATGCCGGCGGAAATGAAGAATGCCAGAATCGGAAGAACGGCGCCGTTCATGGTCATAGATACGGACATCTGATCCAGCGGGATGCCGTCGAAGAGGATGTTCATATCGAGCATGGAGCATACGGATACGCCGGCTTTACCTACGTCGCCGATAACGCGCGGGTTATCCGCATCGTAACCGCGGTGGGTCGGAAGGTCGAATGCAATGGACAGACCCTTCTGACCTGCTGCCAGGTTTCTCTTATAGAATGCGTTGGATTCTTCTGCCGTGGAGAAGCCTGCGTACTGACGAACGGTCCATGGACGGAAAACGTACATGGTGGAGTATGGTCCACGAAGGAATGGCGGGATACCGCTCATGAAGTCCAGGTGATTGCAGTCATCATAGACATCTTTGGTATAGAAGGGAGCGACCGGGATCTTTTCCATGGTCGGTTCATAGAGTGCATCAAAGCCTTTGCCGGTCTTGGCTTCCAGCTTTTCCTTCCACTCATCATAGGAGCAGTGTGGATGTTCCCCCAGAGACAGCTGTGTGAAATCAGGATTTGTATTTGCCATTATTCAATCATTCCTTTCTTTTTCTGCAGCATGCGGAGAATTTCGTAGCAGTTTGCTTTGACGCTGATGAAATCATCTACGCCCGCCTTGCGGTAGGTCTCTTCCAGATCCTTTGGAGCTGCGCCTGCGAGGAAGAGGGTGCCGTCGCCCAAGACTTCTTTCAGTCTCGGAGCCAGAGCCGGTACATCTTCCGGATAGGTCGCATCCGTGGAGCAGATAACAGCAACATCATATGGCGTACCTTTGTCATCAGCGCCAGCTTTCAGTGCTTCTACGCACTTATCCCAGCGGGAGCCCGGTTTGTCTTCGTCATCCTGGAAACCATTATTGAGATGGACATTGAATTCGCCGACCTGCAGGAAGGAGGTGGAGAAGTCTGCTCTGGCTTTATGCTGCGGGATCTTGCCCATGTTTGCGAGGAAGATCTCGACATTCTTGCCAGTCTTTTCTTTATATGCTTCGGTATCAAAGCGGAGCGCTTCGAAGCGTTCCGTCCAGCGGTGTGCATCGATCTTTTCGATAGCAACGGAGCCTTCTGCATTACCAGCGACTTCATTGATCTCGCCAATGGTCGCACCGGCAGCAGCAGCAGCGGCTGCCTTGTCGATGGCTTCGCCTTCGCCGGCATCTTTGAGTTCTGCCAGCTTCTGGCTTCTGAAAGCAAGATCAAGATCCGCACGGTAAGCCTTAGCCGCATCGCCAAGTTCCTTCTTAATGGCTTCTGTATCTTCCGGACGAGCTTCGAGGAGCACTTCGCCCATCAGCGGGTACATGTTATTGCCGACCGCACGGTCTTTTCTAAGATCCAGTGCTTTGAAGCGCTTTTCAAGGACGGCTTTGATCTCTTTCTGCGGATAGCCTTCTTTGATTGCTTTGGTCATGCCGCCCAGAGATTCGATCTTCTGGAATTCAGCCCAGATCTTTTCTGCCATCTCTTTGGTGAGCTTTTCAATTGCCCAGGAGCCGCCGGCTGCATCGATCGGGCGCAGCATGCCGAATTCTTCCTGCAGCATGATCTGCAGGTTTCTAGCGATACGGCGGGAGAATTCATCACCTTTTCTGACGGTATCATCATACGGTGCATTTTCGTAGGTATCTACACCGCCAACGACAGCAGAGAATGCTTCGGTGGTGTTGCGGAGCATGTTCACGCCCACATCGAAAATGGTCTTGGTGAAGAATGCCGGTTTTGCATGGATCTTCATCGAACGATCTTCTTCTTCTGCACCAAAAGCCTTCATGATGTTCGACCATACCTGACGAGCTGCACGAAGCTTTGCAATTTCAATGAAGAACGTAGCGCCTACATTGAAGCCGAAGTAGAAGGACTGTGCGATATCATGGATCGAAATGCCTCTCTTCAGCATTTCACGGACATACTCTACAGCGACGCCGAAGGTATATGCGATTTCCTGTACGGCCTGTGCGCCGCCCAGAGAGAATACATCAGAAGTGATGAATACGGTCGCTACGCTCGGTGCATTCTTGCGAGCCCAGCGGATGGTCTCTGCCATCTGGTCGTATGCTTTTTCAAGGCTTTCCTTATTCTTGCCATCAGTCAGCAGCTGTGTCAACGGGCTTCCACCGATCACGCCATGAAGCGCGGACACATCTTTTCCCTGTGCTTTGACTGCGGCAGCCACCATAGCAAGCGGTGCCAGTGCAGATTCGCCGGTATACATCATGAATGGATACTTTGCAAGATCCAGACCGTCCAGAAGGTTATGCACATCTTCGAGAGTGGTCAGAGAAACGCCGGTTTCACCTGGTTTTTCAGCATCAGTCACATCGATGCCATGCAGAGTGGATGCATCAAGGCGTACATTGTATACCGTGGAACCACGATCGATTTCGTGTTTCAGGAGCTCATTATTTTCCTTTGGAAGTGCTTCATCACAGGACTGCGCAATGCCCCATGGTTCTTCTTTGTAACCATTGACTTTCTGACCGCGCATGAAGTCCCCCATGCCCGGATAGTCATCGGTCGGCAGGATCGCATCCTGTGCGTCCGGACCTGTACGCAGGGTATAGATCGGGCTAAAAGTGATACCTTCATACGTCTTGGTGTACATCAGCTTATCAAACGGTTTGCCCTTCAGAAGAGCGTTGCACGCATCTACCCATTCCTCGTAGGTTGGTGGTGTGAATTCATCAAATGTGACCTGTGGGAAATCGGTTTTGCCTTCCGACTGTTTCAGAATCGCTTCCAATTCCTTATCGGTAAGCTGTCTTTCCTGATTTTCCGCGGATGTTGCTTTTGTTACTTCATCCATGAAATAGTTCCTCCTTTAATAATTTATGGCCGCCCACTGACTTACCAGCGCAAATCAAGAGAACGCCCCTTTAGACAATTTCAATCAGACAGAAAGTTCACCTCCTTCAGGTTCACGTCTTGGTCCTACCATAAAAAAACGACTGACCCAGTGGGGGCAGCCGGAAAATAATGAGACCAGGACCGATCTCAATCCCCTCCCCATCTCTCGCAGGTTGACGGAAATACTGATCTTCTCACAAGCCCTGATCTTAGACAGAATCAAATCATGTCTTGGATAGATCCCTACTTCCTTCGCGGTGATTCATTGGCAGATAGTTCTCCTGGCTCGGGCTCCTCATCTCTTCACGCCTTCCCAGACTTTCGTCCAGTGACATATCTGTGAGAGACTCCTCCTTACAGTGGCGGGACCGCTCCGGCTTAGACCGGATTCTCTTTTATGCTTTCGCATCTGCCAGCCATATGAAATTGTCTAAATGACTACAGTCTCAGTATAATTCATATTCTTCTCAGTGTCAATCAATGTTTTTCTCCGTCTTATATATTTCTTGCTAATATTGCATCTGAAATCACAAATTATGCATTGAACAGCAACCATGATTTATATTATAATAGATTTGTATGTAAAGTTTATTTCATTATTATTATTTTTATTCTCATACAAGGAGCTTACCATGGCACTCGATCCGAAAACCAAAGAAACCGTCAGAGAAGAAGCCCTTCGGCTTTCTAAAGAATTTGCTGCACTTGATGGCAGACGCCCGCGTGTTCTCCTCATAGAAATGGAAAATGATCTCGAAAGCGATCGTGAAGAACGAAAACTTGCCGCCAATGCATTGGCAGACTCCGGCTGGGACGTCGACGTCAGCCCCTCGCAGCAGCCGGAGGATGCTGCCAAGGGGGCAGCAGACAACGACGTTCACTTCGTCTTCTACACCACGACCGGTGACGCCAGAGGTAAGAATGCTGTCGCCCTCTCGCGTGCTCTCGCTCTTTATGGCCGTGATGATATCCTGATCGCCGTTCATCAGGTACCACCCGAAGAAAAGGAGTCTCTCTTCCGCTACGGCATCCTCTGTGCCTTCCCCAAGGACTATGATTACCTCCAGGCTTCACTCACCATGCTCCGAATCCTCATCGCAAGAGAAAAGCAGGAAATGGAAGAGGATGATGCCTACTAAGGCGTGACAGAAAGCGGCCACAAAAGAACCGAGATCAGCCGAGAGGACGTATCCACCTTTACCATGAATGGGATCATTCGCTTCACCCTTGTCGGTGCTCCCATTTCATATCCGCTATCAAGCCTTGGCTTTTCGGTGCTGACACTAAACCAAATACAAAAAGCAACGTGTGATCCGCTTACGGCGGAAACGCGGGATCGAAAACGGAGTGCCTGATTCTCTTATCCACTCCGTTTTATTGCAACAAAAAAGCAGCGCATACGCGCTGCTTTTTCATATCGGCTATTAGCCAACGGTGAAGAGAACGTCGCCGCCCTGTACGGACTGGCCTTCGGATACCGGCATGCCGGTGATCTTGCCATCGCATGGAGCCATGATCGGGTTGCCCATTTTCATAGCTTCGAGAACGAGGACTTCGTCGCCAGAAGCAACTGCATCGCCAACATGTTTGTTGATGCGGATAACTTTGCCCGGCATCGGAGCTTCAACGGATTCGCCTGCACCTGCAGGAGCTGCTGCCGGAGCTGGAGCCGGAGCCGGTGCTGGAGCCGGAGCCGGTGCCGGAGCTGCTGCTACCGGAGCCGGAGCTGGAGCTGCTGCCGGAGCTACTGCTACCGGAGCCGGAGCTGCTGCTGCAGCGCCGCCATCTTTAACTACTACATCGTAATCCTGGCCGTTAACTGTTACAGTAAATTTTCTCATTGTCTTTCCTCCTAAATGATTGTACTTTCAACTTTCAATTAGAACTGCTGAGTGCCGGAAACGCCTGCAAGACGAGATGCAGAGGTCCAGCCACTTCTAGCTGCCGGGCGGATGGAGACGATTTCGCCGCCACCCATCGCAACGATTGCAGCAGCGATTGCTGCTACAACTGCACCATTGTCAGCTGCTTTAGGAGCTGCTGCTCTAGCTGGAGCGGCTTTCTTCGGAGCTGCTGCCGGTGCCGGTGCTGCGGACTGATTGAGAGATGAACGTACCTGCCAGATCATGATCAGCGCTACTACTGCTACGATAGCAGCAAATACCGCGATATACATAACTGTGTTGTTATCCATCTGTACCCATCCTTTCAATTAGAGTTTTTCTTGCAGCAAATATTACAGCGGAATGTTGCCGTGTTTCTTTGCTGGATGTACTTCGTGCTTGGAAGCAAGCATCTTCAGTGCATTGATGATTGTCGGACGAGTGTTTCTCGGATCGATAACTGCGTCTACATAGCCACGTTCAGCAGCTTTGTATGGAGTTGCGAATTCTTCGACGTATTCAGCTGTACGCTGTTCTTTGTTCGGGTCTTTCTTGAAGATGATGTTTGCAGCGCCTGCAGGTCCCATAACAGCGATTTCAGCGGTTGGCCAAGCGAATACCTGGTCAGCGCCCTGTTCACGGGAGCACATAGCGATGTAGGAACCACCGTAAGCTTTACGGAGGATCATGGTGATCTTCGGAACGGTTGCTTCGCAGTATGCGAACAGCATCTTAGCGCCGTGACGAATTACGCCGGCATATTCCTGCTGTTTGCCTGGCAGGAAGCCTGGTACATCGACAATGTTTACAACCGGGATGTTGAAGCAGTCGCAGAAACGGATGAAACGAGCGGATTTATCGGATGCATTGTAGTCAAGGCAGCCTGCCATGAATGCTGGCTGGTTTGCAATGATACCAACAGTCTGTCCGTCGAAACGTGCGAAGCAGGTAATGATATTCTTAGCGAATTCTTTAGCTACATCGTAGTATTCACCGTTATCTACAACGGATTTGATAACGTCATACATGTTGTATGGAGCGTTGGAGTTTTCTGGCATGATGGTATCGAGAGCCGGATCGGTTCTGGTCGGATCATCACCGGTTTCAACGATAGGAGCATCTTCCATGTTGTTGCTCGGCAGGAAGGAGAGCAGGTAACGAATCTGTTTAATGCAGTCTTCGTCGTTGTCGCAAGCGAACTGAGCTACACCGGAAGTACGGTTGTGGGTCATAGCGCCGCCGAGTGCTTCAGCGGTGATCTTTTCGCCGGTAACGGATTCAACAACTGCCGGGCCGGTCAGGAACATCTGGGATGTTTTCTTGACCATGTAAATGAAGTCGGTCAGAGCTGGGGAGTATACAGCGCCGCCTGCAGATGGTCCCATGATAGCAGAGATCTGCGGAATAACGCCGGATGCAATGGTGTTGCACCAGAAGATCTTGCCGTAGCCAGAGAGTGCATCGACAGCTTCCTGAATACGAGCTCCGCCGGAATCGTTCAGGCCTACGCAAGGAGCACCGACTTTGAGAGCCAGTTCATTTACGTGAACGATCTTAGCAGCGTGCATTTCGCCAAGGGAGCCGCCTTCAACGGTGAAGTCCTGTGCGAATGCGAATACGAGTCTGCCATCAACGGTACCGTAACCGGTAACAACGCCTTCGCCCGGGAGATCTTTCTTTTCCTGACCGAAGTTGTGGCAGCGGGATTTTACAAGGGCATTGACTTCTACGAAAGTGCCTTCATCAAACAGAAGAGCCAGTCTTTCACGAGCAGTCAGTTTGCCTTTTGCATGCTGTTTTTCAACTTTCTTTTCTCCACCCATAGCCTCTACATGAGCGAGGTTTTTGTGAAGAAGTTCAATTCTTTCTGCAACAGTTGCCATTCTTACACCTCCAAAAATTTTAGGGACCCCCGTGAGGGGGATGCCTTACCCCGGTGGGCAAGGCATTTGCCATCGTTCAATTAAGCCTTGAAGGATGGGCCGCCTGGGCGTTCTGTCAGTTCAAGCAGAAGGCCTGTAGCCTTTGGATGCAGGAAAGCGATGTGACAGCCGCCAGCACCGATACGATATTTCTTATCGATGAGCGGAACTTCTTTAGCCTGCAGGTCAGCAAGGCAAGCTTCGATGTCGTCGACACGAAGTGCTACATGCTGGAAACCATTCTTGCCGCCGTTTGCTTTTTCGATGAAACGAGCAATCGGGCCGTCCGGAGTGGTGGAACCCAGGAATTCGAGTTCGCAAGCTTCGGTCTGAGCAGACGGTTTGAAGAAGCTGGTGGTTACATGCTGTTCTTCGACGGTTTCATCCGGAAGGGATGGATCCAGTCCAAGGATGTCTTTCATCTGCTGTTTGATCAGCTGAAGATCTTTAACAGCAACGCCTACATGGTCCACACAAAGTACTTTGAATGCCATAATAAACTCCTCCTTTAAAATTATTTGAATATTTTGCCTACAATGGAATCAACGACCGTGAACGGATCTGTCTTCCGTTCAAAGACTTGTTCCACGCAGTCACTAAATTCACCCGTCGAGGAAATATTTTCCTCAATATGACGGGAAATGCGATCGTGAATCATTTCGAGCATCTCGCTTCTAGCCCGTTCACGTCTTCTTTCTTCAAGGAGACCGGACTCTTCGAGGTACTTTCTATGTTCGCCCAGAGCTGCTACTACTTCGGCTACGCCCTGATCTTTGTTCGCGATCGTTCTCTCAATCGGAGGACGCCAGTTCTGAGCTTCGCCCAGATCAAGCATCATTTCGATTTCGACGTTCAAACGATCTGCGCCATCGCGATCACATTTGTTGATGCAGAATACATCACCAATTTCAAGGATACCTGCTTTGATAGCCTGAATATCGTCGCCTAGTCCAGGTACGAGCACAACAAGTGTCGTATCCGCATTTTTAACGATATCAACTTCTGATTGTCCTACGCCTACTGTTTCGATGAGAATGACATCGAGACCGAAAGCATCCATCAGTTTGACCGCATCTGCAGTCTTGCGGGAAAGTCCGCCGAGGCTGCCGCGCGTACCCATACTACGGATATAAACACCCTTATCCAAGGTCAGGTCGTTCATTCTGATACGGTCACCAAGGATGGCGCCGCCGGAGAATGGACTCGTAGGATCGATGGCTACGATACCTACAGTTTTGCCCTGCTTACGGAACTGCTTAATGAGGGCATCTGACAGTGTGCTCTTACCCGCACCAGGCGCACCAGTAATACCGATGACCTGTGCACGACCGGTATGGTGATAGATTTCTTTCATGACATCTTCAAATCCATCCCGTTCGTCTTCAACGATGGTAATTGCTCTCGCTAAGGCACGTCTGGATCCATTCCAAAAATCCTTCATAGAAAATTCCATGGATGCACCGCCTTTTCGAAGAGTAAATAATATAGTTGCAATGGGACTGAGTATCCCCCCAGCCCCATGCAAGCTACATTTCAACTAATAAACTGTCAAGCTAGTCAGTCTAAAAGTCGATTATTTTACGTTTTCTTTAATGAAGTCGATAACTTCTTTGGTTGGTGTGCCAGGAGTGAAGATAGCTTTTACGCCAGCTTCTTTCAGGCCTGGGATATCGGATTCCGGAATTACGCCGCCGCCAACTACGAGAACGTCGCCCATTCCTTTAGCCTTCAGTGCTTCAACAACTTCCGGGAAGAGGGTGTTGTGAGCGCCGGAGAGCAGGGACAGAGCTACAACATTAACGTCTTCTGCGTCTGCTGCTTCAACGATCTGTTCAACGGTCTGACGAAGACCGGTGTAAATAACTTCCATGCCTGCATCACGAAGTGCACGAGCAATAACTTTTGCGCCACGATCATGTCCATCAAGACCCGGTTTAGCTACCAGTACTCTGATACGTTTGTCTGCCATTGTAAATTACCTCCAGAAATATTTGAGTAATGTAATTATCTTTGCTTCAGGCTGCCCTTAGATTAGAGGGTGTTGTGCGGTTTGTATTCGCCGTAAACTTTACGCAGAACGCCGCAGATTTCGCCTTCGGTGCAGTATGCACGTACGCAGTCGAGGATGACTGGCATGAGGTTGACATGGTCTGGGCCTTCAGCCGGAGTCTGAGCTGCTTTTTCAAGTTTAGCCAGTTCTTCAGCAACTTTAGCCTGGTCACGGTTTGCTTTATCCTGAGCGAGCTGAGCTTTCTTCTTTTCGCCAACGGATGCGTCAATCTTCAGAAGGCCGGTAACCGGTGGTTCTTCCATGGTGAATTTGTTGACGCCAACGATGGTTCTTTCGCCGGATTCAACAGACATCTGCCAAGCGTAAGCAGCGTCCTGAATTTCTTTCTGGATGTAGCCTTTATCAATAGCTTCTACTGCGCCACCCATTTCATCGATCTTGCGGATGTATTCTTTAGCTTCTGCTTCGATAGCATTGGTCATAGCTTCAACATAGTAGGAGCCGCCGAGCGGATCAACTACGTCAGCCAGGCCGGATTCGTAAGCTACGATCTGCTGGGTACGCAGAGCGATGGTTACGGATTCAGTGGTCGGCAGAGCCAGAGCTTCATCGCGGGAGTTGGTGTGCAGGGACTGGGTTCCGCCCATAACTGCTGCAGCGGTCTGGAGAGCAACACGGATGATGTTGTTGTTTGGCTGCTGAGCGGTCAGCATGGAACCAGCGGTCTGGGTGTGGAAACGCAGTTTCATGGACTTCGGGTTTTCTGCATGGAATCTTTCCTTCAGAATGGTAGCCCACAGACGACGGGATGCACGGAATTTTGCAACTTCTTCGAGTACGTTGTTGTGAGCGTTCCAGAAGAAGGACAGACGGCCTGCGAATTCATCGATCTTCATGCCAGCTTTCAGAGCTGCTTCGATGTATGCGATACCATCAGCGATGGTGAATGCGATTTCCTGAGCAGCGGTGGAGCCTGCTTCACGGATATGGTAGCCGGAAATGGAGATGGTGTTCCACTTCGGTACGTTTACGGAGCAGTATTCGAAGATATCGGTGATCAGACGCATGGACGGTTTAACCGGGAAAATGTAGGTGCCGCGAGCTGCGTATTCTTTCAGGATATCGTTCTGGATGGTGCCGCGAAGAGCAGCTGCCGGAACGCCCTGTTTTTCAGCTACAGCGATGTACATAGCCAGCAGTACGGAAGCCGGTGCGTTGATGGTCATGGAAGTGGAAACTTTGCCGAGGTCGATGCCGTCGAACAGTCTTTCCATATCGTAGAGAGAGTCGATAGCTACGCCTACTTTACCAACTTCGCCAGCGGACATTTTGTCGTCGGAGTCATAGCCGATCTGGGTTGGCAGGTCGAATGCGCAGGACAGGCCGGTGCCGCCGTTAGCGATCAGGTATTTGTAACGTTTGTTGGATTCTTCAGCGGTGGAGAAACCAGCATACATACGCATGGTCCAGAGTTTGCCACGGTACATGGTCGGCTGTACGCCACGGGTGTATGGATATTCGCCCGGGAATCCGAGGTCTCTTTCATAGTCGAAACCTTCGAGATCGAGTGGGGTGTACAGGTTCTTGTGTTTCAGACCAACTCTTTCCGGATGTTTTGCGCACTGTTTTGCATAGGTGTCATTGTAAGCTGCAAGTTTAGCTTTCAGGGATTCGTTAGACATGAGTTCATCTTCCTCCTAAAAAAGTAAGTATGTAAAACTCTAGGAAGCTTTTCCTTGACTTCGGTGGCCGCGACTTTATGTTCTTCTTACCACTTACATAGGATGTATCTTCCCAATGGGGTCACGCAAAGCCCTTGGCTGCTGCAGCGCTCATTCGAGTCTTCTTACAGCAGCGATTGGGGACTCTTGCTGACCCATGTATTGACACTGTCGTGTGACAGATATCACCATAGGTAATTATACAGTATTATCTGTATTTGTAAAGCATTAAATGC
>CDZB01041716.1_pt1 | contig 12685 bp, 18 predicted proteins | sample 554961 | NCBI WGS metagenome assembly CDZB01 (sample SAMEA3182106, study PRJEB8094) | gut metagenome | biome: human; feature: gut; material: Stool; isolation source: human stools | place: Canada | collected 2013-02-26
GGCCATAAGGCAGGCCATAAGGCAGGAGGAACACTAAATGAAATCAAAATACAAAAAAATTAAGTACACTAATACCGGGGTAAAAGCCCCGGTAGTGAATCTTATGAAATCAAGCCCAGATCTTGACAGATCAGACATGATAGAATTAATCTATCCAGAAATAAGGATCATCATAAGAAGAGTTGCACGAAAAACAATGTACAATAGTGCAAAGTCTCTTATTTCCGTTTGCAAGGATGGCAAGGTTAATGATTTTTATGTTTATGATATCATTAATGATGCAAGAATTGTCTGTGAAAATCTCTATTTAATCATAAAAAAACCGGATTTAGCTACTTATGTAAAATATGGGGAATATAAGATGATCTATAATGATATGAGAGGAGTTTTATTACATGCCAAAGAATCATAAAATTCCAACCACCTCAAAGGGTTTGAACGTCAACCCAAATATGCTAACTACTCTGGAAGCTTTACAGCTCCGCAGACAACTTGCAAAACGTTTGAATCAGCGTATGAGAAGATTAAAGGCAAATGGGTTTGATTCAGAAGTTGGAGGAGCGTACGCAGACTACCAGGATCTGCTTGCAAGATTTTTCCCGGGTAGGTCAACTATTCCGGAAAATCTGGAAAATGAAAAATACAAGGGATTACCGCGAACTCAAGTGAAAGCCATCCAAAAGATATTGAAAGAAAAGAGCAGCACTGTTCAGGGCTGGTATGAGATCATAGATAAACGCCAAAATACCCTCAGTACAGAATATGGAATTAATTTCAAGTCAAAAGAGGAAATGAAGTTATTTTTCAAGTCTGAGGTCTGGAACTGGTTGCAACGATTCTATGATAGTAAGCAATCTATGAGAATCATCAGTCATAAACTGGATAATTCTACGGTTTCTAAGATCATAAAAGATCTGGACAAATTCCGGGAGAGAACTGATTCAGAAGCAGCTGATACAATAGCAAAACAACTAGGTTTTTCTGGCGAAGCAGAAGCTTTGAAATATAGACCATAGCAGGGGGTAAAGTAATGATAGTCGCAGGATATCCGGTTATTTATTTCAAGAACTATGATTATATGCGACTGTTCAATGGTGATTTTATCCGGCGATCCAATGCAGGGCATTATCTCGGAGTCTACGAAAAGATCATAACTATAGATACGGAAACTTTTGTCTATCTTAACAAAAACATTGGTTTTGTCACGGATTGGACAATTACGATAGAAGATGATTGCTGTATTTATGGCAACCATGTTTCTGATCTGATTGATACGATCGACAGGATTTGTACAACTTTACATGCTGACGATAGCCACCTTGTACGCTTTTATGTGCATAACTTTCCATATGACTATGTTTTTCTTCGTAACCATTTTTTCCAAAAGTGGGGGAATCCTGATAAATCACTGGCCGCTAAAACTCATAAATATATCTTTATGAAATGGACAGGTCAAGGCATTGAGTTCCGGGACAGTCTTATCTTAACCCAGCGATCATTAGAGAAGCTATGTAAAGACATGGGAACGACTGAAAAAGCAGTTGGAACATGGGACTATAAGAAGTTTCGAACGCCAGCATCTCCACGTACAGCAAAAGAAATAGCCTATGTCTGTACAGATACGATCAGTCTTTGCAAAGCACTCCGTAAATACATAGACCAACGAGGATTTAACGTGGCGAATTGTCCGCTGACCAATACGGGCTTTATTCGGACGAACGCCCGCAGGAGAGCAAGAAAAGACAAGAAATGGCGGAATCAATTTGAGAAAATGGCTCTGACGTTGGAGCAATATGATCAAATGATTGAGTGCTATCATGGTGGCTATACGCATGCTAATAGGTATTATGTGAATCAATTAATAAAAAGGCCTGTTGAATGTTATGATTTTGTAAGCTCATACATAGCCTGGATGTGCTATTGTAAGTTTCCTATGTCGAATTTTTGTTATACAAATAATATAACATTAAAAGACATTATGGATTTGAAAGAGGATTATGCTTTTTCTGGTTATATAAGATTAAAGAATCTGAGACTGAAAAAAGACTGTCCTATGCCCCCGCTGGCTTTTTCAAAAGCAAAAGTTTGTCTTTTTCCAGAAGCCAAAAGCAAAAAAGAACAGTTTCATGATAATCTGGATAACGGAAAGATTGTCAATGCTGATCTTGTCATCTATCCATTTACGGATCCAGATTTAGAAGTAATCCTGTCAAGCTATGATTATGAATGGGCTGACGTGTCAAAAGTAATGAGAGCTACAAAAGACTACTTGCCGGAGTGGTTTACTGATTACTTGATGGAATTGTTTTTTAAAAAATGTACCCTTAAAGGTTTAGACGAAGCAAACTACATGATATCAAAGGGGGAGCTAAATGGCATGTACGGCATGACGGTTCAGAGAATCATTCAAATCTTATGTACAGAGCTTATGGAGTCAGGAGAGTGGGAAGCAAAAGAACCAGAGGACAGGGAAAAAGAGCTTGAAAAGTTCTATCGGAACAAGAACAGCTTCATGCCCTACCAGTGGGGGGTATGGATCACAGCGTATGCACAAGCTTATCTGTTCCGGCTGGGATCCTGCTGCCGGAGGTGGTTATATTCAGACACAGATTCAGTAAAGGGAACAGACTGGAATCATGATAAACTGGATGAGTTTAATCAGTCAATCGTTGAAATGTCACAAAAAAGAAACATTGGAGCAGTTGATTATAATGGAAAAACTTTCCGGTTAGGAATTGCTGAGTTTGACGGGATCTATTCTGAGTTTATAACCATGGGAAGTAAACGTTATTGCTACCGTTTGAAAAAAGATGCATCATTGCATCTGACGGTTGCAGGAGTTCCAAAAGAGGGCATTTACTGTTTGGATGATGATATTACAAATTTCAGAAAAGGGTTTGTTTTCAAAAATGATTTGACGTTCCGCAGGAACTACCGCAGAGCGAATGATTGGCAGGATCCAAAATGGAAGATGAAAACAGAGTATCTTTTCCATGAAGGAATCAATAAAATGACTATTGATGGATGCAAGATTGAATATGGTTGTGCAATCCGTTTGAGTGATACAGAATATGAATTAGATCATACAATCCCATACGATAAAGAAACAGGATTACCATTGCCGTTTGAAATGGAAGATACCGTGTATGAATAAAATGTTATAAATCTGTAATAGTTTTGTAACATAAATAAGTTACAATATAGACAGGAGGTGAAAAAAACCATGAAAAAATTCTGGAAAGAAAATAAAGAAGATATTGAAACGCTTTTCTGGACTTGTATCACTTTTGCTTGCATGTTTGCAAGCTGTCAAGTATGGTTACTGTTAGGGGATTAAAGGGGTAAATCATGAAAAAAGTTGTTGAAGTGGCTGAGATTAAAAAGAAAATTGAAAAATTAATAAACTCAGCAAATGAAGATTTTAAGAAAGGATTTAATAATTTATATGACTTGAAAATCTATGTGGCAAAAGTAATGTTTTCCTATTTAGAAGATCTAATATGTGAACCAGAAACATGGGAAGAAGATATGTTCCATCTGAATGAGTGGATGGATTCATTAAGACATTAAGGAGATGAGAAAATTGATTGATATGTCAGAGATCTATGAAACAATGCGAACAACCAGCCTGCGAAGAGTAACTTATGAAGATGATGAAATTAGTATCGTAGCTTATAAGGTTGGAAAAATCATTAGAATTGACGTAAGGGAGGTAATAAGATGAATACAATATACAAATTGTATGATGCGTTACTTACTATAAAAGAGTATTGTGTATCAAACAATACATGCAAGGATTGTCCACTCATTGATAGTGCTGATTGTTGCATTTTTACAACAGATACAGCACCATGTGATTGGAAACTGGTTAAGCCAACAATAATTAAATAAAGGAGATAAACTAATATGTTAAAATCAATCGTAAAAATTGTTTGCAAACCTTATTTTGGTACCTCAAATTTAAAAGCTTTTATTGATTTGGAAGTGGAGGGCACACTGGTAATTAAAGGGCTGATGTTGGTTGAGGGAAAAAAAGGTCTTTTCCTGTCATTCCCGTCCAAAAAGGGAAAAGATGGAAAATACTATAATTCCATTTATTCTCTGGATAAAGAATGGACACAGCTTTTGCAGGATGCCTGCATCAAAAAATACAACGAGTGCAATCAGGCTTCACAGCCGGAATCCTCTGGGGGTGGGTTTCAATAATGAACATCTATGATAAAAATGGTTGGTTGGACGTTCAAAGGATCGTCCAGCTTGCCGATAAAAATAAAATTAACTTCATATTCATTATTGGAGCCAGAAGAACTGGAAAAACGTATGGCATTTTCCAGCACTTCATCAATGATGTTTTTCCCAAAAATGAGAAGATCATCTATATGAGGCGTACAAAAGAGCAGCTGACAAAAGTATTTCTTCCTGAGTTTGATCCGTGGCTGGATATCAATAAAGATATGAACAGGTTTTTTCATTTTGAAAAGCCCAGAGGTGAATACGGACGTATTAAGATTGTAGAGCGGGTTGAGGAAGAGGAAGTATATAGAGGTGAGGCATTCTGTCTCACCTCAATGCATAACAACCGTGGATTCTCTGGATCTGATTTCTCTGAGGGGATTTATGATGAGTTCATCCCGGAGAAGATCGCTAAGTCAATCAGTGGGGAAGATGATGCTTTTCTGAATGCTGTTGAGACCATATCGGCAAACAGAGAATTGCAAGGAAAGAAGCCATTCCGCTGGTGGCTTGCTTCCAACTCAAACACATTAGATAATGCAATTGTGCAAGCTTTTGGACTGTTGCCAATATTGGAGCGAATGAAAAAGAACAAGCAGGAGTTTTCCATGTTGAAAGAACGTGGTATAATTTTAGTTTTAATCAATGATTCCCCGATTTCAGAAAAGAAAAAAGATACTGCTTTGTATCGTGCATTATCGGGGGATACGGATTTTGCAAAGATGGCTTTATCGAATGAATTTGCCTATGATGACATATCAGCAATCCGATCAGAAGATATACGCCAATACAAGCTTATTTGTGTGATCGGAAAAGTGGCAATTTATGAACACAAGTCAAAAGCACACTTGTATGTTTCTGATCATATATCTGGATCATGCAAGGATGTATTTGAAGACAGCCAGCATGGAAAAGATCAATTCCGTTGCTTTTATAGCTGGATTGACAGCTATCGTCTGACAAATCGAATCAGTTACCAGAATATTTCTGTAAAATTTTATATTGACAAACTATTTTGAAACAAGTATATTAGAAATAGGTCAGAGTGGCTACATCGACCGCCGGAAGCGGATGCCGTGGGATGATTACCCAGAAGCTCTGACCTATTTAATTTTACTTCCGGCAGAAAAGGAGATAGAAAAAATGAAAGTAGATCAGATTTTAGAACTTGGAAAACTCGGATTTACAAAAAATGAGATCATCGGGATTCTGAACGCTCAGAACATGACTGGGCTTAATCAGATCACGAGCCCACAGGGTACAGAACAGATTCAGAATCTGGGGCAACAGGTTGCAAATACTCCACTGAATCTGACAGCACAGACAGGACAGGATGCAACCAATACAGCCCTGCTTACAGCCATCAATACGTTGACTGCTACGTTACAGGCTGGGAACTTGTCAGCATCTGGAAAAAGTGTAAATAGCTCACGTACTTCTGAGAATGTAGCAGAGGATCTCATGAAGCTTATGAATTAAGGAGGTGTAAATAAATGGCGAACAGTTTAGTTGTGCAGGATGCCTATACTGTCATTAATGAATTGTACAAAATGGCTACTGGTCGTGAAAATCTTAAAGCGATAGACACAAGCTCTTTTGTTGCAGTTGGTGAAACCATGCTGCGGACAGGTGTAGAGCCAACACTGAAAGCACTCAGTCAGTGGTGTGGAAAAACGTATTTTGAAAAGGAAAAATACAGATCTGGTGTGTTCCGGTCAATCATTGAGGATAATGAACGATGGGGAGCTATCACACGTGAGATCATCACATTGTCAAACGATGCGGAGGCATCGCAGGATTGGAATACAAACCTTAATGAAAATCAGCTTGCTGATGGTCAGTCGGTTGACATGTACAAGATCAATGCTCCAAAAGCAGTGGAGTTGAAATTCTACGGAAGCAAGGTATTACAGTCTCATATCACACGTTTCAGGGATCAGCTGGCATTGGCTTTTTCCAACGAAGCAGAGTTTCTGATGTTTGTCACTTCATATATGACGGCATATTATAATGACATTGAATCCAGAAATGAAGCAAAACGCAGACTGACTGTATTAAACTTTATGGCTGGAATCTCTTCCATTGGAACAAATGAGGTGGATCTGGTAAATGCTTACAATACAGAGTATGGAACAGAATTCACACGTAAGCAGCTTTTAAGCCCTGAACATCATAAAGATTTCATGGCTTTTGTAGTATCAAGAGTTAAGAAAGATTCAAAGAAGATGCAGGACAGAACTACAAAGTATCACATGAATCTTACTGGCAAGGACATCTTGCGATTCACAAGACCAGAGAATCAAAAGTTGCTTATGTACACTGATTTTTGGGTTGACAGCGAAACACAGGTACTTCCGGAGGTATTTAATGATAAGTATTTGAAAATTGCTGACATGGAGCTTGTAAATGGCTGGCAGGAGTTTGACAGCCCGGCTATCAACGTCACACCTAACATCATTGATGCTGATGGAGTTTCAAAAACAGCAACAAAAGCGGTAAGTTTGCCTTATGTACTCGGTCTTTTATATGATCGTAGGGCGATGGGTGTAAATAATCAATGGATGTATTCGGCAGCTACTCCATTCAATGCAGCAGGTGGTTACTACAACATCTACGACCATTACCGCTTTAATGCATGGAATAACTTTACACACAATGCAATTCTTTACGTTCTGGGGGAGGGAGTATAATGATTTATTTTGACGTAACACTAGGATTACCTACTGTGCTTCCATTGGATGATACAGTAGGTATAAAAAGGATTGTGATTTTAAATAATGGGGATTCCAACTCTGCTACTGAGTTACTGTTAAATGATAATAGTCTTGTTTTATTGGCAAGAACAGAGCTTGTTGATTTTACTTTTCCAGAAACTCCTTTTGGATATCCAGCCCCATCATGTTTCTTTATTTCTGTGATTGGTAATAGTACAGGCACGGTTATGATAGAAACAAGCCCATTTGTAAATGTCAACTATTTTGAAAAAAGGGAGGTCACACAACAATGATGGATACATTTTTGACAATTCTTAGCAACTATGCTTTTCCGATCGTATGCTGTTGTGCTATGGCGTACTTTGTGAAATACATGTACGATCAGACCAATCAGAGAGTTGACAAACTCAACGAGGAACACAAGAATGAAGTTGATACCTTATCAGAGGTGATAAAAAACAACACACTTGCGGTTGAAAAAATGAATTCATTAATTGAACACTTAGGAAAGCAGGTGTAAACATGACAGCGAATGAACTCGTGGAAAATGCAAAGGAGTTAATTGGAGTAAAATATGTGTGGGGTGGTAATACCCCACAGTCTGGGCTTGATTGCTCAGGATTGCTCTACTATATCCAGAAGAAAGCAGGCTCAGAGGTGGGAGATTTGACAGCTTCCGGCTATTCCAAACTAGGGGCAAGGATTCCAATTGGAGAGCAAAAAGTAGGTGATTTTCTCTTTTTTGGAAATCCAGTCACTCACTGTGCTATTTTTATTGGTAATGGATATATGATTGAGAGTAGAGGAGGTAGAAAAAACACTGCTTTCAACCCTGGCATTGGAGTAGTCAAAAGCCCTGTAACTCGTAGGTCTGACCTATCCTTCATCCGCAGGGTATGGGATGAAAAAAGCCCATCTTATGAAATAGGTAGAACCTATACTACTATGGTGGATCACTTACATGTACGATACAGTGTGTGGGGTCAGATCAAAGAGTATGCGCAGCTGACAAGGGATGGTATGAAACACGCTTATTCTGATGGCTGCCTGAAAAAAGGAACCACAGTCACTGTAAAAGAAATCAAAAAGGATGAGACCGGAGCAGTGTGGGTACGGATTCCATCTGGTTGGGTATGCGCAATCACAGCAAAAGGCGAGGTATATATAAAATGACAGAAATTATCTTATATCATTTTTCCAAACGTAAAAACAGCACCAAAAGACCAACAGGACAGGGGATGAGTCTCCCCTGTCTTTTAAAATCAGATACAACTTTTCAAAATCCAGTGTTCAAATTAAAATTACCATTAGATAATGCATTGCATTACAACTATTTACAATGGGCTGACCATTACTATTTTATAAGCTCAACAATGTCTTTAAATAATGACATGGTTGAGATCTCAGCAAGTGAGGATGTGTTAGCAACTTATCGAACAGAAATCAGCAACTATACATGCTTTATTGAGCGTTCTGCTAAGCAGACTACGCTTGCAAACGATAGCATGTATATTCCAACAAATGACTGGGTAAGTCAGTCTACGATAGTCGGACAGCCAATAAACACGTTTGTTAATGGGTATGAACCAAACTATTTATTGCGTACTGTTTCGGTTGAGGGTGTTAATACCTACTATATAAGAGGAAAACGACTGAAAGATTTATGCTCATTTATGTACACTTACGGATCCATTCCAGATGTACTTGATTCGGCACTTACAAGACTGCTTTTTAATCCATTCCAGTATATTCTTGACTTAAAGTGGCTACCTTTTATAGTTGACAAGTTTGTAAATGCACTAGACACAGTAAAGCTCGGGTACTGGGATAGCAATGTAAATGCCTATTTAATAGATGATGCATCTTGTACTTTTTCCTATGATTTAAGCCTCGGTAATCCTTTATATGCTGATACAGATTTCCGCTATTATAACGCTGCTTTTTCAAAGTATACTGTAAAGCTACCATTTGTAGGGGTTACTCCAATCAATCCAACAAAGACCCATAAGGGGCAGTTAAAAGCTACTTATAACTTTGATGCTGTTTCTGGAATGGCTGACGTTTGGCTCACTTCCGGATCTGATGAATATGCACACTTCCAATGTCAGCTTGCGATTCCGGTGCAAATTGGATATGCTACGGCAAACATAGGCAATCTTACTACCAGTTTGATAGACATTGGCACAAGCCTTGCTTCCGGTAATCCTATTGGAGCTATCACAAATACGTTGGGAGCTTTTCAGACTGTAACTTCACCAGAGCCTAACATGGTAGGAACTGTCGGAAATATCAGCAGCATACTTAATAACATGGATGCAAACAGTATTTGCTATGCCTGCACAAGCATAGATCCAGATGGAGCAAGTGAGGGTTATATAGATGGTGTTATCCGTTCTATTTCTGCACTGAGTGGCTTTGTAAAGTGTCGGAATGCTTCTATCCAGATTGCAGGATTCGAGGGAGATCAAGAACAGGTAAATAGTTATCTTAACAATGGATTTTATTTTGAATAGGAGGGATGAAAACATGTGGGTACCTATGAATTTTGACAAGATCAACATATGCACTAATTACTTCCAGCCATCTGGAATAAAAGTAAGCAGCATATATACAGATATTTTTGATCGCATGCTTTATGAGCGTGTATGCTCTGTTCTTGACATAAAATACAATGGAAGCATTGATATTGACTATTTCAAATATTGCCTACTTTTTGGAGGGTATATTTGCATCACAAAGACAGATCTTTATGGCCTAATTGCTCAGTATCCAATGCTGACAGGCTACACTATTTACTTTAAACCAACGACAGCAAGCATACACACGTATGCAAGCAACGCAACAATTGAAATAGATGATATGGAGATCGGGAAAGACTGCTCTGTCATCTATCTCAGGCCAACTTTTTGTGGGATTGGAGATATCATTGGCTTTTACAGCTACAAACTGGCACTTGTTGCGTCTGCTTTTGACATGAATGTTTTTAATTCAAAACTTGCTTTTCTGATTGCAGCGAAAAACAAAGCATCAGCCCAGACGTTGAAAAAAATCTATGACAGCATTCAGGCTGGTAACCCAGTTGAGGCTTTTGATGTGTCAATAAAAACGGAAGACAGACAAGGAAGCAAGCAGGATGCATGGGAGACATTCAACAAAGATTTGAAGCAGAACTTTATTGCACCAGAGCTAATTGATGTTTTTGAAAAACTTCTGGATCAGTTTGATACAGAAGTGGGGATCCCATCTGTAGGATCTGATAAAAAAGAACGTCTGAATGTGCTTGAGACAAGCAAAAATGATGCAGAATCAGTAACACGGCTTACGACATGGCTTGAGACCATGCAAGCAGGAGTTGACATGACAAACAGACTTTATCCGGAGATGAATCTGTCAATCAAGATCAGAAGCTATGAAACTGCGGAGGTGAAAACTTATGGGACTTTATAAGATAACGATAGCAGGGCTTTACGAATGGAACAATACTCTGTTTGACAAGATGGAATTCCCAGAATCAGCAGACAAACAGAATTTTATTGATAGCTTGCTTCTATCCTATGGAGATTGCGAACCACTTTATCCGGACTGGGAGTTTATGCATGATAGTGCTATTCCTGCATGGAGTAGGAAATGGAAAAGTAGCATTGACAAGGTTTATAAAGTGTTATACTTACTTAACTATGAACCAATTGAAAACTATGACCGCTATGAAGAATGGACAGATAGCCCCGATCTGACACGGACAAGTCAAAGCTCCGGGCAGGATATAAACAGGGCAGAAGCAGGGCAGGGAACAACTACGATCAACTCCGGGGCAGATACAGCTATAAATGAGGTCAGTGCTTTTAATGATGCAAGCTATAGCCCCAACGAAAAAACAACAACAGAGTACGGTGGTAGCACAAAAGTACAAAGTTCTGGGGAAAATAAAAATACGTTTGAATATGGCAAGGGTGAGACAAGCAGAGAGACAGGGCAGAATAAGCATATCGGGCATATTCATGGCAATATTGGAGTTACTACCTCTCAGCAGATGATCCAGTCAGAGCTTGAGTTGAGAAAGCAAAGCTTTATTGATTACTGCACCGGACTATTTGCACAGGACTTGCTTTTATTAACTTATTAAGGAGGAATAAATTATGGTTTTCAGATACCCACATAGTGGATCACAGGACATGAACTTAGACTGGCTGCTTAAAGTTGGCAAACAGGTTGACAAAGATCATGAGGAATGGACGCACATTAAAGATACTGCTCAAACTATGATTGATGATGCCATCCAGAAAAGTCTGGATGATGGGGAGATCGGAAAAGTGGTAAATGATGCCACTACAAAAGTAATCAATGAGAAGATTAACCCATTAAAAGAACAGGTTGGAACAAATACAGCTGATATCACAAAGTTACAAAAAAGAGAAGGACTTTTTGACCATTCCGGGAAAACTATCATCATCGGAGACAGCTATACGGTTGGTTATAGTCCGGATGGCAACATAACACCATGGACTACTAACTTTATCAAGTACACAGGGCTTGATAACGTAACCATTTCCGCAAATGGTGGTGCATCTTTCTCAACAGCCGCTAATTCATTTCTTATGCTTTTAAATGCTGTACCAGCTTCTGAGGATGTAAAACAGATCCTTGTAGTAGGTGGATTTAATGAGTTTGGAAGCTACTCAGAAATTGAAAATGCAATCAATGCTTTTATGGGAGTGGCAGAAGTAAGATTTCCGAATGCAAGAGTATTTTCCGCTATGGTAGCATGGTCAGTAGATAGGACGGATGACCCAAATGTACAGAATAGGCTCAAGATTGCAAAATCCGTTTATAACACCCAGAGAAAAAATTGGCGGTATTTGACAGGGTCAGACTATATTCTTCATGCTGATGGCTTTCTGGGTTCTGATGGCTTCCATCCAAACACAACAGGACAGGAGAGACTCGCAACCTATCTTGCTACTGCTGTTGAAACAGGGGCATGCACCCCGTCATTTTATGAAGTTAGTGCAAACTTTGAAGCTGGTGACTTTACACCTACTCAGGGTTCAAGTTGGGCGTTTGTTAGTTCCTACAATGAGAACACAAGCACTCTGATCTGGGGCAACTATGTTTGCTTCCCAAACAGCGGAACACTTACATGTGATGGCACTGAGTACCGTTTGGGACGTATTTTCTCAACGTCCTTTATTGGTGACCATAACGGCTACACATGCTATCCAACGACTGTTATTATTAAGTCAGTCAGTGACTTCTATCATATCCCAGCACAGCTTAATTTCCGAGGCAGACATATTTATTTGAGCTTATACGATATTTCAGATGATAAACACAATTACCGAACTTTGACAGAGGTTACACAGGTGCAGATTCATAGAGGTTCAATTACGATGTAAAAAAGAGAGATAGCCCAGCGGTATGCTGGGCTATTGTTTTATTTTGCATCTATTAAAGGCTTTTCTGAGTAGCTTAATTACACCCCAGTTTGTTGATGCACTGTAGATTTCAAGGCCTTTAAATGGGTGATAGTAAGCTACAGACCAATCTTTGAATCCTGTCAAAGCTATTTCGACATAATCTAAATAGCATAAATAGTATACTGACAGGTAATCAGCATCATCTGATATTTTACAAGTAAATCCCTGCTTTTCAAGATCACGAGTGAGTTGTTTAAGGTTCATTGTGTTCTTATTATAATATTCATTATGTTTTACCCTCCTGCCTTATGGCCTGCCTTATGG
>CDZB01026685.1_pt1 | contig 12680 bp, 14 predicted proteins | sample 554961 | NCBI WGS metagenome assembly CDZB01 (sample SAMEA3182106, study PRJEB8094) | gut metagenome | biome: human; feature: gut; material: Stool; isolation source: human stools | place: Canada | collected 2013-02-26
TCAGCTCGTTTTTTCTATCCTCGCCATTGGCGTAGCCATCGGTATCTACTTTGGGCTGAACAATATCCTCGGAACGGAAACTGTATCGTGGATGTGCGTTCTCGGCGCTGCTCCCTTTGCCGCAATGGGCTTCATCCGCTACAACGGCATGAACGCGGAGGAGTTTATCGGCGCATATATCAAGTCTGAATGGCTCATGCCGAAGCACCTGTGCTTTGAGGGCGAGAACGTGTATTGCCTCGCGCTTGCCGAAGCGATTGAGAATAGGCGACCCGATATGCAAGACAAACGGTATCAGAACAAACCGAAAAAGAAGAAAAAAAGAAACGGAGGCGGACGCGATGATTAAGGCACTCTCCCGCATATTGAAGCAGGACAGGGAGCGCATGAATATCCCCAGGTCCGTGCAGCAGGTCATTCCCGTAAAACGGATATGGCTTGACGGCATTTGGCTTGTCGGAAACAAGTACAGCAAGTGCTGGCGCTTCACCGACATCAACTATGCAATAGCATCAAAAGACGATAAAACCTCGATGTTCCTTGATTATTCGGAATTGCTCAATGCGCTCGACAGCAATGCGACAACAAAGATAACAGTCTGCAACAAGCGAATGAATAAGCAGGCGTTTGAGGAATCCATACTGCTGCCGTTGCAGGGCGACCAATATGACGGGTATCGCAAGGAATATAACGATATGTTTATCATCAATGCCAGTTCAGAGACTTCTATCAATATTTTCGGTGATTTGGATTATATCGTCATTCATAATCAGGAAGAAGAAACACAAATTCAGGTGCGTGGCCGTTATCGTGATGATTTGGATTCCCTGTATGTGCTGAATTATGATTGTGTGCCTTATGTTCCTGCTGAATTTATGGGCGTGAAACTGTTCACGGAAGATAAGAAGCGGCTTTGTGAAGCACTCTCCCTGCGGCAGGATGATGGGAAGAAAAAGGCATGGCCATCCACGAAAGAAGCCTTGATTGAGGACGGTTACACCATAACAGAAGGGCGGCAGAACTGCAAACGCTTTGCCATCATCACACGTTAATGCAATTCTGCCAAAATCAACTGATTCTATATAGGGATACAGCGAATTTTGGCAGTTTTCCTTTCGTGGTGCTTTGTTATCAGGAACGAATAAAAATAATGAAGCAAATCTGCACAAATCCCATATACCATCCCCACCACACGTAAATTCAAGGAGCAAACGCAACAAAAGATTACTTACAAGTAGATAACAACAGGAGAAGAACAATGACAACAGAAGAATTAAGGCTATTTCAGGAATCATTGAAGTGCTTGCCATTCTGCGGCAGCAGCATAAAGGACTTTGCAGAGCAAATCAACGTAAGGCCGCACACCCTTTATAACTACATCTGCGGACAGTATCCATCAGATAAGTATTACAGATTCATCCTTTACACACTGGAAAAGGAATACCCAAACGCCATAGAAACGGCAAAGTCAATTATACAGAGAGGTTAAAAGAAATGTCATCTATTTATCCCCATGCATCTTATTATGGTAACAGTGCCTTTGTGAAAAAAGGCGAACCATTAGGAAAAAATTACTTTGACAACCCAACACGAGACTACCACGGCGGTTACGCCAGACAGCATCACGCTGAAATGCGGCAGATAGCACTGCAAACCGTTCAGGAAGTTGCACCAAAGCTTGTAGATGAAATCTGCACTGCAATATGGAATGATGCGTTGCAGCGGCTTGTGGGGGCAATAGACTATGATATAAACACTTGCGTTAGCATTGCCTTTGATGATGCAGAAAAGATATTCAAGAGCAAAGAAGCACAGAAATTTATATCTGATAAGATAGTAAATGAACTGCAAAGAGAGATAGACAAAATAGGAACGATAAAAATACGCTAACTGCCAATTTTCACTGATTCCTTATATAAAAGCAGCGTGTTTTGGCAGTGGTTTTCAGGCACACTTTAGGCACACTAAATGGTCAAAAACAGTGTGCTTTTTGTGTGCTTTTCTTGTTTTGGTGTTAAAAGTGTGGTATAATAAATATATCAAAAACTTAGAGAAACAGGGCTTTTTTGAGCATTTCCTCTTGTGCGTCCAACGTCCTAAAAACCGCAGTGTCGTTGGTTCGAGTCCAACAGGGGGAGCCAGAAAAGCCCGAAAGCACAGCGCTTTCGGGCTTTCAATTTTACAGCCGCATAGTCTTTGAACCTGCTTTAATTTAATATTCCGCCATTGCAAGCGGAGAAAAGCCGTAATTTTAGGCTACTGTTTACCGGAAAAATCAACGATTAAATATGCACTCGGATTGCACTGGCAGAAAAGCCGTTGAAGCTTTATGCAAACGGCTTTTTTCTATACCATAACACTGCGCTTGACAAAAGCGCAAAAAAGGCGTAATGTGCTTTCGGAAAATAATGTTGATTCGCGCGGCGGAACCCGCGCAGGAAAGGATGTCCCCCCTATGCTGTTGTTCATTTATATTACGAACCGCGTAGCAACCGTCTCTCCCATTCTGCAAAAAATGGCGGAACGCGGGATTCATGGCGCCACGATGGTGGACTGTGAAGGAATGCTGCAAACGCTTGCGGCTGATTCGATTGAACCGCCGCCGTTTTTCGGCTCTCTGCGCAAATTTATCAACCAGGATCATGAGCCCGGAAAAATGCTTTTTGCCGTGCTTCGGGAGGAGCAGATCGGCGTTGCAAAGTCCTGCATACACGATGTGTGCGGCAGCCTCGACAGGCCGAACGCCGGTATCATGTTCACCGTGCCTGTGACAAGCGTAGAAGGAGTCGAATAACAATATGCAAATCATTCTATGTCTTGCGGCCGCGATGATCTGCGGTCTGCTGTTGACGCGCGTTGTCAAGCCGGTTCACCTGCCGAACGTAACGGGGTATCTCATCGCCGGTCTCATCATCGGCCCATATTGCCTTGGCATTTTTCAAGAGAGCGACGCGGCTGTCACCGATGTGCTTACGGACGTAGCGCTTGGTTTTATTGCTTTTTCTATCGGCGGTGAATTCCGGATCAGCAACATCAAGCAGATCGGCACAAGCTCCATTACCATTACATTCTTTCAAGCGTGCCTCGCTACGCTGCTCGTCGACGCCGCGCTCCTTGCTTGCGGCTTCCCCGCCCCGCTCTCACTCACACTTGGCGCAATCGCTGCCGCTACCGCTCCGGCCGCAACGCTGATGGTCGTCAGGCAGTATCACGCAAAAGGTGAAGTGACATCGACGCTGCTCCCTGTTGTCGCGATGGATGACGCCGTAGGGCTGATGCTGTTCTCCATCTCCCTTCCCATCTCGCAGGCACTTGCTTCAAATGCAACGCTGACCGTAACGTCCATGCTGCTGCAGCCATTGCTTGAGATCGTGCTTTCGCTTGCAGTCGGCGCCGGCATTGGTCTACTCATCGCCTTGGCCATGCGATTCTTTCACTCCAAGGTGAACAGGATCAGCGTAGCGGTCGCCGCAGTGCTGCTCGGTTCCGCACTTGCTTCTATTTGGAACCTGTCCTCTCTGCTGCTCTGTATGGCCATCGGTGCGGTCCTTGTCAATCTGCGCAATGACGCAGATGAGCTGCTTGAAATCACGGATGCGTGGACACCGCCGCTGTTTATGCTGTTCTTTGTACTTTCGGGAGCCGAGCTGGATCTTGCATTTGTTCCTACTGTCGGGCTTTTGGGCGTTGTCTATATGGTAGCTCGTAGTTTGGGAAAATACTTCGGTTCTTTCCTTGGCGCAACCATTGCCAAGTCTTCGCCGAATATCCGCAAGTATCTTGGCTTAACGCTTCTGCCGCAAGCCGGTGTTGCGATCGGCATGGCGCAAGTCGCCTTGAATGCCCTTCCGGAATACGGTACTCAGATCCAAGCGGTCGTGCTGACGGCGACGCTGATTTATGAACTGATCGGACCGGTCATTACAAAATTAGCGCTGACCGCAGCTGGCGAGATTCAGGATTCAAAGAAATCCAAGGCAAAAACGGAACAAAGCGCCGGTGGTGCGAAGTAGAGTATAAGGCAGCCGAGTATATCGGCTGCCTTTTTACTGCCGAATCACAGCTTGTCAATTCATCATCGGACTTCTATACTGAATAACATAGATACTGATAATTTGGAGGACACTGTGCTTTATCGCAAGATACTTCCGCTATGCCTGCTGATTCTGTGTTTGCCAATTCTGGCTGCTCGCGCTGATGGCGAGACCGATGCCGCTGAAGCCGACGCTGCGAATGATGCTGCCGAGGCCGCTTCGCATACGTTTTTGACCGTTGACGGTCTCTCTGACGGGTGTTCGGCTGCGGATTGCGCGGCATTTTTGCGCGGCGAATGCGATGCGGCGCTTGTGCAGACTGTTGCGGCGGCTACAGAATCGGACGCGACGGACCGGATCGCAACCAGTCTTCTCAACCTTGTCCATTGGTCGACCGGTCTACGGCAGACTCGCTTTTACGGAATGCAGCGAAGTCCCAATGATGACAGACGGGTACGTTCTGGAGCTTGGTTCGAACTATATTTTTCACGGAAACGTTACATCGGGCGCGCCGATTACTTCTGTTACAATCACCATTGACCGCGAGGAGCGCAAGGGCAGCCTCTACCCTTTCATCAGCACTGTTACATTTGCGCCGGAAGACAATATCACCCGTTATGATATCAATTCCGTGCCGGAGGGTGCAAAAAAATCTCTGAATGATCTTACAAAGCTCAACAAGCTTCGCGTCGGAGAGCACTATTTGATTGGAGGGAAAACGAATTGGAAGTGAAAATCAACCGTGAAATATGGGACTATCAGGAAAGCATATTCTTCGGGCTGAACCTGCATCAGCTCGTTTTTTCTATCCTCGCCATTGGCGTAGCCGTCGGTATCTACTTTGGGCTGAACAATATCCTCGGAAGGCTCTTTCTATTATTCACAATTATTTTAATATGCACAGGCCCGTTGATGGTATAGAATATAATAGATAATTGTCTGCAATATGCTTGTACTGTCGAAAGGATATCCGATGTATCGCTTTATCACCCTCCTTCTCATTTCAGCGCTGCTTCTGACAGGCTGTGCAAAAGCTGAGACGGATTCATACATACAGGTCATAGTGCCTGAGGGCGGCGGCTACGAGGCGGCAGTCACTCCCAAGCCGATGGCTTCTGCGCCCACCGCATTTCTACCTTTGATACCCTCAGAAGCCCCTGGGGCCCCTTTCACACCGCAGCCAACAGCCTTGCCCATCCAGACAGCAAAGCCTGTTCCCGCCTTTACTGCGGCCCCTACGGCAGCGCCTACGGTTATTTTAACAGCATCTGATGACGACTACAACTCGGGCATACTTGAGCTTGTCAACCAATACAGGCAGCAGGCGGGGCTGAACACGCTTAAATACTCGGGCAAACTGCAAAAAGCCGCGGATATTCGCGCCCGCGAGATCGTAACCCTTTTCGATCACACCCGTCCAAATGGCGCCAGCTGCTCCACCGCCGTCACCGACGACGGTATAAGCTTCAGCGCATTTGGCGAAAACATATTTATGTGCAGCGGAGTGTCCAATGTTACATCAAAACTGATATTTGACGCCTGGATGGACTCTCCCAGCCACAGGGAAAACATTCTCAGGGAAGGCTTTACGGATATGTGTATAGGCATATATTCCGTTGGCGGCTCCACATACGCCGTTCAGCTGTTCGGCGCCGGCCTTTCCTGATGTATCGATATCATTCAGAAGGATTTTTTACAGGAGGCATTGTTTATGCAAAAAACCACCAAGGCCATCGCCTTTGCCATGGCGCTTACGCTTATCATGGTCATGCTTCCCGCCTTCGCCGCGGTATTCCACAGCGATGTGCGGGTAAAGCTCTCCATAGGCAGCGGCAGGTCATTTACATTCACCCCAGTAGGTGAATACACTCTAAAGGAAGCCGGCAGCAGCGTCGGAACCGACGAGCTCACCATCGAGGCGGTGGGCAGCCGGGTATCCATAAAGCTGGGGGACAAGACCTACACCGGCCCCTCCCTTACGCTGCTTTCAAAGAACTACGGCCAGACCACCGACTATATCAGGCTCAAGAACGCGGAATACGGCACCTGCACCTACCTCGGCAACATGACATTTGACGTGTACGAGGGCAGCATACGCGCCATAAACACGCTGCCCCTCGAGCAGTACCTTTACGGCGTGGTGCCCCATGAAATGAGCAATTCCTTCCCGGTGGAGGCCCTTAAGTCACAGGCGGTGTGCGCCCGCGGCTATGCCGTCGCCCGCTGCTCAAGGTACGCCGCGAGCCGCTCATACGACCTTGTGGACACCTCAAAGGATCAGGTATACCGGGGCTACGCCAGCAAAAATACCCGCGCCATAGCGGCGGTTGACGCCACTAAGGGGCAGGTGCTGGTATATGACGGCGACATAATCGAGGCCTTCTACTCCGCCTCCAACGGCGGGCAGACCGAGCGCACCGGCAACGTATGGGAAAACGACCTCCCCTACTACACCCATGCCGACGACGTGTATGACCTGCTCAACAAGTCCAGCCTTGAAGAGAAGTCCTTTATTCCCGATGCATACGACGAGACGACAGAAAAGCTCATGGACAGCTCTGTCCTCACGGCTATAAAAAAGGCCGCCTATGCCGCCGCCGGACAGGAGGTTGAGCTTCTCTCCACCGTAAAGGTTCTGGCCAAGGACCCCAGCGCCGAAAACGACCCGGAGCAGCGCTGCTACACTAACGTCGAGTTAACCCTGATGGTAGCGCCCAGGAACAACCCGGAGCAGGCAGGCCAGGTTACATTCACGCTGCCATTTGAGGAGCTCAGCTTCGGCAGCTATGAGAACACGCTGGGCCAGATAGGCGCGAAGAAACGCAACCTCCGCATGTACGGCGCGGAGCGCGGCGAATACCATACCGCAGAAAACCAATACTCAGGCTGGTTCCTCACCCAGCGCCGCTACGGCCACGGGGTAGGTCTCTCACAGCGCAGCGCGCAGGAGCGCGCCCGTGCCGGTCAGAAGTACGAGGACATACTTGCCTTCTATTATAAAGACACGGCGCTGTACACCGTGGGCACCTACGACACCGCCCCCAGGATAAAGGCCGAGGGCTGCACCTTCCAGTCCTGCGGCATAAGCGGCATAAAGCCCGGCACGACCACAGAAAAGCTGCTGGGCAAGCTGCAATCCGACGGCGTACTCTCCATAATCGACAAGAAGGGCGCAAAGAAGGAAGGTACGCTGTGTACCGGCGATTCCGTCCGCAATACCTATGACAACGGCCTCGCCATATTCGACCTGCCAATAGTGATATACGGCGATGTGGACGGCAACGGCAAAATAGACAAGGACGACATTGCCGCCCTGCAAAAGCATCTCATAAGGTCCTCCATACTGGGCGGTCCTTACCTCATAGCAGCGGACGTAAACCACGACGAAACGGTGGATATAATGGATATGATACGGCTGATACAGTACGTATCCGACGATGCAAAGATAACTCAGGAGGATTAAAAAATGAAGACTTCCATTACATATAAGCGGGTCCTGTCTCTTGTTGCCATGCTGCTTTTAGTAGCGCTCCCCGCCATGGCGTTCGCCGCTCCCGAGCTTACCGCTACGGCGGACAAAACCTCCGTCACCGCCGGCGACACCGTCGTGGTGACTGTCACCCTTGCCGGCAAAAAGCTTTCCGCCGCCGAGGGCGAATTCTCCTACGACCCCTCCCTCCTCACCTTCACCGAGGGGGACGGCGGCGCTTCAGACGGGCGCATAGCGCTGGTCTCCGCCGAGAAGGACGGCGCTTCCTCCCTTTCCGCCCGCATAACCTTTACGGCTGCCGACGCGGGCGAGGCCAAGGTGGATTTCAACATAACCAAGGCCCTCAATTACAGCGGCGAGGATCAGGGCGCAGCCACGGCCTCCGTCACGGTATCCATAGCCGCCGCGCCTGAGACGGTCCAGGCCGCCGCGCCTGATTACGCCACCGAGGGCATACCCGCAGAGGGCATAACCGACGATAAGGGCCAGCAGATGTACATCTGGACCAATCTCGAAAACGTGACCATACCATCCAAGTATTCTGAGACAACGGTGGATTACAAGGGACAGACCGTGCCCGCCGTATCCGTTCAGGATTCCGACGCGCCCACCCTCCTCTACCTCTCCAATGCTTCGGGTGAAAATGGAGGCTACTACATATATGACGCCGCTAAGAGCTCTCTGTACAGGTATCAGACGGTAAGCTCCACCTCCCGCTCCTACATCATGCTGGAGCCGGACGGCTCTGTGCCGCTGCCCGATGGCTTTACCGAGACCACCATAACCATTGACGACAAGCAGGTCAAGGCATGGGCGGGACAGGACGCACAGGGTACCGTATACCTCATATACGGCCGCAATCCCGACGGCGAGGTGGGTTATTACGTATACAGCGAGGCTGACAAATCCATACAGCGCTATGCTGTAATGCCCGCAAGGCCCGTAAGCCCCCAGCTGCCCGCGGAGGCCGCGCCCACTCCCGGGGTGGAGGAGCCTGCGGAGCAGCCCGAAAACGGCAGTAGCACCGGCATAGACCCCATCATTTTCTACGCGGCCTGCGGCGCGGCAGCCCTGCTGCTTATCGCCCTCATAGCGGTGATAGTAAAGCATTCCAACGAGGAAAAACAGCGCCGGGCACGCCTTGCCAGGCGGCGTGCCCAGCGGGAAAAAGAACGTTCGGAGGCCAAGGCCAGCGTTGAGGAATAACCGATAATTATAAAGCGTCCTGTATGCTGCATATTGCAGTATACAGGACGCTTGCTTTTTGCGTATGCGTCTATGCCTGAGGCCGTTCTGACGTCCTTATATTATTCCTCTTCCTCTTCCTCGGGCAGGGTGGCATTGTGGTATACGTCCTGAACGTCGTCATCGTCGTCGAAGCGTTCCAGCATCTTCTCGATCTTCTCCACAAGTTCTTCGTCCTTAGTGGCGTCCACGGTATTCTGAGGGAACATGCCTATCTCGGCGGAGAGGAAGCTGAGGCCCTTTGCCTCAAGCGCTTCTCTTACCACTGAGAAGTCGGTGGGCGCGGTGTATATCTCATACACATCGTCCAAAGCGTTGAAATCTTCAGCGCCGGCGTCAAGAGCTTCCATCATTAGCTCGTCCTCATCTATGGAAGCGCTGCGCTCTACCACTATGAGACCCTTCTTGTCGAATATCCAGCTTACGCAGCCGGTGGCGCCCATGCTGCCGCCGCTCTTGTCGAATATATGGCGTATCTCGGAGGCGGTGCGGTTACGGTTGTCGGTAACGACTTCTACGATTATCGCTGTACCGCCGGGGCCGTATCCCTCGTAGGTGATTTCCTCGTAGTTTACGCTGCCCATTTCGCCCGCGGCCTTCTTTATGGAGCGGGAAATGTTGTCGTTAGGCATATTGTTAGCCTTCGCCTTGGCTATAACGTCCCTCAGTTTGGAGTTGTTGTTGGGGTCGCTTCCGCCCTCTTTAACGGCTATGGCGATCTCTCGGCCTATCTTTGTAAAAATCTTGCCGCGCGCGTTATCTGCTTTTTCTTTTTTATTTTTGATATTGGCCCATTTGGAATGTCCTGACATAGTAGGTTTCTCCTCCTAAATAAATCAACGTCTCATTATAGCACCATATACGGGGATTATTCAAGTATTCTGCGCTATCTCATCGTATTTTTGCTTTAACTTTTGCATATCCTCCCATGCCTCCCGCTTCTTGGATTCGTCTCTCAGCAGCGCGGCAGGATGATATGTAGGCAGTATCCACACTCCCTTCTTGTCTTTCCACACTCCCCTGTCTCTCGTTATCCTTACATTCGGATCGTAAATGTACTTCGCCGCAGTAGCGCCAAGACATACGATTATCTTAGGCCGTATAAGGGCGAACTGCACTCTTAAATAGGGAAGGCATGCGTCGGCCTCGCTCTCCTCCGGGGTACGGTTGTTTGGCGGGCGGCACTTGACTACGTTGGCGATGTATACTTCCTCCCGCCTGAACCCTATTGCGCCTATCATCTTATCTAACAGCTGCCCCGCCCTGCCAACGAAAGGACGGCCGGACAGATCCTCATCCCGCCCAGGCCCCTCGCCTATGAACATTATAGTGGCTTTAGGGTCGCCTTCACCTATCACTATATTGGTGCGCTGCTCGCAAAGTCTGCATTTTTGACAGCCGTTAATTTCGGAATAAAGCTCTTTCCAATAGTATTTTGTCATATCCAGCCCCCTTATTATAAAAGTTATAAAAGTGAGTTTTAACTATCTTAAATGGATCCCGCATTATAATTTAGAAATATTTACATCTTTTGAAGCGAAGTAATGGTTTACAGTTCATTTTACACCACTGAGCAACAATAACACAAATAAAACTGCCCGATTTTTGAAATCCACCTATAATTTCAATTGCAAAGGCAGAGGAAATACTATATAATTAAAAATTATAGGTGGAATGGATATTAGTTTTAATCATCTTAGCACTTTAACCGTAAACAGGCAATACGGGAACAAATAATTCCCCGTTGGCTTTTGCGGATATAATACAACCAGGAGGAACAAACAACAACAATGCCGGCCGATCTGGATCTTTACAGCATATTCTGTACCGTCGCCCGCTGCGGCAGTCTCTCACATGCTGCAAGGGAGCTTTACGTGAGCCAGCCTGCCATCAGCCAGTCCATGCACAGGTTAGAGTACATGCTGGGCTGCACTCTCTTTACCCGCACCAGCCGTGGCATAACCCTGACAAGCGAAGGACGTATGCTTTACAGCTATGCCGATAAGGCAATAAGTCTCATATCAGCGGCCGAGGACAAGCTGAACCGCATGCGCACATTGCAGTCAGGCGGCCTTATGATAGGCGCCAGCGACACTCTGTGCCAGTTTTTCCTGCTGCCCTACCTTGAAAAGTTCCATACAGAATATCCCGAGGTACAGCTTCAGGTCACAAACCGTACTACCCCTGATACCATCGAACTGCTCAAGGTCGGCAAGGTAGATATAGCCCTCGTCAACCTGCCGGTAGTAGACAGCGCCCTCTGCGTCCGCGATGTTCTCAAGGTACACGACGTATTCGTAGCTTCTGACAGGTTCGCCCACCTCAAGGGCCATAAGGTCACCATGGCCGAGCTGGCCCGTGAGCCTCTGGTACTCCTTGAGCAGGCTTCCAACTCCAGAAAATATCTGGACGACTTTGCTTCCGTCTGTAGTGTGACGCTGCACCCCGAGATAGAGTTGGGCGCTCACAGCCTGCTGGTAAACTTCGCCAAAATAGGCCTTGGAATAGCGTGCGTCACTTATGAATTCGCCAGCGAAGCCATAAACAGCGGAGAGCTGTTCAAGATAGACCTTGCAGAGCCCATGCCTTCAAGAGGCATAGGACTTATCTCTCTGGAGGGCGTACCTCTTTCCGCAGCCGCGGAGAGGTTCATCAATATCGTGATGGAAAACCGGAACGTTCAGGCCTAGCACCAGGTATATTATGGAATCAAGACAGCCGAGCAACAATCATGGAAATACCGGAAAAAAGGGAAAGCACTCGCTGCTTTCCCTTTATGGATATACGCTCTGCCTGCTGCTGTTGGGCGCGGTAGTATTTGGCCTCACATACAGTGCGGGCGGCGCAAATGTATTAAAAGAAGAGGAGCTGCGCAAGGCTGAAGAGGAAGCAGCGGCAATAGAAGCCGCCAAACCTACCCCTACTCCCCGTGCAGTCTCCACCGCCACTGCGGGCAGGCTTATTCCCTTCCTCGAAAACAGCCTGTGGGGATACAAGAACACATCGGGCGAGATAGTCATACTCCCCGCCTTTTCCGCCGCAAACGAATTTGACGGCAACGTAGCCTTTGCCGCAAAGGACGGCCTGTACGGCTTGATTGACAGATCAGGCGCGTGGATAGCCGAGCCGACATGGTCGTCGGTATCCGACTTCGCGGAGGGTATGGCAGCGGTTGAAAAGGACGGCAAGTGGGGTTATATTGACGCTTCCGGCAATATAAAGATAGACTATAGCTACAGGGAGGCCGGCCCCTTCGGCTGCGGAAGGGCCGCCGTCCGCACAGCCTCCAGCTTCGGCTACATTGACGTTATGGGCAACATTGCCATATCCGAAAAATGGACCTCCGCCAATGTATTCTCAAATGACCTCGCCTTCGTCTCTCTGTCCTCCAAGAGCTATATAATCGACAAGGTGGGCAAGGCGCTCATAACCCTCAACGCCGGCTCTTCAGGCGAAGGCTATAAAGAAGACTTTGCCCTGATAACCGACAGCGGCGGCTGCTATTATATAAACAAATACGGCAAGAGCGCTTTCAAAAAGACATACTCCGCCGCAAAGCCCTTTTCGGGAGGATATGCGGCTGTGCGCATCGACGGGCAGTGGGGCTTCATAAATACCGGCGGCGCCACGCTCATAGCTCCTCAATACGCTGACGTCCACTCGTTTTCCGGGGGCTACGCGGCTGTTAAGAACGGCGAAGGGCTATGGGGCTATATAGACCCCTACGGCGAGCTTAAAATCGACTACCGTTACTCCGAGGCCGGTGATTTCAAAGACGGTTTTGCGGTATCCATGAAGGATGGAAGCTGGTACATAGTAGACAAGAGCGGCAGCGAGGCGCTGCTGTATTAAAAAAGCGGCGAAAGCCGCTTTCAGAGTGTCAAAAAAGTGGCTGAATGCCACTTTTTTGA
>CDZB01021470.1_pt1 | contig 12589 bp, 9 predicted proteins | sample 554961 | NCBI WGS metagenome assembly CDZB01 (sample SAMEA3182106, study PRJEB8094) | gut metagenome | biome: human; feature: gut; material: Stool; isolation source: human stools | place: Canada | collected 2013-02-26
GGTAAAAGATACAACTTCAACCTCTTTCACAGATTCAGGTGCTAAAAAGGGTAAGAAGGTAACCTACACAGTTCGTTGTATTGACAGGAAAGGCAAAACGGTAAGCGGTTTCAACTCAAAGGGTTGGTCAATTACAAGAAAATAGTATTTTAATCAGAAATCCCGACAGGTTTTGTACTGTCGGGATTTTTGCTCGTTTTTACCATTGAAAAGACTGAATAATAATGTTATAATAAATCCGAATATAGAAAATTGTGAATAACTTTATCGAAAATGGGAGATGAAAACTAAAAATGGCAATAAAGGTAACGCTCCTTACACACACACCTAACCCTGAACAGACTGTTGCAATGGCGGCAAAGCTTTGCTATTCACCGTCAGGGATTGAAGATATAAGAGAAGGTCTTGACGAGGAAAAAACTTCCTCATTTATTGATATGCTTGCAAGCCTCGGCCATGCAAGCCCGACCGAACACGCATATTTTACATTTGGCATTGAGGGCATTTCAAGAGCCTGCTCACACCAGCTTGTCCGCCACAGAATTGCATCCTACAGTCAGCAGTCACAGCGCTATGTTGACGGCACAAGGTTTGACTTTGTAACTCCGCCCGAGATTGCAAAGAACGAAAAGGCTCTTGCCGCCTATGAAAAGGCTCTCAAGGTTGAGGCTGACGCTTACAAAGAAATCAGAGATGCACTTGCTGTCGGTTACATCAACGAGAAATGTCCCGATAAATACAGCGGAACTGATGAAGAAATTATCAATGCCTACAAGGCTGACGACAAAAAATCCTGCAATGCTTTCATCAAGAAAGCCAATGAGGACGCAAGATTTATTCTTCCGAATGCATCAACAACAAAAATTGTCTGCACTTTCAATGCAAGAAGCTTGCAGAACTTTTTTGCACACCGTTGCTGCAACAGAGCACAGTGGGAAATTCGTGAGGTTGCCGAACAGATGCTTTTGCAATGTCTTGAGGTTGCTCCGCACCTTTTCAAAAACTGCGGCCCGTCATGCCTGTTCGGACCATGCCCCGAGGGCAATATGTGTTGCGGAAAGCAAAAGGAAATGCGTCAGAAATACGGCAGAGAAAAGTAAGGTATATATATGAAAAGCAAAATTATTGTTATTGAGGGACTTGACGGCAGCGGAAAAGCTACGCAGACAAAGATTTTGTGCGAAAAAATTTCCGCTCTCGGCAAAAAGGTCACAAAGCTTGAATTTCCGAATTATGAAAGTCCTGCCGCCGCTCCCGTGAAGATGTATCTTGACGGTGAATTCGGCGACAAGCCCGATGATGTCAATGCCTATGCGGCGAGTGCATTTTATGCGGTTGACCGTGTTGCAAGTTATCTTCAGTTTTGGAAAAAGGAATGTGACAACGGCGGTGTGATTTTAAGCGACCGCTATGTGACTTCAAATATAATTTATCAGATGTCCAAACTCCCGAAAGAGGAGTGGAACAGCTTTATTGATTGGCTGAACGATTTTGAATACGAAAAGCTCGGGATTCCGAAACCCGACCTTGTAATCTACCTTGATGTTGAACCCGAGGTTTCGCAGAAGCTTATGGAAAAACGCTACGGCGGTGACAACAGCAAGAAAGATTTGCATGAGAAAAACCTCCGTTTCCTTCTTGACTGTCGAAAAAGTGCAGTTTATGCCGCTAAAAAATGCGGCTGGAAGGTTATTAATTGCTGTGAAAACGGAGAGATTAAGAGTATAGAAAAAATATCGGAAGAGATAGAGAGGGTAGCGGCTGAAATTTATGCTGAGCTTTAAAAAAATTGAGCAAAGTGACATAAACGAACTTAAAAAATACTACGATTATGATGAGTGCATGGGTTGCGATACCAACCTTTTGAACGCTTATCTTTGGCGAAACGAATACAATATTAAATTTGCTTTTTATGATGATACAATTGTCAAGGTGTATTGTAATTCCGACGAGTCCGTCTGGGGTTACTGTATGCCTACAGGCAAAAATATAAAGGGTGCGCTTGAAGAGGTTTTCAAAGATGCCGAGGAGAGAAACGGCAATTTGCAAATTGTTATGCTGACAAACGGCAATCGTGCAATGCTTGAAACAATGTTTCCCGACAAATTTGATTATGTCCGTTCACCCGAAAATCAGGATTACATTTACACTTCCCGTGACCTTGCAACCCTTGCGGGCAAAAGGTTTCACGCAAAGCGTAACCACATTTCAAAATTTTACAGAACCTACACCGATACCCGTTTTGAAACTCTGTCGGATTCAAACATTCCCGATGCATTAACGGTTGCAAAACTGTGGTGTGCGGAAAATGACACCGATCCCGAAGCTTCAAGCGAAATTACGGCAATCAGGGAAATGTGCGACCTCAAAGACGAATACAATGTCAAGGGCGCTGTACTGTATGTTGACTCAAAGCCTGTTGCCATGACACTCGGAAGTGAAATTTCACCCAAGGTGTATGACATCAACTTTGAAAAGGCACTTCGTGAATATGACGGTGTTTATGCCGTAATCAACAACGAATTTGCCAAAACTCTTACTCAGTATGAGTATATAAACCGTGAGGAAGATATGGGACTTGAGGGACTCAAAAAGTCTAAACTTTCATACAATCCCGTTATTATCCTCGACCGCTGGAATGCAAAACCGAAAAAACGATGAAAACGATATTTCGCAAAACCGAAAAATCCGATACCGAAAGCCTAAAAAAGCTGTGGCTATCGTGTTTTGACGAGTATGTAACTGCCGTCAACCTGATTTTTGACAGCGATCTTTTTGACGGTTGCTGTGCCGTTGTTGACGATAGAATTGTTTCGGCTCTTTACCTTGTAAAAGGTACGCTCAACGGCGAAAAATCGCATTATCTTTGCGGTGCGTCAACCGATAAATCTTTCCGTGGCAACGGGATAATGTCAAGGCTGATTGATTTTGCACTTGATGATGCAAAGAATAACGGTGATGTCTATTCTCTGCTTTTTCCTGCAAATGACGGCTTGTATGGCTTTTACGCAAAGCTCGGATATGCTCCGAGCTGCACCGTAAAAAGCCGTGAAATTTCAAGGCAAACGCTTGAAAGTTTTGCAGAGAAGGGCTTGAATATCGGCTGTTCAAAAGAAAATTCTTTCATATATAATGAGAATTTTTTTGAATTTGCAAAGTCCTATTATGAGATTTACGGCTCAAAGGTAATCAATAAGAATGACTGCTTTGCCGTATTTGATGAAAACGAAAATACTGCCGATGTTTTTTACTCGGCTTATGAAAATATAAACGAACTTTCCGCACTTTTGCTTGAAAATACAAAATCAGAAAGGTTTGTATTTACGGGTAAATCCGATAACGCTTTTTTTGAAAACTGCCAATCACAAAAATGCGGAATGATTAAATCACTCGACAAAAACCATAAAATTCCCGACGATGTCTATATCGGGATTACTCTTTCCTGAAAGGAAGTTTACTATGTTCTATGTATTTCTTGCAGAAGGCTTTGAAGAAACAGAGGCGCTTGCCCCCGTTGATGTAATGCGCAGGGCAAAGCTTGATGTTAAAACAGTCGGTGTAACAGGCGAATGTGTTACAAGCTCACACGGTGTGCCTGTAAAAGCCGATATCACAATTGACAATATCGACCTTGACGATGTTCAGGGTGTTGTACTCCCCGGCGGTATGCCCGGAACTCTCAATCTTGAGGCAAACGAAAAGGTTCTTGAGGCTGTTAAGTATAGCTGTGAAAACGGCAAAATCGTTGCCGCAATCTGTGCCGCTCCGTCAATTCTCGGTCATCTCGGAATCCTTGACGGCAAAAAGGCAACCTGTTTTCCGGGCTTTGAAAAGGAACTCAAGGGTGCAGACTATACAGGCACTCACACCGTAACGGACGGCAATATTATTACCGCAAAGGGCGCAGGCTGTGCAATTGAATTCGGTCACGCAATTGTTTCTCTCGCAGTATCAAAGGATGCCGCCGACAAGGTTATCGGTGATATGCAATGCCTGTAAAAAATGTTCGTGAGTTGAAAAGTCAGCTCCGTGCAAAACATAAAAAAATCCGAAAAAGCTGTCCTCCCGAAAAAAAGCAACAGCTTGACCTCGCTTTGCAGAACGCTTTTCTGGCAAGTGAGGAATACAAAAACTGTGATGTGCTTTTTGCCTTTGTTTCATCACCGATTGAGGTTGACACCTCGCTTATTCTTGAAACAACGCTGAAAGACGGCAAAAGGCTTGCTTTGCCAAAGTGTAAAAATAATTTCGGCGAAATGGATTTTTACCTCGTAAATTCACTTTCTCAGCTTGAAAAGGGTGCGTTTTCAATCATGGAACCAAACCCCGAGGTTTGCGAAAAGTACGAGGATTTCTCACACGGACTCTGCCTTGTTCCGGGACTTTGCTTTGATATGCAGGGATTCCGCCTTGGATTCGGCAAGGGTTACTATGACAGATTTTTACAGAATTTTTCGGGAACAAGCGTTGGGCTTTGCTACTCCAAATGTATAGAGCATACTCTGCCCTCGGGAGTGTTCGACCGCCCCGTTGACGCCGTGATTACCGAAAAATATACCAACCGAACAAATAACGAGTTTGTAAAGGAATGATACATTATGAACCCTGATAATTTTAATATGAGCGAACAGGAGCTTAACGCTCAGCGTCGCAGAAGAGCCGAAAACTTTAAACTTAATATTGATGAAAGCGAGTATGAGGACGATAATTTCGTCAAGTCTGAGGATGAACCGTCAAACCTTAATTCATACAGCGGTCAGGATGTCAAAAAGCAAATGGCCCGTGAATCAAAGCAGGTTTTAAAGCAGAAGAAAAAGGAAGAAAAAAAGGCTCTTAAAGCAAAGAACAAGTATAATCGCAGAACCTTCCGCTTTATCTGGATTATCTCGGTTTTAATTGTCGGAGCAATGGCGGCTGTATATATGATAACAGGCATGAACGATTTGCTTGCCGTGAACAGAACCGATTCCTCAACCGTGAAAATTGAAATTCCCGAAAATCCGACTGTTGACGATGTTACAAAGGTACTTGTTGACAATAAAGTAATCGGTGAGCCGTCATATTTCAAGCTTTTTGTCAATGTCACAAAGTCTGCTGATGATTTTACTCAGGGTACATATGAAATTCGCAGAAATATGGACTACGAGGCAATCATCAACTTCCTTTCGAGTAACAACAACAGAACCGACACGGTTTCCGTTACAATTACCGAGGGTGAAAGCGTTCTTGAAATTGCCAACACTCTCAAAAAGAACGGTGCTTTGGGCGACAGGGACGAGTTTCTTTCGCTTTGCAATTCCGAAAAGTTTGACAGCGACTTTGACTTTATCAAGGCTGAAACAAATGCGGACAAGCGTTACTACAAACTTGAGGGCTATCTCTATCCGGATACCTACGAATTCTACAGAAATGAAAATGCAGAATCCGTAATCTACAAATTTCTCAACAACTACGAAACAAAGATTAATGAAAAGCAGACTGTTGACGGATATTCAAAGAAAACAACAGTTTTGAAAATGGTTGAAGAGAGCGACACAAAGTATTCGCTTGATCAGGTTATGACAATCGCATCTATCATTCAGGCAGAGGCGGCTGACAAAGAGGATATGTACTACATTTCCTCAATTCTACATAACCGTCTTACAGCCGACAGCAGTCTCGGCGTGTCAAGCCTCGGTCTTGATTCAACAAAGTTCTATCCGTACAGAAGCCTTGAGGATGTTCCCGAAAATGACAGAAGCACCTACAAGAGCAGATATGATACATATGACAGGAAGGGACTTCCTTACGGTCCTATCTGCAACCCCGGTATGGATGCGATAATTGCCGCACTCAATCCGAACAGCTCTGATTATTACTTCTTCTGTCATGACAGCAAGGGACAGGCTTATTACGCATCAACACTTGAACAGCAAAACGCAAATCTGGAGTATATTGAAAGCTATGATAACTAATTTTGAAAAACCCGAAATTTTGTCACCGGCAGGTGATATGGATTGCCTTAAATCCGCTTTAAACTTTGGCGCAGACGCAGTTTTTCTTGCAGGGAAAATGTTCGGAATGCGTTCCGCACCGCAGAATTTTGATAACGATCAGCTCAAAAAAGCTTGTGACCTTGCCCACGCAAAGGGCGCAAGAATCCATGTGACCTGCAACACACTTCCACGCAATAATGAAATTCCTCATCTTCAGGAATTTATGGAGAATGCTCAGGCTTGCGGAGTTGATGCGTTCATAATTGCCGACCTCGGTGTTTTTGAGGCGGCTAAAAAGTATGCGCCAAAGGTTCAGCGCCACATTTCGACTCAGGCGGGAGTAACAAACTATGCTGCGGCAAATGTGCTTTACAATATGGGTGCGTCAAGGGTTGTGCTTGCAAGAGAAATTCCGCTTGATGAAATTGCCGAAATGCGTGCAAAAGTTCCGAAAGAGCTTGAAATTGAATGCTTTGTACACGGTGCAATGTGTGTTTCATTTTCAGGCAGATGCCTTATTTCAAGCTATATGACAGGCAGAGATGCGAACCACGGCGACTGCGCTCAGCCGTGTCGCTGGAAGTATCATCTTTACGAAGAAAACCGTCAGGGACAGTATTTTCCTGTTGAAGAAACAGGTGACGGCACATATCTCTACAATTCAAGAGATCTCTGTATGATTGAGCATATCCCCGAGCTTGTCAAGGCAGGTATTTCAAGCTTTAAGATTGAGGGCAGAGCAAAGTCGGCTTACTATGTCGCTGTTACGACAAACGCTTACCGCCACGCTGTTGACGATTATTTTGCAGAGGGTGACGATTATGTTCTCAAACCGTGGATAAGGGAAGAACTTGAAAAAATCAGTCACCGTGAGTACAACACAGGCTTCTATTTCGGCAGAGAACCCGGTCAGGTTACGGGCAACGGAGGATATATCCGTCATTATGACAATGTTGCATTGTGTGAAGAGCTTGTTGACGACACAACCGCAGTGATCACTCAGCGCAACAAATTCTATGTGGGCGACACACTTGATGTACTTCCGCCAAGCGGAGTGCCGTTTGAAATCAAGTGTGAATCACTTACAACCGACGAGGGTATGCCCGTTGAAAGTGCGCCGCACCCGATGCAAAGACTTACAATGAAATGCAACGCTCCCGTTCCGTCAGGCTCGGTTATCAGAAAAAAGCGTGATTAATCCCAAATTTTGCTATTGACAACACAAAGAAACAGTTTTATAATCTATGTATTGAAATTGAATTACAATATTCGGCTGTGACGGGATTAACCGAGATGTCAGCATTTCAGAGAGAAAGCCGTTTTGGTGCAAGGCTTTTATGTGAAGTTTCGGTGCGCTGCCCCTGAGCTCTGTGTGATTAAGCACAGCGTATTTCTGCGTTAAGGAAATGTAATCTTATGACGATTACTCAAAGCGGACGCTTGGCGTCAATTTGGGTGGTACCGCAGGATATTCCTGTCCCATTGTATTTTTATACAATGGGATTTTTTATTTTGCTCGGTTGCATACTTTAAACAAATTTGAACGAATATTGTATTCCCCTGTGAATTTGTATAAGGAGAGATTTTTTATGAAGTGGACAGGACTTAACGAATTAAGAGAAAAGTTCCTTGAATTCTTTGAATCAAAGGGTTGTTTAAGACTCCCCAGCTTTTCGCTTGTTCCAAAGGACGACAACAGCCTTCTGCTTATCAACAGCGGTATGGCTCCTATGAAAAAATATTTTACAGGTGAGGTAACACCTCCTCGCAAGCGTGTTACAACCTGTCAGAAATGTATCCGTACTCCCGACATTGAGCGTGTCGGTATCACAGCCCGTCACGGTACATTCTTTGAAATGCTCGGTAACTTCTCATTCGGCGACTATTTTAAGCACGAGGCTACAGCATGGGCATGGGAATTCTTTACAAAGGTTCTTGAAATGCCGCCCGAAAAGCTCTATGTTTCAATCTATGAGGACGATGACGAGGCTTTTGACATTTGGACAAAAGAAGTCGGCGTTGATCCGTCACATATGGTAAGACTCGGCAAGGAAGATAACTTCTGGGAACACGGTTCAGGTCCCTGCGGCCCGTGCTCCGAAATCTACTTTGACCGTGGTGACGAAAAGGGCTGCGGCAGACCCGACTGTCATGTAGGCTGTGAATGTGACCGTTTTGTTGAGGTTTGGAACCTTGTATTTACTCAGTTTGAGAGTGACGGCAAAGGTAACTACACTCCTCTTGAACATCCGAACATTGATACAGGTATGGGCCTTGAAAGACTTGCCTGTGTTATGCAGGGTGTTGACAACCTTTTCCTCGTTGACACAATTCAGAACATTATGAAACACATCTCACAGATTACAGGTGTTGAGTACGGCAAAAATGAAAAGAGCGATGTTTCGCTCCGTGTTATCACAGACCATATCCGCAGTACAACATTTATGATCGGTGACGGTGTTCTTCCGTCAAACGAGGGCAAGGGCTATGTGCTTCGTCGTTTGCTCAGAAGAGCCGCTCGTCACGGCAGACTTCTCGGTTACAACGAGCCTTTCCTCTATAAGGTTTGCGATACGGTTATCAAGGAAAATCTCACAGCTTATCCCGAACTCAAGGAAAAGCAGGAGTTCATCACAAAGGTTATCAAGGTTGAGGAAGAAAGCTTTGCCAAGACAATTGATCAGGGCTTTAAGATGCTCAACGGCATTATGGACAGCGAAGATGTTAAGGTTCTCAGCGGTGAGGACGCATTTAAGCTTAACGATACCTACGGCTTCCCGATTGACCTTACAAAAGAAATTCTTTCCGAAAAAGGCATCAAGGTTGATGTTGAGCGTTTCCGTGAGCTCATGAAAGAGCAGAAAAAGCGTTCCCGTGACGCAAGAAAGAACGCCGGTGCAGACGCTTGGATTTCTGATACAACAGACCTTTCGGATGTTGCAAATACAGAATTCGTAGGTTACACAGACCTCAAGTCAACTTCAAAGGTTCTTGCAATCGTTAAGGACGGTGTAAGGGTTGACAGTATCGGCGAGGGCGAAAATGCTATCATTGTTCTCGACAAAACTCCGTTCTACGGAGAAGGCGGCGGTCAGGTTGGCGACACAGGTGTTATGGAGTCTGGCAGTTTTTCAGCTGATGTTGACAACACAACAAAGAATCCGTCAGGCACAATTTACCTTCACGCTTGTACAGTAAAGAGCGGCAGCATCAATGTAGGCGCAGAGGTTTCAACTGCTGTTGATGAAGAGCGCCGTGCGGATATTACAAGAAACCACACAGCGGCTCACCTTCTTCAGTCGGCTCTCCGTGAGGTTCTCGGCAACCATGTTCAGCAGGCAGGTCAGCTTGTTTCAGACGACTACTTCCGTTTTGACTTTACTCACTTTGAGGCTCTCACGGCAAAGGAACTTATTGAGGTTCAGAATCTTGTAAACAAAAAGATTCTCGAGGCAATCCCCGTTACAACACAGGAAATGCCTATTGAAGAGGCTAAAAAGCTCGGCGCAATGGCACTCTTCGGTGAAAAGTACGGCGATGTTGTCCGTGTTGTAAGCGCAGGCGACTTCTCTGTTGAATTCTGTGGCGGTACACATGTAAAGAATACCGCAAACCTCGGCCTTTTCAGAATCAGACAGGAGGGTTCGGTTGCCGCAGGTGTAAGAAGAATTGAGGCTCTCACAGGTATGGGCGTTCTCAAGTACATCAACGGTATGAGCGCTGTTATTATGGATGTTTGCTCATTACTTAAAATTGCAAATCCAAAGGCAGTTGTTGAGGGTGTTCAGAAGGCTGAACAGCTTATCAAGGAACAGCAGAGAGAAATCAACGAGCTTAATTCAAAGCTTGCCGTTGCTCAGATCGGTCAGCTTTTTGCAGGCACAACGGAGGAAAACGGTGTAAGAGTGGTAACAGGCAGAATTGACAAGGCTAATGCCGACATTCTTCGCACAATGTGTGAAAAGGCAAGAGATTTTGCCCCGAAGTGCGTATGTGTTCTTGCAACTGAAAATGACGGCAAGGTGACATTTGCCGCAGCCTGCGGTAAAGAGGCTCTTGCTCTCGGTGCGAATGCAGGCAAAATCATAAAGGCTGTTGCTCAGAAGGCCGGAGGCAACGGAGGCGGAAAGCCCGATATGGCTATGGCAGGTGCTAAACAGCCTGAGAAGATTTCAGAGGCTCTTGACAGCGTAAAAGAAACTGTTTATGCAATGTTAAAATAATCGTTTAATGTGTATTTATGGCTTACTTGCCGGTTGAATTGTGGAAAATAGCCAAACGGTTACATAAAATCTTGTGCAATTAACAAAAACGGTTTTAAATCAAAACTATTGCAGTTTTGTTATTTTTATAGTATAATAAGCAATACTAAGATATGAAAATCTATCTTGGATATTTATGAACAATTTTAGGAGGAGATTAAAAATGTTCAAGAAAATTGCAGGTCTTTTTCTTGCAGCAGCAGTAATGTGCAGTTCAGCTGCCATCACAGCTAGCGCTGCAGAAGCAGAGGATGACGCTGCTGTTGCTGCAGCAGATCAGTCAGGCGAGGTTTCAGCCGACGGTTCATCAGAGGTTTCAGCTGACGCTTCTTCAGAAGTTGAAGCAGGCAATGTTATTAAGTTTGATGTTAAGAAGTCAGGCTGGAATAATGTTAAGACAGTATTCTGTCACGTTTGGAAGGCTGACGGTTCAGGCGATTGGCCGGCTTGGCAGTCAAAGAAAGAAAAATGTAAGTACGACGCTTCAACAGGCATCGCTACATATGATCTTTCAATGACAGGCAACACAATCTCTAAGTCAGACGGAAGAGTTTACTGTGTAGTCTTCAGTGCTAACACAGGTATGCAGTCATACAACGCTATTATGAACGGTAACTGCATCGGCGACACACTTTATTGCACAGGTAATCAGCTTGAAAACCCTGAGGATTCAGAAAAGAAGGCAAACGAAGCTAAATGGGAAAACAATTCAGACTGCGGTCCTGAAAAGAAGATTACATCAACAGGTAACATCATCGGTTCTGCTTTCCCTGAGGGCGAATCAGATGTAACATTGCTGGCTACATACCTCGTTGCTTACTACAATGATGACGCTAAGACAAGTCTTACACAGAAACTTCTTGACGAACTCAAGGTTAGCCCTGTAGATGTTATGGGTGCTGTAACAGATAGGCTCAATGCTACAAACAACGAGGATAAGAATAAGATTGCTCCTGCAGTTGAGAAGATTCTCTCAGGTTGCACAGATCCTACAACAGGTAAGAAGGCAGATACAGCTAAGCTTGACAGCGCTAAGAAGACAGGTGCTAAGGCAGCAGCCGGCAGCTCAAGCAACGGTTCAAGTTCTTCTTCAAGCAACGGTGGCTCAAGCTCATCAGGTTCAGGTTCTTCAAGCACAGGTGCAGTTAAGTCAGGTGTTGAAACAACTATCGTTTTCGTAATGGCAGGTCTTATGGTTTCAGCAGCGGGCGTTATGTTCCTTGCAAGAAAGAAGAAAGAAGACTGATTTTAACGAATTAATCTTTGATTAAGCATTTTTCGGACACTGTCAATCGGCAGTGTCCGTTTTGCTTTTTTAACTCATGGTGCAAAAATATTCAAAAAGTTTTTAAAACATCTTGACAACGCTCGCTGTGTTTGTTAAAATATTAATGTTGCAACGGGATGTAGCGCAGTTTGGTAGCGCACACGTCTGGGGGGCGTGGAGTCGCAAGTTCAAGTCTTGTCATCCCGACCAACTAAAGCCTTTTTGTCTTTTGACAGAAAGGCTTTTTTCTTTACGATAAACTGCTTACTGCAAATAAATTAACGCAAAAGGAGAAAATATGCTTAATATCGGCTCTCATCTTTCAATATCAAAAGGTTTTTACGCAATCGGCAGAGATGCACTTTCAATCGGAGCAAACACATTTCAATTTTTTACACGCAACCCTCGTGGCGGATCTGCAAGAAAAATTGATATCGAAGATGTCAATGCACTTATAAAACTTATGACGGAAAATAATTTTGCAAAAATTCTCGCCCATGCACCATACACAATGAACCTCTGTTCGGCAAAACCCGAAACCCGTGAATTTGCTCTGAACACGCTTACGGATGATTTGAAACGAATGGAATATCTCCCGAATAATCTTTATAACTTTCACCCCGGCAGTCACACGGGACAGGGCGTTAAAGCTGCGGTTGAGCAAATCGGCACAGCGTTGAATACTGCAATGTTCGATGATATGACAACCACGGTATTGCTTGAAACAATGGCGGGCAAAGGCACGGAGGTCGGCAGAACCTTTGAAGAACTGCGTATGATTATCGACCGTGTGGAGCGAAACGATAAAATCGGCGTCTGCCTTGATACCTGCCATGTTTTTGACGCCGGTTATGACATTGTGAATAATCTTGACGGAGTTCTTGAAGAATTTGACCGTGTAATCGGGCTTGAAAGACTCAAGGCAATTCATCTCAATGACAGTATGAATCCTATCGGCAACCACAAGGACAGACATCAGAAAATAGGCGAGGGCAACATTGGAATTGATGCGTTCGGAAAAATTATAAATAATGAAAATTTGCGAAATCTTCCGTTTTTCCTTGAAACCCCGAACGAGCTTGACG